>Ga0307928_10000553_pt1 | contig 28161 bp, 36 predicted proteins | sample AceLakmetagen232_FD_201815 | JGI IMG/M metagenome (GOLD analysis project Ga0307928, IMG submission 201815) | Saline water microbial communities from Ace Lake, Antarctica - #232 | ecosystem: Environmental > Aquatic > Non-marine Saline and Alkaline > Saline | place: Antarctica: Ace Lake... | reverse complement strand
ACCCATCAACAGGAGCGTAGCATGTCCCTGGGTAATAGCTAAATTCGGCCTTGATGCGGTAGGTGGTTTTGGTGTCGGTCTGCATAAGATATAAGAGGGTAAAATTACCGAGATCGTCTCGGCCCGTGTCAGCTATAACTCAGCCAACAACCAAAAACTAGCACACTACTGCAACGAGTCAATCAATATGTTCAATAAACTAAACATTGGGAAATCCTTCCCAGCTCTACTAGGCAAATATTGCCTACCTACCTAGTCTAGGTACTATCCAAAAGGGGCAATAATTGCCTACCCGCTTACCCCCATCTCAACCCCACTCACACACCTACAAAAACTCGATTTGACATTCACTCCCGTTTGAGTATATGTCTCACCCCTCGCCCGGTATCCTCATCAACTGCAGCAGTCTAACGCCGTCTAACGCCGTCACAACCGCCTAACCCTCCACCCCCACCCTATTCTCTCGACATCACAGCCAATCCAACACCATTGTGCCGTCCACGCCGTCACAATCACCCAAACAATCCACAGACGTACCGCGATACCTAATCCCATTGCCCACTTCCACAACCTAACCACAACATACCAGCATGAAACAGACGCAACCCAAGACAAAGCAACCCAAGACAAAGCCAGCCGCACGCAAACCCACAAGGCAGAAGACACTACGCAGAAACCTACTCAAGTCTATTGCCAAGCAAGAAGCCAAGCCTCTCGAAATCGTAGCAACCAGAGCGAAAAAAGAGCCAGACGGAAGATCACGCTACTTCACCCCAGAGCAGAAAGCAGAAGTTAAGCGCAAAGTGATTCAAGCAATTTCAACCGGGACTCCCGAAGCGGTAGTTTGTAGAGACATCGCAGAACTACCCAGCGCATGGACTCTCAAGGCATGGAGAGACGAAGACGAGGCATTCGCCTCAAGCATCGCACATGCGCGTCTTCTAGGCCATGACACTATTGCCATCGACTGTCTTCGGATAGCAGATGACTCAAGCAAGGACTTGATCACCGATGATGACGGAAACGAGCGAACCAACTCGGAAGTGATTCAACGGAGCAAGCTACGTGTTGAAACCCGGTTGAAGCTGCTCAGCAAGTGGGACCCGAAGCGCTACGGAGACAGGATACAAGCGGAGATTACCGGTAAAGTGATCACGGCTCATTTAGATGTGTCACTCAGCCCGGAAGCAGCGTCCGAAGCCTATAAGCAGCTGATGGGGTGATGCCCGGGCTCTCCATCTACTTGATAAGCAGCAAAGCAATGCCATCGGCGGCAGCAAGTGGAGCGGCTGACCATCTCCAAAGGAGCAAACGAGCGGAGCGGAGCGGCTGAGAGAGCGGAGTTCATAGGATGCTGATCGTAAGTGACGCATTGCAGGTTAGCGAAGCAATGACGGCTGCTTCAATCCCGGCTGCTTCAAGCCCGGCTGCTTCAAGCCACTGCCAGCCGGACGAGAGGAGAAACGACAGCCGAGGACAGCTCAGGCACCGATTCAAGCCAGATTGAGACCGAATCACCAGGGAAACCAGGGAAAACGACCCCTACCCCCCCGGATACCCTATCCCGCTTTCTTGAGGATGGGGTGGGGTGTTGTGGTGGTAGCTCCAGGTGTAGGAAATCCCCGATTAGAAACATAAAGACCTTATTTCCTTATCCCCATTTTTTTTTGAATATTTTCTGGGATTTCGGATTAGGTTGCTTTTGTGTGCAGTGTTTGTTTATGGGTATATGTGGTATGAATAAATTTACATCCGATGTTTGTATCTCAGTGTTAGAGACATGTTTGGTGTGTTCGAATCCTTCTGAGCGTTTGTGAGTATATCCTTGAGCTGTGCGGTAACACTGGATAGCGAGGTTGCTTTAATGGCTCTGACAATCCCTAGTATGACTTTTGATATGGAGATAATGATATGGACTTTTTGAAACCGAATTACCCGTTGGAGCTTTCAAATAGGGCGAAGCTTTTGATGAAGCTGAGGAAAGACCCTAAGATGGTTGGTATGATGAAGGCTCATTATGCCTGCGCTCCGTGGGACTTTGTTAAGGATTGGGGCATGACTTACGACCCGCGTAACGTTGAGCGAGGTTTGCCTGCTGAGATCCCATTCGTACCATTTGACAGGCAGATAGAGTTTTTGCAGTGGCTTACGCAGAGGTGGGAAGCTGGTGAAGGCGGTCTGGTTGAGAAGTCTAGAGACATGGGCGTTACTTGGCTGGCTGTTGGTTGGTCTGTGAGCATGTGGTTATTTCGTCCTGGATTTGCTGCTGGTTTTGGTAGTCGTAAAGAGGAGTTGGTAGATAAGAAGGGAGATCCCAAGAGCATTTTCGAGAAGATTAGGCCGTTGGTTCGGATGATACCGAAGGAATTCCGTCCGGAGGGTTTCAACGAGCGAGAGCATTCGGCTGAGATGCGTCTTATCAACCCTGAGAACGGGAGCACGATAACGGGTGAGTGTGGAGACAATATCGGTCGTGGTGGTCGACAGTCTGCTTATTTTGTGGATGAGGCTGCTTATGTTGAGCGTCAGGAACGTGTAAATGCGGCTCTGTCTCAGAACACGAATTGTCAGATTGATATTAGCACACCGAATGGGAATGGAAATGCGTTTTACCGGAAGCGTCATTCTGGGAAGGTGAAGGTATTCGAGTTCGATTGGCGTGATGATCCGAGGAAGAACCAGTGGGAGCTTGTTGACGAGGAGACGAAGAAGGTTACGAAGGGTGTTGGGAGAGATTCTCCATTAGGGGCTGTTTATCCTTGGTACGTGAAGATGAAGGCTACGTTTGACGAGGTTACGGTAGCTCAGGAGATCGATCGGGACTACAATGCGAGTGCTGAGAACGTGTTTATCCCTGCGAAGTGGGTAAGGGCTTCAATCGATGCTCATATTCGTCTTGGATTCGAGCCTAGCGGTACGAAGGTTGTTTCGTTTGACCCTGCTGACGTTGGAGATGCGAAAGCGAGGCTGTATCGGCATGGGAGCGTAATAATGGATTGCTCGGAGATGAAGACCGGCGACATTCGTGATGCTTTGCCTTGGGTGGTCGATTACGCGATGGGTAAGAGGAACGGAGATGGTCTTGATGCCTTCGTTTATGACTCTGATGGCATGGGGGCTCCGATTGTGAAGCTTTCGATTCAAGACAAGTTCGATGCGAAGGAGATTCCTATCGTTCATTTTCATGGATCTGGAGAGGTTGCGGATAAGAAATCCGAGTGCGTTGATCTGAATAAGACCAATGGGGATGCGTTTGCGAATTACAGGGCCCAGACTGCGTATTCGCTGCGTAGGAGATTTGAGAGGACGTTTGAAGCAATCGAGCATGGAGTTTATCAAGATCCTGACACGTTGATCTCTATCAGCAGTCAGTGTGAAGGTGTGACGAATCTGATTGCGGAGTTGAGCCGACCTCAGCGGAAGTATCGGGGGAATGGGAAGATCCTCGTTGAGAGCAAGCCAGAGATGCGTTCCAGAGGGGTTTCCTCGCCTAATTTGTGGGATGCCGCCAATATGGCGTTTGCGGTGGATAACGTAAAAGCGGGTAAGCCGATCCGCATTCGTTTTGAGTCAGAATGGTCGTGAATTGATATCATGAAGATGCTAAAAATAACGATAGAATACGGCGATTTAATGGTTCCTAATAAGGGCATTCCTTTCGTCGACAGCTCAGGCAACCAGCAGATTGTTACGCTGGCTGGGGATCTGGATAAGCTGGACGGCGATCTTTTGGGAAAGCAGATCTTCGAAGCGATAGGAGCGATTGCGGCTGAAAACGTTGAATAGTCATTTTCCTTGCCATATTAGGCCCATCCTATTTTTATGCCACAAAGAGGTGACTTTGGCTACTCAAAGTCATCTGAACAATAAACAGGTGGTTGGTGGTTAAAATATCATGGCAAAAGTAAAACACGGGGACAAAATAACAGCGAACGCGAGTCACTACGTTGAGGGATTGATACTTGGGCGAAATTACATCGTGGGTTTGATTTACACGAGCGGTACAGGCACGATGAATGCGATCGGTCAGTCTCTAACGATCGCTGGTACGGTAAACACGTTCTACGCCGAGGACGGTACAACGGCATTAACGATCACGGCTACAACTCCTAGAGCTTACAAAGTTCAGATGTGCGCTCCGGTTTTTCGTTTCACAATTGCTTCGGCTTCGAGCTTGATTGCTCAATTGGTAATTATCCCAGTTGGACACGGCTACTAATTCAACCCTTCTTCTAAGAAATGGAGTATTCGGCTACTGACGGTTCCGGTAAGGTTTCTAAACAGAAAACCAGCGAGCAATCGGCTGCGAATAAAGCGGCTCACGATCTTGCTATGGATCGGCACAAGGCTTCTGAGCAATTCGAGCAGGACGAGCGACAGCTATGCGTAGAGGATTCGTTATTTTGCGACAAGCCGGGTTCTCAGTGGGATGAGATAGCTTCTCGTGGGCGAAAGAGGGCGAAGCGTCCGATGTACGAGATCAATCGGGTTGCTGCTGCGCGTAACCAGTTCCTGGGCGATCAGCTTCAGAATCGTGTAGAGATTCGCGTTAGGCCAAAGGGTGGCGGAGCGAAGCAAGATATTGCGGAGATTTACGAAGGTGTTGTACGCAGCATTCGAGATAATTCAGGCGATTCGTGGAAAGACAACGGATTGAAGGAAATGGCGACGGGCGGGATTGGTGCATGGGAGGTATGTACGCGGTACACCGTAGACGATGGGTGGGATCAGGAAATCTATCTCAAGCCGATTCGTTCGGCGGCTACTACTGTTTCCGTAGATCCAGAATCGGTAGAGGACTGTCACAAGGACGCGAAATGGATTAGCGTTGTGAAGAATTGGAGTCCTGAGAGCTTTGAGAAGCGTTGGCCTTTAAGCAAGGCGGCCAATTTCAATCTGATTGGAATCAACGGGGTACGATCGGGCTGGCGAACGCAGGATTTCATAAAGGTAGCGGATTATTACGTCAAAGAGCCTACGAAGAAGACTTTGGTTTTGATGACGAATGGGCAGACCTACGAGAAGAACGAAGACTTTGAGAAGATAGAAGACGAACTCGCCCAGAACGGAATCACGCAAAGTCAGATCAAGGTGGTTTCGTCTCACAAGGTTCTTCACTACAAGCTTTCCGGAGGCGAGGTTCTTGATGGGCCTCACGAGATTCCCGGCATGGAGCTACCAATCGTTCTTGGCTACGGCTACAGCTCTTGGATCGACGGAGTTCATTACTACTGCGGAATGATCCGCAAGGCGAAAGATCCTCAGCGTGTCTACAATTACGAGACTTCGAGCAGCGTAGAAACAGGGGCATTGGCTCCGAAAGATCCTTATTGGGTATCTACGAAGCAAGCGGAAGGCTACGAAGGCGATCTTGCTCGAATGGCTACCGACAATGCGCCAGTACAATTTTTCAATCCAGATCCCGAGAATGCGGGACCGCCGAGGAGAACGGGAGCTCCAGCCGTTCAAGCAGCTCAAATCAACCGGATAAGACAGGCGGAGAGCGATATAATGTCAGCTACGGGCTACCATGCTCCTTCTCTGGGCGACAATCCAAGAGATCAAAGCGGCATTGCTCTAAAGACTCAGCAACGGCAAGGGTTCAACGGTACTTACGAGATCACCGATAATCACGCGAAGATGATCGAGCATACTGGGCGGATCATCATCGGTATGATACCTCCAATTTACGACGGCACTAGAATCGAGCGGATATTGAAGGAAGATGGCGATGTCGATCTGGTGCAGATCAATCAAGTTGTTATTGATGAGCAGACGGGCGAAGAGGTTGTGTTAAACGACCTCAGTGTCGGGAAGTACGATATGAAGGTCGATGTCGGCCCATCGTTCGCTACTAAGCGCGAAGAAGCCGTAGCCTACTTAACAGAGGCAGGTCGCACTAGCCCGATCATCGGACAAACGACTACTGACTTGGTATTGAAGAACATGGATTTCCCAGGTTCGAAAGAAGCATCGGCTAGAGCTCGCAAGCTTGGAATCAAAGAAGGCTACATCGATCCAACTCCTGAAGAGGAAGAGGAAATGAAGTCTAAGCAGAAACCTGATCCGATTCAGGAATTGAATTTTGAAATGATGGTAGCATCTCTTGAAGAAAGAGTAGCAAAGATCGATCAAATCGAACTTGAGAATGAAAAGATCAGATCCGAAACCGCCGAGAATTGGGCACAGGTTCAGGAGATGATAGAAAATAAAGGTATTCGATCATTAAAAGATATCACTGCTGCTGAATTAGCGATTGGACAAGTAGAAGTTCAGGTGAGGGAATCCCAGCAAGCTTCAGCGGAAAAACAGCAGGCTGCACAGCAAAAGAGTCAACAATCACCACAACCTCCAGCCGTATAACGAAAAAGGCCCTTGAGGTCGTAGCCCCAAGCGCCTTTAATCGTTGAATGGTTAAAATCAACAAAGAAGGTGTGTCACTTGATGACGAGCAATGGAAGCCAATTATTGGATATGAAGGTATTTATGAAGTTTCCGACATTGGCCGAGTGAAGTCGCTATGGTTTAGCAATGCTAGGATAATGAAACTTACACCTAATAAAAAGGGATACTTAACGGTTTCGTTTTATAAGGATTCATTGATGTCTACGAAATTAGTTGCTAGAGTAGTTGCTAGAGCATTCGATCCTGAATACTCAGAAGATCTAAAAGTAGATCATATAAAAGGTAAAAAGACCGATAATCGGCCATCTCAATTAAGGATGGTGACGAATAAAGAGAACCTCAGAGGTTACCAAAAACCACAAACTGGGGTGACGAGTAAGTATCGAGGTGTTTGCCGCCGTGATATTAATTCAAAATGGGTTGCTCAGACTGTTTTTAACAAAAAGACGTATCATCTCGGTTCTTTCAGCACAGAAAAAGAGGCCGCTATTGCCTGGAACGCCAAAGCAACTGAATTTGGGTATATGCCAGAAGCATTGAACAAATTCATGGAATAGTAATTGGCTAGGCCGTTTTTCGGCTAAAACCAGCCCCATTGCCCTCATTTTCCCCTTTCGTTAATAGGGGTACGACATTTGAATGTCCTACGTCGCTCAATCCGAGTGGCGTTCAACAAGCAAGTTGTCAAAATGTCTAATCAAACCATAGGGGATGTAACGCTAGACCTGGACGAAGTAATCGTCGAAGGCGAAGCTATCGGTGAATCGTCCACACCAGCAGAAGAAATCGTTCCTACGCAGGAAATCGAAACACAGGAGGTCGAGGGTGTTTCATCCGAGAGTGAATCCGACGATGAAGGCGAAACGAACGCGAGCCCGGTTGAGGAGAGTCACAGCAAGCCTGGTGACATGATTCCTAGGGCAAGACTGAACGAGGAAATACTAAAGAAGAAAAAGAACGCAGAGGAACTTCAAAGGGAACGCGAGGGCAATGAAACGCTCAGACGTGAGTTTGAAGAGTTTCGTAATTCGAGTAAAACCGCACCAACCGCAAAACCCTATCCTAGCGAGTCCGATGAGGGCATCGACTATGATGCTGAAAAGCTTCAAGCTGCTCAGTCGAAATGGCAGAGCGATGAAGTAGCGAGGCAAATTGCCTTGTCGGAGAATACGAGAAAGACGGAAGCTCATCAGCAAGCATCCCAAGAAAAAGCCAAAGCGTTCGATCAAAAGCTAGTTGCTTATGCGAATGAGCATCCAGAATACGTTGATGACTTCAAAGATGCGGGTGATCCGACATGGCCGAAGCACGTCAACGATGCAGTTTCGGAGTCCGACGTAGGACCAGCTCTCGATCATTATCTTCTAAAGAACGCAGACGAGAGGAACCGTATTCTTGGAATGCCTCCTCTTAGAGCTCTCATGGCGATAGGCGTCATAGAGCACAGTATTGCGAATCCTGTTCCAGCAAAGAAGGCGAAACCGAAACTTACGGGGGCTCCGCCACCGATAGAGCAGACATCTGGAGGAACATCGGGTAGACCGATGGCAATTCTGGACGGCTTCGACATCGAATAGAAGCGAGGGTCATAATTAGACATTAGAAATAAATAAAATGGCAACTACACTAAGCAGCAATTATGTTAATCGACTAGCTTCAGGCTTTCTTAAAGCTTGGAACAGTCAGATGGTATTCTCGAAGTGCGTCAATCGCTCCGTTATTACGGACAACGACTTTCGGAATCCAGCATCAGGCGATACCGCATACGTGCGCCGTCCTTGGGACTTCGCAGCAGTAGAAACTGCTCGCGGCGATCTTACTTCATCTACGATCAACACGCTTCAACGTGGTCGCGCAACGGCTACCGCTCAGAACGTCATCACCGTTCCTATCCAGTGGGATCTAATCGATGAGTCTCAGGACTTGAACGATGAGGATCTCGGAGCAATCATGGCAGCGGCTTCTTCTCGCTTGGCTACTAAGTTTGAAACGAACTTGGCAACTTACGCGAAGAACAACCTAGCTCATACATTGGGAACCGTAACGAATACGGTCAGCCAGTGGAGCGACGTTGCTCAGATTGGTTCTTTCGCTTCTGCGATGGGCTTTCCTGAAGGTCAATGCAAGGGTCTGTTTGATCCTTATTCGATCGAACGTCTTGCTAACGCTCAGAATGGCCTCGCTGGTAATAGCGGCGCTCTGGTCACGTCGGCATGGGAACGCGCAGCAATCGCAGGCAACTTCGGAAACGTAGACGCTCGCATGTGCGATACTCTTTCTTCGCATACTTGCGGAGCTGGGTATGACAGCGCCACTGTGGTCGTAAATGGAACCGCTCCAACTCAGACTTACTTGTCTGCGAAGGATACGTACCGGACCAGCATGAACATCAGCGGATTCGCCGAGAACGACACGCTCGTTGCTGGAGATCGTTTGAGCATTCCTTCGATCTATTGGGTAAACCAGAAGACCAAGACTTTGAGTGTTGGTCGTGATGGTGCTCCTCTTCCATATCAGTGTGTCGTTGTAACAGGCGATACGGCAGATGGTAGCGGCGACATGGATATTGTTGTTCAAGGTCCAGCGATCTACGAAGCAGCCGGTCAGTACAACACTATCAGCGCTGCAATCGGAACCACTACCGGAATCAGCATCATTGGCGGTACTGAAGCGAGCGTGAACGTCCCATCGATGTTCATGCACCCTGAAGCTCTTGGACTAGCGTTTGTTCGTCTGAGCAAGCTCTACGGACAGGAAAGCCGTGTTATCACTAGCAAAGATGGATCGTTCTCGATGCGTTTGAGCATGGGATCTGACATGACTACTGCTGAGACTACTCTACGTATCGATATGCAGCCTGTCTTCTCAACCTTCAACCCACTTTTGGGAGGTGTAGTCTGGGGTAACTAGACAATCTGACTTATGCCTAGAGGAATTAGACTAGAAGATGATGTAGCAGCTCTAACGAGCGCTACTCTCACCGATAGTTCGGGAGGCACAGCTTCGGCTACTCTCGCGGCTATCAGCGGAACTTATGTGCAAGCAGAAGTTCGCAATTCTGTAGCCTCTCTAGTTGCTCAAGTAAACGCATTGCGCGTAGACCTTGCTGTATTGAGAGCGAGCTATAACGACAACGGCTAGACCGTTTTTCTAACACATTTCACTAGGGAGTGGTCTTCGGGCCATTCCCTTTTGTGGTGAAAACCAAAATGATTATGGCAGAGAAAAAGACAGTGAAGAAGGTGGCAGCGAAAAAGGAGACTCGCGTAGTCGGACTTGATTCTCCATCTCAAATACCAGCCCCTTACATAGATCACGCAACTCCATCAACCGTACAGGCGAGGATTCAGATTCTAATCGACGAGCTTGGCCTGCGGGATAAAACGCGAGAACTAGATATCGTTCTAGCCAATCTCCGCAAATCAATCGACTGGCTCAATAGATAATGGCAGTAGCAAGCGACATAATCTATCGCGCCTTCGAGCGTATCAAGGTGAAAGATCCTGATGTTAATTCCATTCAGACTAGCGACGCTACAACGGCGATTGACGAGATGAATGACATGATGATAGCCCTTGCCGATCATAACGGCATAAACCTTGGCTACACGATCGTATCGAACCTGACTGACGCCATAACCGTTCCCGATTGGGCTCAGGGTATGATGAAAGCGAAACTCACGCTATTGCTTGCCGACGAGTATGGCAAATCGGTTACGGATTCGATGGTCGCCAAAGCTCAAGAATATCTGAAGGGAGTACGACGGATTTGCATCCGAGTTCGCAAACCTTCATTGCCTGACGGTCTTCCAACCGGACAAGGCAACAGCGCTTACGGTTTCAATTACGGAACGGGCACTAATTTCTTTTACGACGAGGGCAAAGATGATCTTCGCGACCAACTCGGCATGACAATCGATGACGAGAACGGAAACCCACTAGAGGACGCACAACCAACATTATGAGCTTCGCAGACAATAAATTAGTAAACGCAACCAACGTCACAACGGTTGCTTCCTCGGACAAGCTCTGGGCGAACGTGGGGGGCAGTATCAGACAGATATTGGTATCCAACTTCGCAACGGCAATCACTAACCTGGTCTCTTCTGGGGCGAAGCGTCTGAAGATCCGAACGGCTACCGCAAATACGGCAGCTTTATCGACCGACAACGTAATCCTTGGAGATACATCAGGAGGCGGGTTTTCGGTGACGTTGGACACGGCGGCAAATATGTATGCCGCGGCAGATACCGACACGGCATCGATCACGGTGAAACAGATAACGCATACGTCGAATACGCTTACGGTTCTCCCTGGAGCGGGTAACACGATCGATGGGGCGTCTTCGGTGCTTCTCACTAGCGATTCTAGCGCGACCTTTATCAGCGACGGGTCGAATATCCACACGGTAAATACCTAGTATGTCCAAAATGGTTAGAGTACCTATCGACTTTGGATTCTATCAGAGTCCTAGTCTGCCATTCGCGGCTCAGGAGTGTCGGGATCTGATTCCCATCGTTTCTCAGGGCGAAGGCAGTTCAGCGAAGGGTATGCTTGCTTCTTTGCCGGGGGTAACATTATTCGCAACAACTCCTAATAATGGTCAAGATCAGTCATTCTGGGGGAGGCACGAATTTGCGAATGAGTTATACGCGGTGGATCGGGCTACGTTGTTCAAAATAAGCTCTACGGGCGTTGTCACGACGATTGGAGCAATCAATACAGGTACGACTACCGAACGGGCGATCATCGATGACAACGGCGAGACAATGGCTATCGTCATACCTGGAGTTGCGGCTTATTTCTACGATCCGACCAATGGGCTTGTTCAGATAACCGATACGATCTTCCAGGATTTCGAGGCGGAGTCTGGCGGAGTAACCAGCGTGGTCGAGGTAGACGGATATTTCCTATGGTCTACCGATGTAAGCATTTTCCAATCGTCTTCGGTTGTCGTAAACAAGGGGCAGACATTTGACGCATTGGCTTTTCTTCAACCATTTCTGAAAGAGGATCTGATTCGCGTAGGCAAGGCGAGAGGTCAGCTCATGGCAATGGGCTGTGACACTATTAAGGTTTTACGAAACGTGGCTACCGAGCCTTTCGCATTCGTGGAAGTGCCCGGAGCTACCATCGAGAAGGGGTTGGCCTTTCGCGGTGGTTGGATCTCGTTCGACAATTCGTTCTTCTTCTGGGGAGGTGGCATAAATGAGAAAAATGCGGCTTGGAGAGGTGTCGGGTCGGGATCTGTTCAAAAGATCAGTACGGACGCAATAGACGCCATCTGGAGGGACGCAACCTACGCAAGCAACTCGGCTACATCTTATTCTTGGGATGGTCAGCTAATAATTGGCTTCTACAATCCTCCAACAGCACTTTTCTACAACATAACGGCATCGGCATTGAAAGGTCAGGCCGTTTGGTTTTCAACAAATTCAGGTAGTCTAACCACTCCGAAAAAGGTCTATAACAAGATAATCGATTTTGCTGGATCAGGTAAGATTGGCTACTTCGATCCAAGCACCAATTCAGAATACGAAAGCTACACTCGAACCTGCATCTTCACAGGCCGTTACTTGTCTGGTCAAGGCGATCATCTATTCGTAGACGAGATCGAATTAAAGGCTGAAACGGGAGTAGCTCAGGAGGTCTGGGATGCTCCAGCCGACACGAATCCTCAAGTGCTTCTCGAATACAGCAAAGACGAGGGTCGGACATGGATAAGCAAGGGCGAGCGCTCTATGGGCAAGATCGGAAAATTCGAGACGAAGATCCGCTGGAACAGACTTGGCCGATTCAACGACCGGGCAATCTTCCGTTTCACGACTACCACGGATAACCGACAGGCTTTCACAGAGATGAAGGTAACCTTGGAGGACGCTTTCGAATGAGTTTGCGAGCAATAGCGCCACTAAGAGACGAAGTTCTTGTCGACGAAGACGGGTACGCTTCTTTGCCTACTCAGGTCTTTCTGGAAACAATCGAATCGGCGATCAATGGAGCGAACGCAGATCGTGTTACGCTAGGAGCTCGGGTGACAGAGCTCGAACCAACCTACAACGTCATTACATCGGCAGATTCCCCTTATTCAATCGCTAATAACGAGTATGTTTTGGCCGATATGAGTACGGGAAGCATCACGATTGTATTGCCAGGGGCTGGTCGGCATTACGTTTCCAGAAGCGGAGCAAGCAACACTCTCACACTTCAAGGAACGGTTGAAGGCGAAGTTAATCCAACCGTCATATCTGACGGCGACTCTCCAGACTTGGCATTTATTGGAACGGAGTATCGATATACATGAGTAAATTTGGAGCAGTCAGATTAAGAAATTCCGATGGTACGGTTCACGCCGATCCATTAGACGGGAAGCTACCCGTTCAAGTGGGGAACTTCCCATTGCCAACAACGATTAGTTCAGCGCTCGTAACGGTTACAACCGCAACGACGAGAGTTCAATTTGCTACGACTACAGCTAAGTCGATAACGGTGAAGGCAGCGGCAGCGAACACGGGGATTATCTACGTGGGCAACAGTACGGTTGCTGCTTCAAACGGCTTCCCTCTAGCTTCTGGTGAGTTAATCAGCATCGACATATCAAACACTGACGCGGTATGGGTAGACAGCTCAGTTAGTGGCGAAACCTGCAATTGGTTTTCAGTGAATTAGGAAATAGAGACATGGCAGATACCGAAGCTCATATTTACGATTCACTAGACGAGAAGCAGAAGCTTGAAATGGCTGAAGGGATTCAACAGATCCCGCCATTCCTCAAGACGATGGATGATTTCATTGGCTTGAACGTGTCTCGTTTGGTAGGTGAGTTCGACAAGGAAACCTTTGATTCGGCAGTGGATGAGATAGAAGCCCATCTTGCGAATCGTGAACGGTTCGATTTATGCGGGGCAGAATGCTCAATGAGCTGGATACACTCGGACGGAGTATCGGTTAAGGAAATGGTTCTTTCTCCTATGTCGATCGTCACAGGAGCAGAGCATAAGGTTGAAACAATCAACTCGGTTGTTCAGGGAGATGTAATTGTCTTCACTGAAACTGGGGCAAATTACTTTCTAGCTGGAGACGTATTCATTTCCAGTCCTGGTGTGCGAAAGCTCGGTATAACGATCGATGGAGTGAAATTCACTAACACCTTTGCCAATCCGACAAATGAGAGAGATGAAGAGAAGCTAGATCAACTCTACTTCGAATCATCCAAGGATCATCCAGAGCTCGGAGAATACGAAGTCTTTAAAAAGATAGCAGGAGTATCACAGGAAGCAATCGACTACTACATGAACGATCAAGGCGAACCTGAAGGCATTCCTTGCGGATCAATCGACTTAGGAGTATCAGAAATAGATGGAATGGGAACTTTCACTACTAGGGACATCGAAAAGGGAGAACGATTTCCAGTGTTCATGGAAGGCAACCGAACGATACTAGCGAGATACTCGAATCACTCATTTAAACCTAATGCTTGGCTAGTCGGTAACGATGCGACAGCGTTGGAAGACATCAGCAAGGGGACCGAAATCACAATGAATTACTTGGATAACTACATCAAAACAAACGGAAACGGAGGTCTTCAATGTCTAGCGCAATAGGGTGGGGAGCATTAGCGGTCGTCGGTGGAGCATCGATCGCTGGAGGAGCAATTTCGGCTAAAGGGGCGAAATCTGCTGCTAAGATACAGGCAGGAGCTACGGCTGAGGCTGGTCAGATTGTCAGGGATAATTACCAGGACACCAAGCAGACGCTTCAACCTTACACTGATTCAGGGATTCCGTCATTAAACCGTAGGAATGTCTTGCTAGGGCTTCAAGGCACTCAGCAGGACAAGACAAACGCTTGGAACAATGTTTACGACGATCCCGTTCTCACTCAGCAGAACGAGTTTGTTCGAGATGACGTGAACCGAGGAGCTTCGGCAACGGGTCAGCTTAGAAGCGGAAACCGATTGGCAGCTCTAAGCGATCGTCTACAACGGATCAAGTACGACTTTGGACAGCAATATCTCAACCGATTGGACACTGGCGTAAATACAGGCTACGGAGCGGCAGCGGCCACAGGAGGGGTTGCGGCAAACGCGGCGAACACTCAGGCCAATCTAGTCGCTCAAGGAGGAGCAGCGAACGCTCAGGGACGATTAGGAGTAGCGCAGAGCTATTCGAGCGGTCTCGCGGATATTGGAGGAATAGCTGGGTACGGTTTATCTGGTGGTCAGAATCAGGGATTTAGAGAGCAGAACTTTGGAATAACAGGAGGTCGATAAAATGGCAGGATACAGCACATACGTAAGTCCGATAGACCGGATGGGAGCGATTGCCAGTGTTGGCGGTCAGGTTCAGCAACAGCAGATCACTAGAAACGAGGCTCCGCTACGGCAGGGCATCCTTCGCCAGACTTCGGAGATTAACGACCAAGTGATTCAGCAGAACAAGAATGTTGCTACCGATCGAGAAACGGGGATTCAAAACGACCAGAATCAGGCGAAGGTAGACCAGAGGCTTCAAGAGGATCAAAGCATCGCTTCTAATTCGTATGCTCTCATGCAGCTACCTGACGAACAGATGATTTCTCAGACGAGTCAGATATACCCTGACATTATTCGAGAGATGCAGGAGAACGGAGGCACTCCCGAACAGTTGCGTTCAATGCTTAAATTCAACGTCGATCGTTCGGAGTTTTTGAGAGCGGGGGCGGCGGGAACGTCTAGGGGTAACCCCCCCGCTGACATTCAAACCTACGAGTATGTTAAAAGCCTTTCCAATGAAGATAGGGATCTATTTGAAAAGATACAGCGAGGCGATCAACTCACACCTGAAGAGGAAGCAAAGGCAGCGGGATTAAAGCAAGATGCGGTTGAGGCTTCGAAAACAAAGGCTATGATTGAAAGGGCTAAAGACCCAAATACTCCAGAAGGAAGAGACGCATTAAAGGCAAAATCTGCTGAAAAGAAACTTGCTCGAACTAAGCGAGCGGATCTGTTCAAGCTCGAAGATACGTTAAAGGTAGCGAATAAGATCAAGGAGAATGTCGGGGATCTGAATACGGGTTTCAGTCAGATGGTTCTCAAGATGTTTCCGGGCACGAAGAACTTTGATTTCGAAGCTCTCACGAATTCTCTAAAGAACAAGATCGCTCTTGATACAATGCTTCAATTGAAAGCGAACTCTCCTACTGGATCAACTGGATTTGGACAGTTATCAGAGAAGGAGCTCAAGCTATTAGAGAATAATATCGCTCAGTTAGCGACTTCTCAAACCGAGAACCAATTCAGGGATAATATCGGAATAGTCATTCAGCATTACGAGCGATTAGCTGGCTTGCTAAAGCTAGAATACTTAGAGGACAAAGAGCCACCAGCAACTACCCTAGCTGGAAGAATCAAGCAAATGGAGTCTGTTGGGATAACCAACGATGAAACGCAGCGACAGGTTCTATCCTACGAAGGACTTGGTGGCGAAGATTCACAACCAGATGTTTCCGGAATACAACAAGGTACAACTGTTTACCAAAATGGCGTTGGATATATATTCAACGGAGGAAATCCTAGCGATCCTGTGAACTATACTGAAGTACAGTAATGGCTTTTGATCCAAATAAACCCTTCAAGACCACTCCTGCGGGATTCGATCCTTCTCAGAAGTTCGAGATGGCTCCACCTGTGGATGTACCCGAATCAGAGAGGCCTCAAACTTACAAATCTACGGGAACGAATGAGACTCGACCGTTTATGAATCAGACGTTTCAGGTCTCCGAGGTTCCAGTTGGTCGAGGCAATTCAGCATTCTCAGAAGAGGCTAAGGCTCGGGCAGAGGGTCTCGATGAATTAGTTTCCTATAATCCGTTACCAGATGAGTTTTTTACGGGGGAATCTCAGAAAAACGCTTTCGGAATAGCAATGAGAACGGTGCTTATCCCTGATGACAAGGAACGTGCCAAGGCTCTAAAGTCGATGGGTATCGAAGTAGAGGATCAAGGTGGTCTTCAGTTTGCCAAAACTCCGGACGGTCAAGAGTTCGTTATAAATAAACCTGGCATGTCTCGGACTGACCTCTATTCAACTGCTGGGCAGATTGCTCTATTCGCTCCAGCCGCAAAGGCCGCAGGAATGGGCGCGGGTATCTGGTCTAAAATGGGTTTAGGTTCCTTGTTCTCAGGAATAACGAGCGGAGGAGTTCAGGAGGCTCAAGAAGGACTTGGAGGCGATTTCAACGTAGAGGAGGTTGTTTTGGATGTTGCTCTAGGCGCCGGGGCGGAAGCCGTAGGCCCGTTGTTTGGCAAAGCTTGGGCTAAGTTTTCCCCAGCGAAGCGGAAAGCGATCGAATCGGCTAAGACCCTGGATGATCTTGCCGATGCAGGAGTTCCTAGAGAGCAAGGTGTCAATCTATTGAAGCGGTACGTCGATGAAGGCAAACTGGCAAAGAAGCTGGATGTAGACACTCCACTAGGAGCCCAAGCGCTCGCTGGCGATGCATCTACGGATTTTCAGCGCCCATTGGCAGGACTCCGAGAGGGGGCCAAGGTAAACGAATCGGCAGCTCGCGAAGTGACTAGAACGATGGAGGACCAATCAAGGTCTATGCTCAAGGCTCTCCAAAAGGAAATCTCAACCGAAGTCGGATCTCTTGAATCCCTAGAAGGAGCTAGAACGGTATCCAAGGGCATTATAGAAGATGCTAGGAAGATTCGCACAGGGGTCGCCGATGTAATGTATGACAAGGCTTTCGCTGGAGCTCCCAAGATAGATCTAGGTCCGATTCGAAACGAGATTGATAATTTAATTTCATTAAAGACCGTTAAGAATTCGCCAGCGCGAAAGAAACTCGAACAGCTCAAGGGCATGTTCACTACCGATGAGTACGATGCAGCTTTGGCTAAGAGAAGCCAACTAGCGAAGGATGCCCCTGATTTAGTAGATGCTAGAGGCAATCTGGTAAAAACGGCTTTGCCGCCACTGCCAAAGAGAGAGATGAGAGCGGGATTGCTTCAAGAAATCAATTGGGTTCTTCGAGATATCCAAAAGCTTACTGCCGATACTTCTACGCTTGGCTCAGTTAAGAACAAGGCCAAGCAGATTGAGAAGTCAGTTACCGCAGCGCTTAATCGCTCCACTAAAGGCAGGTACGGAGCTGCCGATAAGAATTTCTCCAAGATGTCCGATGATATCGAGAAAATCCTTCAAAGCTCGGTTGGCGATGCCGCTTCCAAGAAGGATACGGCTTTAAAGAACTTCCAGACATCGCTATTCAATCCGAGACCTGAGAATATCCAAAACTCAAAACGATTCATGGATCAACTAAGGAAGGTCGATCCAAACGTGGCAAACGATCTTCATTCGAATTACATCGCTTCTAAATTAGGAACCCTTGAGAATGGAGCTAACGCCAATGACATATTCAAGGCTGTATTCGGCAGGAACGAGGATACTGCTAATGTCGTTATTGAACTCGCTAGTGGTCCCAAGCAAAAGGCTAGACTCTCAGGACTTAGAAGGATCTTGGAATCTTATAGAAAAGGAACGGATATAAGCCTTGAGGCGACGGTTCAACGAGCGATCGACAAAGAAGCGGATAAGGGGTGGAAGGCAGCTATCGGTAAAATGTTCGTATTTGGACAGAGCACGAAACAGGCATTAAGAGACGTATCTCTGAAGGATCGGGCTACAGTTATGTTCCAAGCGGCTATCAATGATGACTTCGCCAAGGAGCTTGGCAGCGCATTAAAGGGGCCACCTTCTCCCGGTGAACTCGATAGACTTTTCAAATCCAGTTTTGTGAAACGAGCATTAGCGAGATCGGTACAACAATCCGACATTGAGACGCTAAGTAAATCCGCAGCAGTGGGACTAAACAACACAGCAGAATAATGAGCATATCCATCCAAGGCAACACACGCCGACACACCTTCGACAGTTTGGCGAATCTTCGTCTATTGTCCGGTGAAGGGCTTACCGACAACGAGACGGCTGATGTATCCGGTCACACTACCGAGGGCGATAGCGGCGGCGGTGGCTTCTTCTGGGACGCTTCTAGTACGGCTACCGATGACAACGGGACAATCGTCAAACTAGCCGACACGACAACGGGGCGGTTTATCCGAACGGATCAGAGCAGTATCTCGGTCAAGATGTTTGGGGCGACGGGCGACGGGGCCACTGATGACAGGCCCGCAATTCAATTGGCACTTCCTGATGGCCTAACAAATTCTACTGTTGTTTTTCCAGCGGGGTTTAGTTACCGGATTGAGTCAAGTATTGAATTGGCCAATATGGTAAACGTAAAAATCGTATTGGATGGGGCTGTTATCGACAATAGAGCTGCGGCTGATTTGGTTAACACAATACCTTGTTTCAAGCTATCTGGAGCGTGCGTTGGCGTAACAATTCAAGGTGGTAAATTAGTTGGACATGAAACCGTTGATGGGTCTGGAGTTGCCGAAGTTGGCCACAGGGGGATTCAGTGCGCATCTGGAGGATCTTACAAAAACATTCAATACAACGGAATAACCGTTAGCACTATGTCTCTTGGATTGGCGCTGGGAGATGAAACATCACAAGATGTAACCTATAGCTCTATAAATAATTGCATTGTGGAAGACATTTTAGGAGTTAATTCAGGAACCGGATATGGCTATCACTTAAACGCAAAACACGTAAGCATTAACAACTGCGTGGCAATAAACACGGGAAGACATGCTTATTATTCCGCCAAGGGTGAGGATCATTTTATCAATGGATGTATTTCAATAGATCACCACTTGGCTTTTCCAGCGGCATCGTTTAGATCTGCCTTTAACATAGCTCGCGTAAACGGGTGCAAGTTGTCTGGTTGCAGGGCCTATGATGCTTATGACGGCGCTTTCCATATCACTAACGATCCGACTAACGATTGCAGAAACGTAGAGATTACTAATTGTTTTTCAAACGGTAGCAAAAACGCCGTACCAACTGTTAGTTGTGGCGAACAAGATTCAAGCGGAACTTACTTCTTGGAAAACGTAAACATTCACCACAACCAATTTGACTTGGTTTCCGCAACTGGCCTTCAAGAAGTCTTTAGGTTGCATCAAGGAAAGAATGTTTCATTTTCTCACAATGATGTACTTGTTGGAGGAAATCTATCTGCCAATCTTACGGTAAGCTCTATCGGAAATAATACTTATTCCACTGCTACCAACACAGCTAGGATTAAGCTTGAAAAAAACTCATTGATTATAGACGGAGGAAACGCATCTTATTATGTAGATTTCTTTAAGGCTTTGGATTTGCTTTGCACAAGCAATGTAAGTCTAATAACTCAAGGGAACACTATTGAGGTTCTTGGAACTGCTCCGTCTGAGCTTCGGTGGGTTAGGCCAAACACAACACCCACAAACACTCTATGGGTAAAAGAGCTTCATACCATTGATGGAGATCCTAATGATATTACTGGTGAAAGGCACTACAAGGGAGAGCGCTACGTTTCAAGTAGCGTAACTGGTCCTTGGGGGTACATTTGTTCAGCCGATGGACTTCCTGGAGGGTACCAAGATTCTTCTTTGTCTAGCGTAACGGCAACGATAACGGCTTCAACTGGATCTGCTCAAGGAGGAAGTCCTCTTGTTTCTAAGATCAATCAAATATCCGTTTGTGCAAATGCAGGTGACTCCGTGACGCTTCCTGGCGCAATTGCTGGAACTATAATTACTATAATCAACAGCGGAGCAGCGGCTTGTGACGTGTTTCCTGCCAGTGGTGATACTTTGGGAGCTGGAGCAAATACGGCAATTAGTTTAGCCGCTAATGCAACTGTTAATTATGCTGCTTATGACACCGCCAATTGGATAGCGGTTTAGGTCTTGTTATTCAAATTCCTAAAGAGCGCTATCCGTTTGGATGGCGCTTTTTTATGCCTTGGACTTGTGAAGGCACAAGCAGTGATAACTATCAGCCTCGTCATCATTGGCGACGTCGGCGCCTTTCGCTTTGGCAGCTTCCAGCATTTCCAGCTTGATCGCTTTGCGGCGATGGGGGGCTGAGAGGTCCGGGTAGCGTTTTCCGTATCCCGGTACTAGGGCATAAGCCTTGAGTGATGATGTAGCGTATCTGAAGACGTTTATATCCCGGTATCTGGTGTTGAGCATTAGAACTCCCTGGAGCATGAAAAGAATCTCCGTTGAATTGCTGACATTGATGAATCCCTTTTCGACTGCAACTTCGTCAGGGTTCCAGTCACGTAGCATTTCCCGCATCCACTTGGCAAAGCTGAGACACTGTTCGCCTAGAATTTGCTCCTTCGTCATTGTAGCCCGGACCTTGGGTTTGATAGTGAATGATTCGTTTCCCGTACTGACTGGTCCGTCTCCGACTTGGAATGACCATCCAGTATGGAGCGAGATGTCTAGGGCTAGGATTCGTTTATTCATATGATTTACAATCGTTGATGGCTAGTTGTTTGGTGTCGAAGAACTGAGCGTAGGTCTCGATCATCGAAACGTCGATCGTGTTGAGTGTGGACTTTGCTCGGCCTTCAATGGTTAGAGTGAAGTCTAAATGGTTCCCTGGCTGCTGTAGACCCGCGTGAGAGGCCCGTAGGCAGCGTCCGGTAACTTTCCCATGTATAGGATGCAGGAACGATACCCATCTCCGTTTACAGTCCTTCTCGATGAAGCGAATGTAGTTGGCCAACTCCTGAACGGAATTGTCCTTCTTTGGCTTGGCCGGGAGGCTGAGGAGTGTTGGCTTGGGTTTCTTCATAAGGAATTCCAAGTTTCATAATCCGCTTCAGTCATATGCGTATCGATTTTTCGGTTTTCCTGTTCATTGAGAATCAACTCATATCTATGATTGTGACAGCAAAATATATCAGCGAATCCATCTTGCCGATGAGTGGCTTTAGTTGTCTTTGGTTCACAGTAGCTACACCAAGGACCTATCTGTTTTTTTTTAAGACGTTTCATTTCACTATCCTATCCATTCCGGTCTTCAACTGCTCTGCCATCCATTTGGCATCTTCCATAGTATCGCCTTCATATTCCAGCTCGAAGGACTGATGCCCGATCACAAGCGTTATCTTGTAGGTCGGAGTCGTGTAGCTTTTAGACCACTTGGACCATATCTGTATTTTGTATTTTGATTCACTCATGATTAGAATCTCCCCTCTTCTTCAGTTTCCAGTTCCGACAAGTTGTCGCAATCGATGCAGGTGAATGATTCCCTGACCCTTCTCACAATTGCCTCAATACGTTGGTACTCGACCGGCGACATTGATCCGAACTTCCTCGCATCCGTTGCGAAGTCCTCTGCCGTTGATTGTGAAGTGATAATCGTCGCTTTGTTATTCCGGTAGCGGCGATCAATTAAATCCTTGATGAAATCCGCGGTGTCCTCCTTGGCTGCTCCAGCAATGAAGATGTCATCGAGAACAATGAAATCCGGTGAAGTCAGGTTAACCAGGATTTCCTTTCTGCTTTGGAAGCGCGGGCGGTCCTTTAGATCCTCTGGAAAGTGGAGAGCAATCGTTTTCCCGTTGGCCAATGCCATCTTTGCCAACTGGCAAGCAATGCGCGTCTTGCATGAACCTGTGTCGCCATAGAGTACGATTGAATCCTTGTATCCAGAATCCATAGAGATCTGCCTCGCTCGGTTGTACGCATTGAGGTTGAATTTCTCATGCTTAATATCGGTATTGCGGAAAGAAATTGGACACGTTCTACTCCAGAATAACTTTGCATCATCCATTCGAACATCCGTTTTCCGTTTAGCGGTGCATGGATCGCAAACCGTTGTCGGTCCGAATAGATTGAAGTGACTTTGAGGAACAATGACGCTCTCGGTGCATTTCGGGCATTTGAATTTAACCTTACTCTTCTCCTCTGGGTCTATGTTTAGATTGCAATGCATTAGGGCAGCTAGGAGGTTCTCACCTGCTGCTGCCATGTGGCTTAATCGAATTGGGAATGCCATAATTAAAAAAAAAAGAGGGGGAGCAGTCTCTCCACTACTCCCCCATTTTGGTTTGGGGTTAACTAGAATTGCAGGTAGTCGATGGCGACAAGTTTAGCATCCGATAGATTCAGATTGTCATCAATAACAGCGTCAAGGGAATGCTTTATGTCCTGAATGAGGTCGCCTATGCCTGGTTCACCATCCTCCCCTGTGTAGTGGTTGTGAATGTACCAAGCGGCGTGCTCGGTGAGCATATTCTTAAATGACGGCATTTGAGTTCCGTTAATGAGCGGGACTGCCATCATAGAATAATCTTCTTCTTCCGCTTCTCCATCCGGGTCAGCAAAATTGGTAGGATCCTCTTCAGCGGCTTTATGAGCTTTCGCTTCCCCGTCATCGTCAAACATTGAAAGCTGATTTTTGTCCTCCTCGTAACTGTCCATCTTTTCGCTGATTACCCGTTCGGCAATCGCATCGATGTGACTTTGAAGGGATTCATCTCGCATTCCTGATATTTCGGCAATGTGAACGAATGGATCTTTCAAGTCGTTTGAGAACTCCAACTTCAATGAGTTTGGGGTGATTGTTAGTTTATTAATTATATGTGACATATCAGTATTCTATTTTGAGATGATTGATTTTGTTAGCGGCTATCAATTGAATCAACTGCTTCGATGTGGCGGCGTTGAGTCCTAGTCCGATTAGATCAGATAGGATCGCCCTGTTGATGTCCCGTCGGTGTTCGACTGTAGCGTTCTGATTTCCTGCTCCAAACTCATGCGTCGTAGCGATGCCTGAGTTGTTTGTCGGTCCTTGAGTGGCTGCTGTAGGGGCTTCCGTAGTCTGTGAAGGCGCTTGGGCAGTTTCAGCCTTCCGCTTTGCCTCAGCGGCCTCTAGTTCATCCAATCGAGCTTTATCCGAAATCGCCTGAGTGACAGTGGTTATCTCATTATCGAGATAATCCTTGGTCAACTTCCATTCCGATCGAGCCCTCGTTTCGAATTCCTCCCAAGCTGGGCCAATCGTCATCCCGGAGATAAAAGCGATTCGAGCGTTCAGTTCGATCAAATGCCTTCCAAGTATCTGCCCGGTATGATTACGCTTCTCCGTAATCATATTCAGTCGGCTCATATGTTCAGCCTGGCGGGCGGCTAGCTTTTCCTCGAACTCTTTGCGGGGTTTCATCATCGCGGTTTTAAGCTCCTCGCATTTGTCATTTGCGAGTTTCCCAAGTCGATCGATCGCATTAGTCTGCTCTTTCAATTCCTTCGTTTCAAACTTCTTGGCGGTGTCGAAAATCTTTTGTAGGGCAACCACTTTATTCTTGTTCCGCATACAGAGGGTTCGCCCATCCTTGGTATCACCTTCCATCGTTTTGATTATACCGGCTGATACGGTGTCGAGCTTCTGGAGAAGTGTTTCCATTAACCCGGTATTGGGATCGTAGATTTCCTTCGAAGTGAACTTCTCAAGCGAGATGAGTTCAGTTGATTCTGCTGGTTCTGATATTATTTGTGTCATTTTTCTAAGTATTCCTTTCTTGATATAATCATTTCATTAATTCTATCCCTGATGAAAGAGCAGGCTAGTTTGCGAGATTTTGAGAATTCATCACTCCCCTTATCGATGTAATCTAACAGATCCTCTATCTCTCCTGAAAAACATCCACATGAGTATATTACTTTTTTAAACGGCCTTATGCTATAAGCCATCAATATTCGCCCACATTCGCCATGATCTGACCAACATACAGATGCGTGAATCACTGATTCACGGAGGTTGGCTTCACGGAGGTCGGCTCCACGGAGGTTGGCTTCACTGAGGTTGGCTCCACTGAGGTCGGCTTTACGGAGGTTGGCTCCAAGGAGGTAGGCTTCACTGAGGTTGGCTCCACTGAGGTCGGCTCCACGGAGGTCGGATCCACTGAGGTCGGCTTCACGGAGGTCGGCTTCACGGAGGTCGGCTTTACGGAGGTTGGCTCCAAGGAGGTCGGCTTCACTGAGGTTGGCTCCACGGAGGTTGGCTTCACTGAGGTTGGCTCCACTGAGGTCGGCTTTACGGAGGTCGGCTCCACGGAAGTTGGCTATCTCTCCCATTGCATCACCTTCTGACCAAAGAACATGGAGTTTAATCTTCTCAGTTATTTCTTTGACTGTCATTCTGAATACTCCTTTTTGTGAGCGTTAAATGCGGGGCAAATATAGGCGACATCGCAAAATCCTTCGCAACGGGTTCGAGCTCCTGGGCGGGTTTTCACGAATGCTTCAGCTTTGGTTGATGAGTATTCAATAGCCTCGGTTTCTACATCGAAGACTTTCATTGCTCTCGATGCTCCAGGCTTAGTGACTGCGTACTTAGTCGGCTTCGCCCAGACTTCTACATCGGAACAAGGCGTTACTTCATCCAATGAATCCGCTTGCATCGCTGATTCACGTTCAACGACTTTCTCGCGAATCCATGCTTCAGTCACATACATTGGCCACACATTCACTTCCAGGTTCGAGCATTGCGAATCCGGGTAAACTCCATGTTTACGCGATAGACTCCAATCCTTCCAGATGGCAACGATGTTCAATGAATCGACTACTCGCCCGGATTCCTTCCAGACGCACCATCGTTGAACATTCAACTGAGCCTCCCACTCCGGTTTGATTCCTCCCGCAAATACGTAAGTCGACGTGACCTTCATATCGAAGATCGCATTATTAATCGTATCTAAGATGTCAATCTGAGCGCCTATCTTGCTGTCGCCGAAGAGCGTTTTGATCGTTCCGTAGAAACGATGTTCACATTCCAAGTGTTCCGCTTTATCTCCCGCCAATTCAATCATATAATGAACGGCTGAACCGAGTAATGCCCAGATCCGCTTTGAAGCTGGCTGCTGGACCTGCCTCAAGAGATTTGAATACTGTTTTAATTGGTTAGAATCCTTAAAGTGCTTCAGTTGAGCCTCAGTGTCTTTCTCAAGCCTACGTTGGTATGCGGCTGAGTTCAGGGAAGAAGGCGTGTAGTCGCTCTCTCCTGGATCGTATTGATCATTGCTGACCGCAAGAAGAATAGCTTCAGGCAGTCCATCGTTAAAAAGATGATTCATATTATTTATTAGATGGTTCAGTTTTAGTGTTGGGCGACTAGTATTTTACAGGTGAGAACACATGCCACACAAACGAACCCTGATTAAACGAGCCCACGTGGTTGTAGGATTGGTGGTTCATTCGGTGGCCGGTTCCATACACGTGTATCTCGCGATCTTCCGTATCACTGTCGTTTCGGACCTTGGCCCAGATACACGGATTGCCGAACGGATCTAGTCCTACGTGCAATAGTTGCGCACCTATCGGCATTTCAACAGTCTGAGCTTCAATTATTTGTATCGGGTATTTGTATATCGTTATCATAATTATTTGCCCAACGCTGGGTTATTTAGATGGTTCAGTTTTAGTGTGATGCTCCTTCCAAAGCACCCCCCAGACGAATCCGAAGGCTGCTCCAGCTATCCACGCGAGGATGTATCCGAACATTGTCTAAAAAGGACAATTTGAATCATCAACATCCGCATTCTCTTCACTGGGAGTATCCGCTACTCCTGCCGTTGGTTGCTCAACATGCGTTTCAACCGCCTCGACGTATTCCTTGGACTCCTTGATTTTTTCCTGAATCCATTTTGGAAAAGTTTCAGGGATGACACCGCCGGGGCCATTTGTATCTATGTCGAACAAGACTGTATCGCCTTCAGGAATGACGGTAGGGCTACCTTTCATTATTGGCATGATGCTGCCGATGTTTGCGTACACCTTAGAAGCATTTGCTCCCTTACCTGATTTGTGGATGATTTGCATCATACATGGAACTCCAAGCAGCTTGGACACACTAAATCCATGCAACTCCACTGGAGTAAACGCCCTACCTCTCCATCCTTCTAGCATCTTGCGAAGGTTCGCTTTCTCGCCTAGAGATAACGTGTAGGTATTGGAGATTACCCTTGGCAAATCATCCCCATCAATCTCGATGCGAAGACTTGGAAGCTGCCAGGTTATGACAACTGATTCTGACCACGAGGTATATTTGGCTGAATGCTGAGTACCGATGTCGTAGATGCCTACGCACACTGCACTATGAGTTCCTTGAGGAACTGGTTCTGAGACGGCTCCGCCTGATTCTTTTGCTATTAATGACATATTATTATTTGGTTTCTGATTAGAGTTCTTTGTCCAACAAAGGACGTTTTGGTTTTAAAAGAGGATGCTGTTTATGTTCAGCGATCCAATGAATGAAAGATGCCAGCACGTCGATGTGAGCCTCTGATTGTTGAGCGAGCTCAATGAGCTCGTTAGGTCTGCCAAACGGGACGAATCCCGAATAGTAGCTTTCGCAGATGTCATAGAACTTATGGACATTCATCGTGTACTTAGCGAACAAATCTTCTGGTTGGGTTAGGCAGATCATTTCTCCAGTAGTTCAGGGTTCTCATAAATGTTTCCGATTATCCGGGCGTCTGCACTCGGTCGTCTAATGACGGCAGCTACAGCCCGTCTAATAACGAAGAACGGCGGATTGAGATCGAAGCAGAACCCGCCGTTGTGGTAGATCACTACTCCTCGTTGCATCTCTAATCCCGTTCCGAATGCTAAGATGTCGCTTTCGTAAATATCCACGCCTTTCGAATCCTGAAGGCCGGTGTATTCCATCGTGTCTAGGTTATACGGATCTGAGCCCCTAACAGATATTACAGCATTATTCCAATTGATGTCTTCTCCATCGTCACTTGGTTTATTAAACCAATAATCTTCATGTAGTATTCTGTAGTACATCCGCTTCTTCTTGTGCCCATGAATGATCCTCTTCGGCCAAGCCCTGAATTTAAATAATCTGCTCATTCTGCATCCCCCTCTTTCTTTTTAGCGGCGAGAGCCAAAGCAGCGGTAATAGGAGCGCCGTGTTCCTTGAAGTCATCATATCCAACAAATGCCATTTTGTATCCGTCTGGATAATGCTTTGCAAATGTCTCATGGCGATCTGGTCGAGTTCCTTCGAGTATTCCCAAGTCGCCGCGCATGTAGCCTTCGTGCGAGCATGAATGTCCGCCAAGCAAATTTCCGTCGTCTGAGATCAAGCACGCCAAAAGCATATCTCTAGATCCGCCATTATTAAAACCCCAGATAGTGGGAAGCGATTCAACGGGCTTTTCTAGTGGGTTGTAGACCGCGTATTTCTTACCCTCCATCGAGTAGAGATGTTGAGCGAGATAAAGGTTTTCTGCTGCTTTTGTAGTCATTCTGCATCCCCCTCCTCTATTACGCTCAAGACTTCCGCTTCAATCCCGATGTAAAGATCTGTCCGGCAATCTCTGATGAAGTTGGTCAATTGCCGCAACTGATCATCCCTGATGGCTAGAATCTCCAACTCTGCATCAGTGTCGGGTTCCATTTGAAAGCCGTTGGGGTCGCGGTATCCCCTGGCTGCTGGAGTGTAGTTGTAGTCAACTTGGAAGTCTTTCCCGTCGATTGTGATGTCCACTATCATTATACCCGCTCCTTTCTATTCAAGAGCTTCTTGAGTTGCGCTGAGTAGTTTATCTCCGCACTCAACTTAGCCTCGGTATAGGAGAGCTTCGCGATCGTGACATCTAGGTCGTTCTGCGATTGCTCGTACATTGCTTTATAGGGGGGGCAGTCCCTGGTTCTCTTCTTCACACTATTAGCCATATCTTCAATTCTTTTTAGGTTTCACACGCTGGCCGGATTGGCCATCTGGGAAAGACTAATACACACTCCTTGCATTAATGCGATAAAATTCTTGATTTATTTATGCAAGTAGTATTTTACT
>Ga0307928_10000552_pt1 | contig 28162 bp, 40 predicted proteins | sample AceLakmetagen232_FD_201815 | JGI IMG/M metagenome (GOLD analysis project Ga0307928, IMG submission 201815) | Saline water microbial communities from Ace Lake, Antarctica - #232 | ecosystem: Environmental > Aquatic > Non-marine Saline and Alkaline > Saline | place: Antarctica: Ace Lake... | reverse complement strand
CCGCTGACGCACCCTCGGCACTTTTGCCCGGGAAGTACCTAAAAACGCCCACAGCCTCCCCACGTCTGCCCCCCCGTACCGGCCGGGGGTGTTTGACGGTTCTTTGACAATTGAGCGCAGTATGATGCAACACGGCAGGGCTTACAGCGGACAGGCGCACCGCCCCCCCGGGGGGCGTTGCTGTCCTAAGTCTATGGGAGATCAGTGCTGCTGCTGGGGTGAATGAGGGGACTCGAACCCCCGGCCTCCAGATCCACAATCTGGCGCCCACACCTCGCGACCCAGCACAACCGCCCGCCATTATAACCACTTCCGCCTCACCTCGCAAATCCACGTTGACCGTTCTTTGACAATTCCGCCCACTTCACCCGCCCGTCGTGACCGCCTCACGCCGGCTCCGCCCGCAGCCGTAATGGCGTCACATAAAGCTCGTGCCAGAGCTCCTCCGTCAGTTTCACCAGAGCCTCCGCATCCGAGATCTGATCTTCAGGCGCACCCGCTGTCCGCACATATCCCGCATTACGCACCGCCGCATCCCGAAGACCGTCCGCCTTTTCCACCGTCATCTCCATCACACACCTCCTTCCTCACTTGATCGGCGTCTTCGTGTCTATGGTGACCACAGTCATCCTCGCCCTGCGCCGCACCAGCCACAATCCGAAGCCCCGGCTAAGCCACCACGCAGCTCTGACCAACCACGGCACACGACGCGGAGGCTCAGGCACCAGCTCGACCGTGAACGTCACCATCTGCCGCTCATCCGCATCGACCCCGCCGGGGTCGCAATAAGCCCCGGCCTGATGCAAGGGTTTCGGCTCCATCTTGAGCTCGGTCACCCGGCCGATATCGTGACCGTTGATGCGCAACCGTGCCTCATTCTGCGGCTCTGATATATTGACCTCTATCATTGTGCGTCCTCCTCTCCCCCACCAGCCAGCCGCCCCTTCGCCGCCTCGATCCGCCGCTGCGTCGCCAGATTATCCCGGCTATCGAGGTGCTCATACCGGTCGAGCATCCGCAAACTCGCCCAACCCGCAAGCGCCTGAATCTGCTTCGGCGGAATCTCCGCCCGCACCCACCGAGTGATCGCCGTATGCCGCCAACTCCGAGGCGTCCGACCCGCCCCATCGATCCCGCAAGCAGCAAGGCACCCACGCAGCCGCTTCCGCAAATTCCCACGCGACATCACCAGACCATTCCGCGTCGGAAACACCAAATCATCCGGCCCACCAGGCACCGCAGCCATCTGAATCCAAAGAGCATCGAACAACCCATCATCCACGATATGAAGATCCCGGCTCGACCGCTTCGTCTTCAGCTTATGACCCCACACCACCGCCCCACCGCCGCAGCCCGGGCACGTCTTCCCGCTGACAGCGGGAGGAAGGACGAGCCCACACTCACGGCATCTCCCAGCGGTGGATCGCACCTCGACCACACGCCGCTCGAGGCACACATCCCGCCTCAACAAATGCACCAGCTCAAGCACCCGCAGCCCAAACCCGTTCAACACCATCCACAGCGCCCGACTCTCACAAGGACGAGTATACGACACGCGCGACGAATCAGGAGGCCCGGACGACTGCGAGCCCGACGAGCGAAGGGTGCCGGCGTCGCTCCGACCGCCGCCGCTTTGCGGCGAACAGCGGTCGGCCGTGTGCCCAGAGCTCGTCGAGCGGTCGTCTTGCGACCGCCGGTCGCCCCCGTTCGGATGATCGTGTGCAAGAAGCCGCCCGACTTCCTCCTCGCTGAACACCCGCACCGACCGCTCACCACCATCATCCACCCGACGCCGCACCGGCACGTGACGGATCGGATTCGTCCGAGTCACCCCGTTCGCCACACCGAACGACAACGCCGCCTTCAGAACCGTCAGCGTCAACTCCATACTCCGAAGCGACAACCCACGCCCACGAGCCCAAGCCCGCATCCGAGCAACGTGATCCGCCGTCAAACCCGACACCAGCAGATCCGCCGCCAAACACTTCCGCCAACGAGCACCCGCCTCCCGATACCCCTGCACCGTCGCCGCCGGCAACATCTCATCACAGTGCACCACATACCGCTCCCAAAGCGACCGCAGCGGGAAATCATCACTCGCCATCCCCCCCTTCGCCAGACGAGCGTGCCGCCGCTCAGCAAGCCTATTCGCCAGCATATCCCGCGCATCCGAGAACCGCGGCCCGCACGCGATCGTCTCACGCCGGCCGCCCACGCTCACCTTCACGTAGAACACATTCCCCACCTTGTAAATGCCCGGATGCCTCGCCACTCGCCGCCACCTCTCCTTCCTTGGCTTCTTGCTCTTACACTTGCCTGTCGTCCTGCCGCCTGCCGCGGCCCTCGCGCCCGACGAAGGAAGGGTGCCGGCTTGACCGCCGCCGCCAACAGGCGGCGAACAGCGGTCGACATTAGCCGCGTGCCCCGAGTCCGTCTTGCAGTCGCTCTGCGACTGCCGACCGCCGCTGCCTTCAGGCAGCGAACAGCGGTCAACCTTACTCTTACTCTCAGCCATGGCACATCCTCCTGTGATTCCCAGAGCCGTCACACAGGAGGAATCTACGCCACTACGGCCGTTTTGTCAAATCACGCGGCTCAAAACAGCGGCGCCTGCACGACCGCACGAGCGGCCACTGGCCCACGCCCCACCCCGCGCCGAAGCGCTATCTTCCGCCCCGCCCGTTCACCCAGCATGAAGGTGATGGCGTCCTCGCCGTTCACCTCGATCGGACGACTGCACCGCTCCTTTATCGGACCGAGGTCCTCGCGCAGCCGCAGAGCCAGATCCTCGGCGACCCGCACCAGGGCAAACCCGTCACTCGGCCGAGCCGCCGCACGTTCCCGACGCAGCCGGTTCGACAGCCCCTCAGCGAGGCCGACGTAAAACGGCCGCTGAGCCCGCCGGCCGACACCGTACCCACGCCGGTGATCCGCCCACAGATCCCGAAACGTTCGCAGCAGCAAATGCCACACCAGCTCCGCGGCCAGGACATTCACCTCCGTGCCGTACAGCATGAGCCGGTGACGACCCTTCCGGTCCTCCACAATCACCTTTACGAAAAAGAACTGATCGAGGATCGAAGCAATCCACCGTTCCTCCGGCACCCGGCCCGCGCGGTTCACCACCACCTCCAGACAATAATCGCCCGGGGCCGGCCCCTCCACCTCGTGCGATTCGATGTTCCACTTCGCCATCAGCTCCGCCGCACGGCGAAGTGCCGACTCCGCCTCCGCCCGGCTCGGATTCTTCGACCTATCACCGAGCTGCATCAGCTTCCGCACCCGCTCGAGCACCTTGTCCCGCCCTTCGCTCATTCCTTCGCCTTCCGCTTCTGCGCCAAGCCCTCGATCATCTTCAGCGACCGGTCCGCCGCGTCGCGCGCCTGACTTGCCGCCTGAATGACCCTGTACGGAATCCCCTCCGCCTGCGCGATACGCTCACGCACCGCATAGGCCAGGCCGAACCCGCCCGACAGCCCGAGCTTCTCGATTTCCGCCTTCAGCCCCTCGTACTGTTCCGCCTCGCTCGTCAGCCGCCCGTTCTCCCGGCCCACCGCCTCGATGTCCCGCTTGATGACCTCCTGAATCCGCTTCCCCACCCGATACCCCATCTCCGCGTTCTGCTTCTTCTGTGCGATCCACCACCGCCAATACTCCGCGTCGCCACCCCGCTCGCGGAACCGCTCATCGCCGATGGTAGCCCGACAAATCAGGATGTAACGGAAAAGCACCTCAAGCGCACCCGGCTCCGACTCGCGGAACGGGGCCTTCTTCTTCGTATACAGCCGCGTACCTGTGCGGCTCGCCCACAACAGCCCAGCCTGGTCCCCCACCTCCTCGACCTTGATCAGCCCGCTCGGGCAGACGAATGAAAACCGGTTGCAGCTCGCCAGATAACCCGGCCACTTGTCATCCTTCAGAAAGTCCGACCGGCTCACCTTGATCTCATACCCCCAGACACACGCATTCGCCCAACTCCGATTCATCGCCAGCGCGTCCATACGCAGCCCGCCCCGAGAACCCCAGCTCGGCCCGTCCTTGCACTCCGGCACGAACAGATCGCTCCCGTGCTTCACCTCGAGCAGCGCCAGCAGCCCTTGCGCCGTCACCTTCACCGCCTTCGTCCCTTCCTTACTCATCTTCGCCTCTTTCTCACCCCCCATCACTCACCCCTCATCACTGCTTCACTGCATCTGCGTCATCTGCGAAATCTGTGGAAAGATTCTTCCGCCCTGCAAAATCCGCGTTCAGGTGCTCGCACGTGCAGCGGTCCGGCGTCATCCTCTCGGGGGCGCCGCCGAGCAGCGCGACCAAGGGGCAGTCGTCGTCGTGATACGCAATGGGCAGCTCACCCACCGGCACGTCGAACCACCCCTGCCGCCCACGCCACGGCACGAACGGCAGCGGCCGAGCCGCACCGATCACGAAACCATACGGCCCCGCGAACCAAACCGGCTCCACGAACGTCTCAACCTCCAGGAACGCGTCGCGAATATCGTCGATGCACGCCTCGAGCTTCGCCACTCCGATGATTCCACCGAAGTTGAGATCCTTGGCCGGCGGGGGCGCGTGCTTCGCCGACAGTCGGGCGCTCAGGATGACTTGGTCGGCCGCAATCATTTCCTTCCAGAGGGCATTCGTCATCCGGCCCGTCTTCGTCAGCCCCGGGCTCTTGCTCGCGTGAATCAGAAACCAGCCCCGGAAATCCGTCGACCACGGCCGATTCTCCACCCGCTTCCCCGTCGGATGATCATGTCCGTGAGCCAACAACCACGCCCACGGCTGCCACAAACTCAATGCCCTCATCTGCCATCTCCTCTAATCTGCGCCAATCTGCGAAATCTGTGGAAAACTCCGCATTCCGCAGTCACCACTCTCCTCAGTTCTGCCCGCTCATCACCTGACGCGGGTGATTCGACAACGCCGTCATCACAACCAGCAGCGCACCGGTCTCCCGGCTCGTGAACTTCGCCGGCGACTTGATGAACGCGGTCTCGCCCAGCACCGCGATTTGCTCCGGCACACCCTCCATCGTCAGCAACACCAGACCCGCCAGGCTCGCCGGATTCGCCTTCGCATACCGCGTCCAGCACGCCGGGCACGCCGACGTCGGCTGCTTATCCGGCCGCGCCCGGTCGCCGCACACGCACATCTCCGTGATCTTCGCCATCAAATCCTCCTTTCCGACGAGCAAAGGGTGGCCGTTTCGCCATTCAGCATCACCTTCATGAAGAACAGTACCCAGACGCACATGCAACGTTCGCAAAGAGCACACCTTGACTAGAAAAATCGACCTGGTCGAGCGGCCGACAGCTCTGATGCAAGAAGAAGTTGGCGTCCTTCAGCCGCACCTCTGCCTCAAGCTTGACGGCCGCACCAAAATCGCCCGGCCAGTTGTCTTTGAGCTCAAGCCATTCATCACTACTCATTCCCGGACACATCCAACACGAGGACCGGGGAGCGCGCGGCCAGCCAGCTTCTTCCACAATGCGAATACAATCGCCACGCCGCAACGGCGGCGTCAAATCGAAGAGAAGCGGGTATCGGTTCCGACACCAGGACCTCCGCGATATGCGGACTCGACCGACTTCCTCCGCCGAAATCCCGAGCCAGTTGTCGCAACACTCGACACCAACGCTTCGCAGATACCGGCCGATCACGTCCCGCTTCCATTCACCCGAACAGAAATTTGTCAGCTTCCCGACATGCCCTGTTTTGTTTGTGAACCCACCAACAAGAATGTGCTTGCCGTTCCGGGACCACAGGTCTATGTCCGTGAAGTCCGCCTTCCGCACTATCTGCAACTCGACCCCCGCCCGCGCCAACTCCGGCCTCAGCACGTCATCGACATAACGCCACGTCGAAGATTTCTCGCGGCCGGTATCAACCATTACCGCAATCTCCGGCGCGGGGAGCCTCTTCTCAACGACCAAAACGGCGATGGCGGCCGATTGCACGCCTCCACCACAACACCAGACCTGCGTACGCTCACTCAACATCCGCGTTTTGTTCCTCTCAATCTGCGCCAATCTGCGAGCGACCGTCCGCGGTCGCCATCTGCGGTAAAACCTCTGCCCTGCTTCCACCACTCATCACTGCTTCCAACTCACCAGCTTGGCCGGAATCCATTGCTTCTTGCCGTCCGAAAAACTGATCTGACACTTGCCGCCCTTCGATGCCAGCCAGAGGACGCCGTCGTGTTGTCCGGCTGCCCGTCCCCGGATTTTGTTTCCGAGAATCAGCGTCCGCGTCACAAACTTGCTCGGCCCGTCCTCGCCCGGATCACAGATGCCGCCCGACTCACCCTCAGCCGACGAAGCTGGGGTGCCGGCGTCAGCCGCGTGCCCCCGCTTCGTCTTGCGACCGCCGTCGCCTGCAGGCGACGAACCGCGGTCGCCCTTCTCGCCGATCGGGACGCCACATTTCGCGCAGGCCACCTTCTCCGTTTTCTTGGCGACCTTCTTCTTCGCCGGCTTCTTCTTCGCTTTCACTGTCTTCTTCACACTGCCATCTGAATTCAGCTTCGCCCAACTCTTCGGCTCCGGAATCTCAGCCTTCGCCGTCGCGATCAGCGCTCCTACGTCGAGGCGGCAGAGCTTGCCGACGGCCTTCGCCTCTGCCAACACATCCTTCGGGGTGGCGTGGTAGCCGAGGGACACCAGAGCGCAGCCGAGAAGATCATCGAGCGTCCCGGCCAGCGCACACCACAGCACCGAATGCCGCTCGGCCGTGTCGATCGACAACTTCGTGCACAGCGCCCAGGGGTCCCGCGCGACGCTCGCCTCGATACCAAACACCGCGATCGCCGTGACCGTTTCCACCATCGTCACCGGTGGCCCCGCCTTGCTCTCGGCGCTCTCGCGCTTGCACCACGGATCCAAGAGCTCGCGCAGATCGCCGATCACCTTCGCCGCGCGCCGCTTCTCGAGCTTCGCACGACGCTCCTTCAGCGGCGTCGGGCCCGCTGCCCTCTGCCCACTACCCACTGCCCTCTGTTTCTCCACCTTGATCCAGTGCAGCTCGCCCGCGCCGTCGCCGGCGATCGTCAGAGCCGGGACCGCTCCCTTCGCCTCCATGCTTACCCGCGTGAAATTACTCTGCCTGTCGAGCACAGTGCAGCCCGCGAACGCCTTCTTCGCCTCCTTCTCCTCGGAATAGCCGAGGTACTTGGCCGCGACCACGTGCAGGTCCTTGTGCTCCTTCTTCAGCTCGACGAACCGCCGCCCAATGTACTCCGCACGCTTCCGCTCCCAGCAGTCGGCACGCAGGCACTTGTCCGTCGCCGCGACCGCGGCCGGCTCGAGCTCGTCGGCCTCGTGGAACAACAGCCCTTCCTGGCTCGACCGCTGCTTGCACGCCGAGCACGCGCCCATCTTCGGCTCGAGCGTCGCGTCGTCGAGCGCCCACGACGCCTTGCTCAAGAGATGCAGGCACTTCTCATTGAGCATCGCGTCGAGCTCCTTCACCGTCCGGTCGCAGTCGGGCTCGTAACCGTACTCGGTGTCGAGGAGGTCCTCCTGGACCGCCGCCGGCAGCCGCGCCACCACCGCCAGGTGAGCGGCCGTCCAGCCAAGCGACGGATCCGCCGCGAGCTTCCGCCACTTCTTCGTCAGCTGCCCGAGGTTCGCTCGCATCCGAACCCACTTCAGCGACTTCCCGACGACCGACGCCACCGCCTCGACCTCGCCGCCGTGCTGCTCGAGCAGCTCCTCGACCGCACGGCCCTCCTGAAGCGGCGTCAGGTCCTCCCGCCCCAGAAACGCCAGGTACGTCAGGTCGCACGCCTCCGCATCCGACAAACCCTCGTGAATGATGCACGGCACCGTCTCGATCCCAGCCAACACGGCCGCTCTCAATCGTCGCCCTCCATCGAGCACCTCATACTTCGCAGCTCCGTCGATGGTGTCGCCACTTGCACCGGCCAACGGCCGGACGTCAAGTGGTTTGGCGACGCCATCCGCACGGACAGCGGCCAGCAGATCCTTGAACTTCTCGCTCTTCTCATCCACCGCCCGCTGCCACGGGGCCGGCACCAACTCCGCAACCGCAACCTCAATCACTCTCGCATCCATCATCTCGCTCCTTTCTCAATCTGCGCAATCTGCGCAAGCGGGCTGCCCGGCGAGGGCCTGCTTGGCCTTCACATAACACCGCCAGCGCCACGAACTCAAGTGGAAGTTATAGACATACACCACGTCCTCTTGAACAGACACCCAGTCTCCGCACACATGAGCTTCTTGCTCGGCCGCTGCCTTAGCCTCCTCCATTGTGTCAGCTTCATAGGTCTCGGTAAGAAATCCTCCCGACAACTTTCTCATTGGGCCACCTCCTCGTCCTGGTCTGCTCAATCTGCGCCATCTGCGACCGATGGCCGCCGCAAAGGCGGCGAACAGCCATCGGCATCTGCGGAAAGATTCTTCCTTCTTTTATTCCCCTTTCCCGCCCTTTTCCCATTTGCCTCATCCGCTTTCTTCGCCTGGTACTGTTCGTCGATTCTCGCTGCTTTGCGAGACCACGCAGGCGAGCTGTTCACCCATCGCCTCGCCGCAGCAATCCGCTTCCGAAGCCAGCTCACAACGGTCTCCTCACTCCGAGGTTTATCAAGCTCAGGCGCGCCGCCTCCGCCAGGCCCGGATCGCCGATGTCGCCCGCGCGGGCCCGAACGATCCGCCACAACCGCACCCGCTGCTTATCCGTCAGCAGCCGCAGCCCCTGCATGTCCGCCGCGAAATGCCCGTCCGGATCATCCACCGCGTACCGCAGCCGGCCCGGCCTGATCGCGTCCGCCGCCCGACGCTCAAGCGGCGTCATCGCCGTCTTCGGTCCCGTCATTTCTCACCTCTCAATCTGCGCCAATCTGAGCGCGACCGTCCGCGGCCGCCATCTGCGGCAAAGTCCGGTTTCATTTCTCTGATCCCTCTGCGCCCTCCGCGAGAACCCTCTTTTGCCTTGCCACGCATGCCGCACAATTCCCCACCGCACCGTTGACCCGCTCGACCTGCACCGCACCCGCCGGCACCCGCCACACGCGGCAGAGCGACAGCGTCGCATATTGGTACTTGTGCACGATGTGCCACTCGTGCGAAAACGACGGCTTGAACCACAGCACCTTCTGCATCTCATTCCCGCCAGAAAAAGATGAGCCCGTTGACCAGCGCGAACAACAGCGCGATCACGCCAAGCTTGCGATTGCCCTGAGACAGATCGATGATCCCTGCCACCACAAAGCACGCGACGACAACTCCGTACAGAGCCAGCTTCACGTTGTTCACTTCAATCCATCCACAAGCTCGGCGAGTTCCTTGAGCCGGTCTATTATTTGGCGAACGACCAGCCGCGCAAGAGTCGCATCCTTGCAGCCGATAAGCTCGGCAACGTCCTTCATCAGTAGCCCGGCCCGAAGCGCGACCTCAATCTTCTGTGCACTCGTCATCACCCGCCTCCTTTTTCAATCTGCGGCAATCTGCGAAATCTGTGGCCAGACCCTTCTCTCTCAATCTCTCCATCGATGCCCCTCCTCCTCGAGCTGTACCTTCACCCGCCCGATGAATGCGCCCGCACTGTTCTCCACCCGCTTGTCCCGGCCGATCCGTGCCGCGTGCTTTCGGCAGAACCGCACGCCGTCCTTCCCCAGCCGTCCCTCGAGTGCGTGTTCCGCTGCCGTCTGCAAAGTGCAGAATGTCTGAGCCTGCTCTGCCGTCATCTTCCGGCCCAGCGTGTCAGAGGAAAGCCGAGACACCACATGCAGCCCCTTCGCAATCTCCTCCGCGAGCTCTCGAACAGACGAGGAACCCGACGAACGAGGGGTGCCGCCGTCAGGTGCGTGCCCTGAGTTGGTCGCGCGACCGCCGTTGCCCGTAGGCAACGAACCGCGGTCGGCATTGGGTTTGGGTTTCTTTTGATCTTCCCCTTGGGTCTTGGGTTTGGGTTTGGGTTCAAGAAGCGCCCCCGATTCCCCGGCATCGCCGGGAATTCCCGGCACAGCCGGGACAGCCGGGACAGCCGGCACAGCCGGGAAATCCCGCCATGTGATCCACCCGGCACGCGGATCCGCCAGCACCTCGATCGCACGCCGCGTCGCACGCAACGGCAAGCCCGCCATCGACGCGAACGTCTCGACCGTGTACGGCTCGCCGCGGCTGTTCACGATCCAGCCCCGAAACTCCGGCGCGTTGTGGGCCGCGAACTCCAGCAGCTCGCCGAACACCCCCCGCGCCTCGAGATACCGCTGCTGCGTCTTCGCCGCCGTACGCAAACGCTTCACCCCCGCACTGTCGCGCGGGCCGTGCGCCTGATACCGCACGAACTCGAGCGGGCCCGCACGCAGCTCCTCGATCGCCGTCGCCGACGTCGCCGCGTGACCCTTCTTCGTCACCTCGTAATCCAGCACCCAATTCACAATCCGCAATGCCTTCATCCGCCCCTCCGCCTCTTCAGTTCCGCGTTGATGCGCTGCCGTGTCTCATAGGTCAGCTTCGGCCCCTCACGCGGCGACTCGCCGGCTGACGTGACACTGATCTCCACGGAGTCGATGCCGCCGCCCTTCTTGGGGCAGAGGTCCCGCATCGACTTCAGCAGCGGCGTCGGGATATCCCGAATCGACTTCATCCCGTCCTCCTTTCAATCTGCGCAATCTGCGAAATCTGTGGAAAGCTCCGCTCCGTCATCCTCACCACGGCAGCGCCATCAACGCGAGGTACAGCAGCCCGAAGATCTGAAGCGCCCAACGAGCCGCCTCGCCCCACGTGCAATCAGTATCCTCGAAGTGGTCGACCGGCGCCCGCACGTCGATCGACGGATCCAGCAGCACCGTCCGCACCATCCGACCAAGCACCGCCAAAAACAGCTTCACCCGCCCCTCCTTTCACTCACCTCTCATCACTTCTTTTTCTTCCGATGCGCCGCAAGCGCCCGGTTCACCACCCCGAGCTCCTCGTCGCCCTGCGCCCGCACCCAATGCTCGCCCGGCGTCCGCCAGCGGACAGTCACCGACGCCATCCCCGCCGCGGCCCGGAGATCCTTCGCGGTCTGCGAACACCGGGCGCGATACTCCGCCGGCTCCTCGCCCGGCAGCCGCTCGGGTACGACGACGATCCGCGCCTCGGGGATCCGATGATACGCCGGCAGCTTGAACTTCTTCTTCGCCGCGGCGGTCCTCGCCGCCTCGCTCGTCTCAGGATGGCCCGGCCGGAATCCATCCCCAGCCTCCGCAGCGGCATCCCGCTGCGCGGTCTTCAGCACATCACTCATTTCTCCGCGCCTCCGTTCTGTGTTCTCTGCTCGACCGCCGCTGCCGAGGGCAGCGATCAGCGGTCGACGCTCTCCGAGAGGCATCCTCGTCCGCCTCGATCACAAGCTCCCGGGCCCGCTCCCGGCTCTCGGGCTCGATCAGCCACACGCTGGCGCCCGAACGCAGCTGCGACATCACCATCCGGTAGAGTGCAGCCCGCGCTATCTCCTCGGGTACGCACAGCCGGGCCTCGGCCTTGAGCTTCGCCTCGTTGCCGTCTCGGACGGCCTCGGGGATTGCGAGCGCCCAGCCGCGCGTCGGGCTGCGAAACTCACGGACCGCCGTCGTCGCGCTCTTCTGCCACTGCCATTCGGTTCGGCCCTTGATCGCAATCTCCTGGCTCGTCACGTACCCGTGATTCGCGAACATCTGCATCAGCCGATACCGAAGCGTCAGCTTCCCGAGGTGGAACTTCCGCAGCGTCCGGGCGGTGAGCTCCGGACCTGGATCGGGCGGGGGCGTCCGCCGAGCGCTGGCCGTGCGGGCAGTGTGTGTTCCGAAAACCAACGCCCCTTGCACCGCCGCTGTCATTTCTTTACCCTCGCCGCCCGCTTCGCGGTTGCCTTCGCCGCCGCCTTCACCGTCGCGGTCGCGCGCCGAAGAATGAGCTGGCCGATGATCACCTCACGCCGCAGGGCCGCCCGCGCTTCCTCGCGCGCCGCAGCTCGAGCCGCGAGCTCGACAGTCTCACGCATCGTCCGGTCGGCGAACTGGCCCTGGGCAATCATGCGACGAGTCAACTGTTTCATTTGCTCTTGCGTGTATCTCATCGTTTCTCTTCCCTTCAGTCCCCCGCGACCGTGTCCTTGAACGTGTCGAGTGCGAGGCCGAGTGTGTACTCGGCCAGATTCTCGCAGTCCTGCAAGATGCGCTCGCGGCACGGCGCACAGATCCAAATGCGCTTACGATGGGCTCCGCCGGGATAGTGAGTCTGGATCGTCAAGCTCGCCGCCACCGAGGCGTCTGCGTTCTGGTCACAAACCTTGCATTTCATCGTCCACTCCTTTCATTCTCCGTCCTCGTATTCCCAGCGGCCGTCATCGATGGCGGTCGCCTCCACCCTCACGCCCAGCAAGTCGTCCTTGCCCAATCCCTCGATCGCTTGCTCGAGTCGTTCGAGGTCATACCGAATCATCTGAGGCATCTCGCCGGTCACCGCAGGATCCCCAGACGGACCGAACGAGCCTTGCACTGGCCGCCGGCTGGTAGGCGTCCCGGCGCTGGCGCTGTTGTCGGCACTCATCACTCACCCCTCATCACTCACCACTGCTTCTAATCTTCGCGCATCTCGCCGGTCACCGCAGGATCCCCAGTCGGACCGAACGAACCTTGCACTGGCCGGCTGGTGAGCGTCCCGGCGCTGGCTCTGTTGGGGGGGCCCTCCGTGTGAGGCGAAGGCCCAGGGTGTGACACCGCCCGCTCGGTCCGTTTCTGGGGAACTCGCTCGTTCAACGCTTCCCTCCCAGCTAATGCTTCTAATCTTCGGGGATCACGCCCTCGACGATGATCGCCGCGTCCGCGGCCGCCTCGTCGGGAACCACCCAGCCGGCCACCGCGAACCGCTCAATGTCACGGACGGCGCTCTCTGCCTTCACCTCGGCTTGCTTGGGCGAGTCCGCCCAGACGTTGAGAATCATCCGCTGCATCACCGTCCGCTTCAGACTCACCCCGAATAATCTTCGCTCCGCCATCGTTCGCTCCTTCCACTCCCCACTCATCACTCACCACTCGCCACTGCTTCTAATAGGGGGCGGACGCGGGGCTGCGCGGCCCCGCGCCCTGGCCGCCGACTGCTGAGGGTCAAGTGGGGGAGTGGCACCCGCCCTCGAGGGTGTCGGCGGCGTTCTCTTTGTCAAACCTTCTCCGCTATCGATCGCGCCTTCAGCCACGGTGCCTTCTGCATCCGAAGCACCGACGACGACTTGCCGCAGATGTTGCGCCAGAGGATGTCAACGAAGAACGAACACTTCTTCCCCGGCGGGCAGTTCATCTGCAACGCGATGGCCCCGAACGGGAGCAGGTCGGCTTCGAGCTCCTCGATTCGCTCGACACTGTCTTCCAGCAAGTGTTCGAGGCCGACTACAAAGGCAAACGCAGCATCCCGGCTTTTCTCCGCCACCTTGAGAGCGGCTGCAAGCTCCTCCCTGGTCAGCTTCTTGACCTTCTTCACCCTCTTGACCTTCGGCCCCTTGCCCTTCTTGCCCTTCTTGGTTCCCATTGTTCTCTCCTTCAGCCCTCAGATTGTCAAACAGCCCCGACGAAGCCCGCCCCTCCGGGGCGGTTCGACGAAGGCGGGGTGCCTTGTGTGCCCCGACTTCGTCCAAGGTGCTGCGGAGCAGCAACCGAGCGCCCTGAGTTCGTCGCGTCGCCCGTAGGGCGGCCCAGTGCCCCGCTGCCGCGTCGGCCACGCCAGACGCCCGATGCATCAGGCAGACACGCTCCTCGTACGCACCGCCCAGCGTGGCCAGCCAGCGGCCCTGATCTGCGGTCGGTCTCGCAATTGAGCGGAAATCCGGGCGATTTCGCCGGATTCCGGGCCGTTCGGGCCAAAATCCGGTGAATCCTGCCCATTTCTAGCCGATGCTGGGGACGCGCTTTATGCGCGGCATCGCCCGCCTCGAGCCACCGCGGCACTTGACAATCGCCGAGTAAAGGGGTACGATTCAGTGGGCGGGATGAGCGAGCGGCGTCATCAACGAGTACAATCGGGCCGGGGACAAAGGTCAAGGGGCGCTCTCCCCGCTGACAGGTCTCCACCGCCCGTGATGGATTAGAGGACGCGGCCTGCATCTGCAAAGGTGACCGCTCTGGGAAGAGGTGCCTTGCGACACAGGAGGCTCGAGCGACTGCTCGATGGCTCCGACCGCGCCCATTTATTTGAGGATGGTTCGTCATTCCCTTCCCAGAGCTTGCTGCTGTTGCATACAAGATAACCCCGTTTGGGCGATTTGTCAACTCATTTGGGCGTGTTTGGGCGGTTTATTTCACCGAGGACTCGCAACTATGATAATGGCCGGCAGGCGTGAACGATTCAAAGCCCTACGTGTCAAACAGTTCGGACAGTGGGGCGGCATCACCCGAATATCCACAGCCCTGGAGATTTCTCCAAGCACATGGTCAAATTACGAGTGCCGCGACATCAAGAAGCCAGACCCGGATATCCTGCGGAAGCTCGTCAAGCTCACCGGCGTCAACGTCGATTGGCTGCTCGACGGCGAGGGATCGATGCTCGAAAGCGAGAGCGACCCGTCAGGAAAAGTTGAAGAACGGCCGAAGTTGGAGTATAATTCTAGTGAGTGGCAGGCGCGGATGGAGCGGATCGTCCTGCGGCTCACCGACGACGTCGCACAACTCCGCGAACGGATCGCCGAGCTCGAACGGTAAGGGGGAAAAACAATGCCGAACGCCCTGCGACAAATCGCACTGTGCCGCCCGACCCGCGGGCAGAAGCTCGCGTTCGCCGCCGGCGTCGCCATCACCGCCATCGCCGCCATCGTGCTCGCGACCGTTCTGCCGCCGGCCACCACCACGACGCAGCGGCCGTGGTGGGAAGATGCGTCCGACCCCCACCTGCTCGCCCGCCGACAGGCAGTGGCCCGCGCAATCTGGGCGAATCCCGATGTGTTTCAGGGCAAGACGCGAGACTCGTGGATCGAAATGCACCTCGTGATTCGCGTCATCGACGGCGACACGATCGAGCTCGAGAGCGGTGAGGTCGTGCGCCTGGCCGACGTCGACTGCTTCGAGATCCGCCGCGGCAAGCGGGCCGAGGCGCAAGCGAAGAAAGCCGGCATCTCGGTCGATGAAGTCATACGCCGGGGGAAAATCGAGGCCGACGCACTCCGCAAACGCCTGAAGGCGACCGTCGGATACGTCGCCCTCCGATTCAGCGGTTATCCACGTGATCCCTATGGGCGAGTGCTCGCGACGATCCGGTAGTAGCCGATGCTGACAACCGGTGACAAAAATCTACGCCGCCATCTGGGTCGCCATCATCACCGCCCTCGCCCTGCTCTACTCGATAATGCCGCTGCCCGCCGGATTCGATTAAGCGGCTATCTGTGCCCCGGTCCGGTAGCCGCGGCCTGCGATCGAGGCTTCCGCCGCGCAAGCCACTCCCGCACGTTCGCGTCCGGCTCGTCCTCGATCGACGGGACCTTCTCGATCCGCTCCGCCGGGATGTGCATCGCGATCTGCCGCCGGACGCACTCGTCCGGCTCCTCCGCACGCGTCAGCACCCGCTCGATCCGGTTCGGCGGAATCCGGCCCGCGAGCGCCCGCCGAACCATCGGGTCCGGCTCGTCCTCGATCGGCGGAACCGCTGCGATCCGCTCGGCCGGGATCCGGTGCGCCAGCCGCTGCCGCACGCAGTTATCCGGCTCCTCCTCTATCGCCGGTAGCTTCACGATGTTATCCGGCAGCATCCGGCTTGCAAGCCGCCTCCGCATCTCCGAATTCTCCGCCGTAAGCAGCCTCGGAGATTGCTCCTCCGCCGCCAGCATCAGCGGAGTGATTAGCTCCGGCGGAATCCGGTCGGCAACGTGAAACCGCACCCACTCATCCGGCTCCTCCTCCGGCGTTGGTACTGACGTGATCCTGCTTGGGTCAATACGCCGCGTTAGCCAGTGACGCACGATCGCGTCCGGCTCCTCAGCTGGCGTCGGGATACGCTCAATCAGTTCGGGTGCGATATGCCACGCCGCGTACCTCCGCTCAACCACGCCCGTCCCCTCGGCCTTCGTTGGCATCTGTGTTATGCTCACGTCCGGCATCACAACCTCCTTTCGCTGGCGCGACCGACGAATGAAGCGCGACCGACGAAGACGGGGTGCCTTGTGTGCCCCGGCTTCGTCGCTCGACCGCCGCTGCCTTCTGGCAGCGAACCGCGGTCGACATCAGCGGACGACCGGTTCGTGTTCCACGATGGCCTTGATCAGCGGATAGGTCACATCCTCATAACCCCACCCGCCGACGTCGATCACCGTCGCCTCCATCAAAACGCTCACCAGCTCGTCGGCCTCGACGCCGCCGCCATACTGCACCGGCACGCCCGACCGGGGGCTTCTGTTCGCCGAGTTAGTCAGCGTCGCCCACGGCGTGATGGCCGGCTTCGGCGTGCCCGCGTAAGCGCCGTGGTCTACGTAATTGCCAACAAGGGTGACGCAATCCCAATAATCTGTCCCCTCGCCTTTAATCCTGGCAATGTACCATTCATTGGTGCCAGTATTCCAGAAGACCCAGAACGCGCCGTCGAGCCGGACGTAGCACGGCTTGTCGTTGTAGTTGCCGCAGCGGACGTACGTCCCTTTACAATCAGGGTCGAGCCCGGCACCCCCGACGGTCAGGACCAGCGGATACGCGTCCGTCCCGGGGCACGGATCGCCGGCGAGATAGATGACGGGATAGACCTTCATCGCGTTCGTCGTCGTGAGGCGGTTCTGCATGTGCGCCTCGAGCCGGCGGACGTGGCCTGCGCGGACAGGATCGCTGTACCACAAACGGACGTCCGTGGCGGAGCCGTCGACCGCGTTGTAGAGCTCCTTCGTCTCGCCGGCCGCCGTCGGATACGTCAGCCCGCCGGACCAGTACGGATCGATGTCCTCCTCGCTGAGGTCCCCGATGAACTTGAACGTGAGCGGCCCGACGCGCTCGCCCGGCGACGCCGCCGGCCGCAGCGGCCGTACCGCCGCCTCGCGCTTCAGCACGTCGACGTCCCGCGCCATCTGAGCGACCTCCTTCCGGTCCACCCGCTGCTGGCCCGCCGTCGCGAACGTCGAGAAATTGATCGACCCCAGCCCCGTCCGCACCGTCGTCGTCCCCGCCAGCGCGTTGTACGCGCGGCTCTCGACGACCGTGTCGACCACCGTCATCGCGCCGTCGATGTTCACGTCGGTCACCAGCGTGCCCGGCGCGAGGTTCATCAGCAGGCGCTTCTGGCCGTAGACCAGCATCTTGCGCGGCACGCTGTACCACGCACGAGCCGCCGCTATCACCGCCGCCATCTTCGCCGAATCGTCGCGGATGATTACCGGCTTGTCGAATTTCTGAAGGTTGCCGTCGAGGTCGACGCCGATGATCGTCTCGGTCGCGACGTGGTGCACCTCGCAGTCGGGCAGGTCGATCGTCAGCGTCCTCGGAACCTCGGCCGCGCCCGGCGCGTTCACCTCGCACGCACGGTACGGCCGGTCGTCCATCACCGCACAGACCGTGACGATCATGTACTCCCAGTCGAAGACCGGCTCGACCTCCGTCGGCCGCGCACCCGTCCAGTGGTTCAGCGCCAGCAGGTGAGCGGGGCTCGCCTTCACGATGACGCCCATCCCGCGCTCGCTGATCGACAGGTCGCAGCCCCGCCGCCGTGCCGCCTCGACGAAGCTGACGTCGTGCGCGTAATGCCAGAAGCCGCCGTAGGCGAGAACCGCGAACGGCTTCCGATACTCGGGCTCCGCGCTCAGCGGGTTCCGGTTCGTCGGGCTGACGCCGCCGACGTAATTTTCGTAGTCATACCCGTTCAGCAGCGGCAGTTCGACGTGCAGCCGGCGAAGATAATTCCAGTACCCGCCGACCTTCGCCGCGTCGTAGCTGCCGTTCGTCCACTGCGGCAGCGCGTTGTTATCGAGCCCGCCGCCCTCGCCGTCGCCCGTCTGCCACGCGAACCCGCGCGGGATCCGAAAATGGCTGAAGACGCCCTCGAACCGGTCGCTCGCGCGCGACCTGTCGTTCACCTTCGCGTCCGCGCCGCCCACGTGGCGGTAGTCGGCCTCGAGCCCGATTTCGTACTTGTCGCCGTTACCCATTATGTCGGCCGTGAGTGAGAGTTGAATCTCGCTGTCCACCGCGCTCACCGTCGTCGTCGCCTGAGTGCTCGTGTTCTTCACGAACATCCCGGCCAGCACCCCGCTCGCGCTGAACGTCGCGGCCGCGTCGATCAGCTTGCTCGCAGCCGCGCCCGTCGTCGTGCCCGATAGCCCGAACCACGCCTTCTCGAGCGTCAAGTCTTTCACGCTCACGCTGAAGCACGTCAGCCCGATCCCCCGGACAACGATCCGGTCGTAATACGCTCCCCGATTCTCGGTGATCTGGCAGTCCGTCTTGTCGCGATCGAACTCGCCGCTCACCGGGTCATCGCCGATGACGACGACCTGCTTAGGGTTCGCAGTCACCGTCAGCGCACCCTCGACGATGTCCGCCTCGAACCGGCTGACCACCTCGATCTTCACCGTGTCGTCCGCGTCGAAGTCGGCGTTCGGAATGTGCCACGCCAGGCCGCGGCGGCGGTCGACCAGGCGGTTCAAACACTGCCAGATATCCTTGCCGGCGAAATTCTGCCGCGTCGTCAGTGCGTCGAGCAGGTCGTTCGCGCCCGCAAGCTCCCACGTGATCATCTTCGGCCCGAAATACATCAGCAGATACTCGGCGATGTCCTGATGCGTCCAGACGCCGCCGTCGGCGGAGAACTCGAAGACCGCGTTGTCATTCACCACGTCGGACCGGTTGCCGCGCTCGGTCCCGCCGCGACCGTACCGCTCGTTGAACGCCGGGACCTCGTCGATCAGATGGTTCCGAATGTCGTAATTCTTCCCGGTCGGGATGATGTCGGCGTATAGCGCCACCTTCGTCTCGCTCACCACGCCGGTCACCGTCGTCTGCTCCTCGTCGGTGAGGTTCCGAACGGTCATCCCGATCCGCACGCCGTCCGTGATGAACGTCGCCGTCGAGTCGATCAGGTAGAAGGCCTCGGTCCCGTCGCTCGCCCCGGCGGCGATCTCCTTGCCGACCGCGCCCTCGCATTTCGCACCGTTCATGTCGGACACGCCGAGCAGAAACTCAAGCCCCTTCGCCCGAAACGCCTGCAGCCCGCCGCCGGCACCCCGGACCGCGTCGACGACCGTCGGCATGAACCCGGTCCACACCCGCCGTTCGCCGCCAATGCTATAAACCTTACCGATGACGAAGATGTCTTCCTCGACGCTCAGCTCGGTCTCGGCGTCCACCTTCGTTATCACCGTCTCGGTCCCGTCCGTCGTGTTGGTGACGGGCGTGCCCGGCAGGAGGTGATCGTCGCTGATGAACCGCGCACCCGAGTCGACCAGCTTGAGCGCGACCGTGCTCGTCGCCGTCCCGGCGCTGTCGGGGAATGTCGCGCGGATCTGAATGAACTTGCCGGCCAGGTCCTGCTTCGCGTGGGCCGCCATCACCGCCGCCTCCGGCGGCTTGCCCTTGCCGTACCGGAATGCGAGCCGGGCCGACGGCATCGCCGGCGCGAGGCAGTGCCGCCATTCGATCGCGCGGAGATACGAGATCGCGTCGCCCCAGGCATCGGCCCACGCGGTCTTCGCGAAGACCTCGGTCGGCACGAATGTCTCGATCTCCACGACTCTCTCCTACGTGATCGATTGCGTTCGGCGGAGGCGCCACCAGGCGATGAGAAGACACGTCGGCGTCCCGCCGCTGAGGTACGAACCCGCCGGCGTCGATATCGGCACGATCTTCGCATCGAGCAGCTCGACTGCGATGTTCTCCCACATCACCCCGTTCGCCGTCTCCACCGCCTGCAGCCGGCCGGCCAGCACCTCATAGTTCTTGATCCGGAGCTGCGCCGACGCCGGCGTCGACTCGTCGCGAATGCTCATCGCCATCACCGCCTCGGCCCGCTTGCCGAGGTTCCACAGCCCGGGCCCATCAACCCCCGGCCAGGTGTTCGCCTCGAGCCGGTCCGAATACGACGGCAGCCGGAGCCCGGGCCGGCCGGGGTCCGCGCCGAGAAAGAGAAATTCCTCCATCGCGATCTTCGGCGTGCCCATCCGCTATTCCCTCTCCTGCTGGTCGCTGATGTTCTCCTTCAGGCTGGCCGCCAGCTCGCGAAGCGACGCGGCAAGCTCGGTATCCTCTGTGCGTTCAACTCGTGCGTAGCCCCGAATCTCTTCCAGTAATTCTGGTCCGGTCCGTCCCATCTGCCGCCCTCCAATCCAGCGAGCCTTCATAGCCTGGCGCTCGAACCACGAAACGTCGCTGACGCCCATAATGCCCTTGCCGCCGCCCTCGCCGCCGAAGAGCTCCTGATAGAGTTGGCTGGCCACCGCCCCCTCGGTGTCCTCCAGCCGCATGCGTTCCTGAATCACTCCGCCCGCGCGGCCGATGCGGGCGACTCCCTCCGCGCCGGCCCCCGGGCCTTTCTTCAGCGAGGCGTAGAAATCCTTAATCTCGGCCGCCGATGTCGCCGACGGCGCCCCGACCTGCCGCCGGGCCGGCCCCATGTACTCCTCGAACAGCCCGCCGCCCGCCAGCATCGCCGCGACGAAGCCCTTGACCGGGCCGCGGCCGCCGAACTTCGTGATCATTTCGCCGCGGACCCCCGGCGTCGCCCCGGCGTAGGCCGTCTGAAGAAGCTTCAGCCGCTGCGCAAACGTTGTCGCCGTCTCAGGCACGAGGCCGAATCGGCCGCCGGGCCCCGGCAACACCTTGCCGTACCGCGACTGCTGAAGAATGCGAATCATCCCCGTCCGCGTCGTCTCGCCCGACGGATCCACGCCGAGCTGAGACATCGCGGCGAACATCTCGCCCGCCTCCTCGGGCCCGACCCCGAACGCTTTGGCCTGGACGATTGCCGCCGGGATTGTCGCCGCCTGCGCCGCGACATCGGTCACGCGGGCCGCGACGCCGATCTGGCGCATCCAGCCGAGGTTCGCCATCGCACTCGTCTGGCCGGTCGCCTTCGCGAGGTCGATTGCCGCACCGGCCATCACGCTGAAGTCCTCGCCGGTCCGCGCGGAGATCCGCCCCGCCTCGGTCATCGCCTCCTTCCACGGCTCGAACCCAAGCCCGCCCTTCGCCGACAGGCCGGTCTTCGCCGCACCCCAGAGCGCCGCCTGCGTCACGCCGACGTCGGGCCGCGCGGTCTTCTGGATGAATCCGGCGAGCTGGTCCTGCGAGATGTCACGCGGCAGGTTCCAGAGCGCTCCTGCCCGCTCCTGCGCGAGCGTCTTGTGCGCCTGAGCCGCCTCCCGCTCCTTGCGCATCCGGTCCTCGATGAGCGCCGTGCCGAGCCGGATGGCACCGTTGATCGAGAGATACGAGGCAAGAATCCCGCCGAGCCCGGCGATGATCTGGTTGCTCGCCGTGCTGCTCGCGCGCCCCATCCCGCGGCTCCCCTGCACGAACCGCTTCTGCGCCTCGCCCATGTTGCGAAAGGCCCCGACCATCTGGCCTTCCTCGGCGCTCACCTCCATCTTGAGCTTAGCCATCGGTGCCCTCGGCCTGGCCGTCTGCCGCCCGCCCGTCGGCGGCCCCTTGCCCTTCCTTCCACCGTTTCATCATTGCCGGCATGTCGGTCAGCGCCTGGCAAACGCCCCAGAGATTCCTCGAACTGAGGAGCTCGAGAGCGGAGACCTCGTGCGGCCCGACGTAGTAGTTGGCGGCAAGCGCCGTCGTCGCCAGCCCGGCCATCTCGGCCGCGTCGGCGATGAAGTACGTCTTCCCGTCGCGCTCCTCCGTCGTCTGACACTCGAGGAAGCGGTCCGCCGCCTCGATGAGTACCTGGTGCTCGGGTATGACGACCGCGTTCTGCCATTTGCCGCCGGTGAACGCCGGCTTCCGCTCGACGAACGTGACCGACGGAACCTGCCAGGCATTGCCGTCGCCGAGCTCGACGTTGTAGCCGGTGATCAGCGTCGCCCGCTCGAGGTCCGCCGGCCGGGGCTTCGCGTCCTTCTCCCAGCCGAGCCAGTAGCCCTCGCCGGTATCCGCCCACTGCTGCGCGTCGGGGAAATAACCGTTGCCCTGCTCGACCGCCTTGACCGCCTGCCCCTCGCCGCCGTCGGGCCCGCCGCTGCAGGTGCGGAACGCCGGCACGTGCTCGCGGAAGACGGCCCGCAGCGCATCCGGCAGCCCGGCAACCAGCTCCTCGACCCGCACGCCCGACAGCCCGGGCACGTAGTACGTAAATCCAGCCATTTCAGCCTCCGTTTCTCACGCCCAACTCGGAACTTTACCCGCCGCAGCCTTGGCGGAGGCGGGCCGGAACTCGGAACTCGCTTCTACGCCGACAGGCCCCAGATCAGGATGTCGTAAAGCGCCTGTTCCGCGCCGTCGTTGTTCACGACGTCCAGGATGTCCGCGCCGCCCGCGCACGCCCAGCCCGTGTTCTTGTACGTGGCGATGAAATGCTCGCCGGCCTCGACCTTGATCGCGTCGCCGGCCGTGTCGAACGGGCCCTGCATCTCGGCCGCGGCCACTCCGCCGACCGTGAGCTGAGGGGTCGTCGCGACCGCGTGGTCGTCGTGGATGTCGATCTCGCCGCTCCGGTTCCAGACAAAGATGCCCTTCACCTTCGAGAACGAGATCGTCGGGGAGAGCGGGGAGCTCAGAACACCGTACAGATCGAGCGTGTCGGTAACGCCGAACGCGAGCGTCCGCCGGTCCGAAAAGAACATGTTGGCCTGCCCGTCCCCAGTCCCGAACAGCAGCGTCTCGCTGATGGACATTTCGGGATTGAACTTGGCGTCATCCATGTCCCCTGCCTTCGTGGCCTTGACGCTGACCTTCGTCGTAATCGTTATCTTGAGATCCTTCAAATCCGTTGCCATCGTTCAACTCCTCTTCTCTTTTCCCTAACTCGAAACTCGGAACTTTACCCGCCGTAGCCTTCGCGGAGGCGGGTCGCTTCTACGTGATCGCCTGGCCCGTCGTGATCGCGAGCACGGCGTTCGTCCCGTCCCACGTCGGCTCGATCGTCACCTCACTGCCATACGGCATCTTCCCGGCCGCGCTCAGCCCCGACGGATAGATGATTCCGTCGTCGATCGCGATCTTGATGTGCTCCGTCTCTGCGTCCGCCTTCCGCGTCCCGTTCTGATCGATGGCCCGCAGGTAGATCAGGCTGTCGGTCCCGGTCTGCGCCACCCCGGTGATGCCGAGGGTGTTGAGCACAAGCGCGTCGGCCGTCTGAATGACAACCGTCGGCTGCCGGTTCTGAACATCGAGGTAGACGCACCAGATCTCGCCCTCGTGGAACAGCAGGAAGACCTGAATCCCGAAGTTGACCGTGACGCTCTGGATCCCGCGCAGCTGGGTGCCGTTGAGGTAGACGGGCCCGACGACGAACGCCTCGTCGACCGCCGGCGTGCCGGCGAGCGCCTGGTCGGGCGTCAGCACAAGCGGGTCGTTCGTGCCGTCGTAGGCCGGGACGAACTCGTACTGGATCGCGGCCGACACGCCGTCCGCCGTGAGTGCCAGCGGGTAGAAGAGGCCGTTGTGCCCGGTGATCTGGAGGTGCGTGGCGCCCGCCATAAAGGTGCCGGCGAACTCGCCCTGCCGCAGCCAGAAATCAAGCTCGGTCGCGCCCGCCTCGATCTTGAGGCCGCCGATGCCCGACAGCGCGAGCGCCGTCGCGACCGCCGACGTGGCCATTCGGATGCGCGGGTCCTGCCGCGCGACCGCGGCGAAATTGTTGTCGACGCCGTCCGAGAGCAGCATCGTCTGCAAGCCCGGCGACAGCGAGAGCTCGGCGTTCTGATCGATGGAATCCGCGCCGATCTTCACCAGCCCGTAGAGCTTGTGAACCTTGCCCGTCAGTAGTGCCATCGGATGTCTCCTTTCGTGCTGTGCCGCGGTCTAAGCCGCGTTCAAAAAACCTCGATTTTCTCGCTTTTGGGGCTTGACAATGACCGGACATAGGTTATACTATGGGTGTGGACACAAGGAGGCGAATGATGAAGCGAGCCCTGACGATCGTCAAGCGGATGCTGGCCCTGCTGTTCGCGGCCCACGAGGCGGCGAAGGCTGCCCCAGGCGTCGCTTACGTGCCATTCACGGCCGAACTCGACTCCTGCCGGGACACGGCCGCGGAGCGGGAGGCCGACAAGTGCGGGCAGCTCGCCCGGTTCGAGGCGTCCGGCGAGTGGGTCGCCGAGAGCAAGGCCGACGGGAACTGGGGCGAGATTAAGGTCCGGCGGACGTCTGATGAGGTAGTGATCCGCACGCGGACCGGCCGGCGGAAGCGAATTCCGGAGCTGGAACGTCACATCCTCGATTCCGACATCCCCGATCACACGATGCTGATCGTCGAGCTCGGCTGTGGGACGCAGACCGCACAGGACGAACGCCGCCGGCTCGGGCACCCGTTCTGCGACGTGCTCGACGTCGTCCGCTGGGATGGCCACGATATCGCCGGGCGACCGCGTGACGAGCGGCGGGCATTTCTCCTCGAGCGGCTGGGGTCCGCCGAGGCGCTGACCGACTGGATCCGGCCGATCCGCGAATACCGCGAGAAATTCGCCGCCGCATACCGGGCCGAAGACGAGGGCATCGTGCTCAAGCGGCGCACCGGCACCTATTTCGACGCCGAGCAGATCAAGGCCAAGCACGTGTTCGACGCCGACCTCGTCGCGATGAACGTCGTCCGCTCGGAGAAGCATCCGGGCCGTGCGGCGTCGATCGTCTGCGGCGCGTTCAAGGCCGGCGAGCTCGTGCAGGTCGTCAAGGCTTGCGGGCTGCCCCGCGATCTTGCCGAGGACCTCGTCGCGAACTGGGGCCACTACGCCGGCGCGGTCGTGACGGTCGAGCACAGCGGCCGGACGCGCGGCGGTTCGCTCAGACATCCGAGGCTGAGGACCTGGCTCGCCGCGAACGACACTCAGTGTGTCCGGACGGACAAGCGGCCGGAGGAATGCACGGTATGACCGCAGAGGAGATTCGCCAACTGCGGCGGCGGGCCGGTCTGACGCAGGAAGATTTCGCGCACGCCATCGGCGTGCGGGCCCGCGAGATCGGACGATGGGAGAAGGGGACAAGCTCGCCCGCACCGATGGCGCGGAAGCGGCTGAAAGCGTTTGCAGCAGCATTGCCACCAGCGTCACGCTAATCCAATCACGCCGCATCCATCTTCTCCTGAATGTGCTTATCGAGCCAGTGAGCCATCCTCATACCTTCGTCCTTCGTGACCTTCGTCAGCTCGGCCGGGATGTGCTGCAGGTTCTTCCCGACGGTGATGTAGGCAGGGACCGTGAAGGTCCCGCGCCCGCGTTTGCTGGTGCCCGTCAGTCGTATGCCGCTGCGCGTCGCCATCTTTTGCGTCGCGCCAGAGAGCACGATGGCCCGCGGCTGGTTGCGGGCGACCCAGAACGGACGGATGCTCATTCCGCCCCAGTTCCGAAGCACACGGCCTTCGACTGCCTTCTTGAACTTGTCATACTTCGGCCGGCGGGCCTTGTAGCCGTACCGGCGCGCCGCGTCGTGGTCGAAATGCCGCTTGAGTATGTAAAAGTACCAGCGCTCGATGACCATCATCAGGCCGGACTTCAGGACGCGGTGGAAGAGCCGCTTGAATGAGCGGTCGCCCTCGGCCAGCGCCGCCGCCCAGCCGGTGTACGTCAGCTTGATGGTCCACATCGGATAGCGGATGATCTCGACCTTGCGTTTCGCCATCGGTCACCACTCCACGCTGAGAACGATCTGGTAGAAATTGCCGAGGCCGACCGCCTCGTCGACGCCCGGCCGCGAGGGGCCCTGCGCCACGCCGACCGTGGTGATCGGGAAGTAGACGTGCGAGCCGTCGTCGACGCCGGCCAGCTCGAGCATCTCCCGCGCGATCGCACCGAGCTCGTTGGCGAACGCATACCAGGCCGCGTCGTAATGCCCCACCTCCTCGTCGCCGCTGCTGATGGCCTTCTCGAGGAGGATCTCGATGCGGTTGTCGCTCCGCGGCAGGAGTACCGCGTCCTCGATCGTGTGCCCAACCGCGTCGTCGGGCAGGTAGACGACAATCAGCGGCCGGACGGCGGAGACGATGTACGGCTCGCCGCTTGTGAAGATGTGGTCGTCGAGGGTGAGCTGGGTCTCGCTGTCGACCGACGCGACCGCCGTGGCCGTCTTGTCCTTCGGGTTCCGGACCGCGTCGCCGGCGAGCACGCCGTTCGTGATGAACGTCGCGCCGGTATCGACCAGCTTGCCCACCGACGTGCTCGTCGTTTTGCCTGCGGCGACCTCGCCGGCGATGAAGGGGTAGATCTTGAGGAGCGCGGCCGCCTCGCTGGCGACGCCGAGGAACGCCTGGACGCTCGGGCAGTTGGCGAGCAGGATGCACAGCGCGTTGATGGGGATCGAGTAGAGCCCCGAGACCGAGGTTGAATCGCGGGTGTAGATCGACGCCTCGCGGGTCGGCGGGCCGTTCACGCCGTCGGCGTTCTTCGGGACCGCCGCGTAGATGTAAGTGGTCTCGCTTGTGAGGCCGCTGTCGCGCCAGGTTGCTGTGCCGGCGAAGGTGTGGACGGCTGCGAATACGCCGCCGATGACCCGGCGATAGAGGATGGCCGACGCGAAATCGGGGTCGGCCGGGATGACGAATGCTATGTCGACCGTCGTCGTGTCGATGAGCTCGAGCGAGATGCTGCCGGAGTCGGAGATCCCGCCCGCGGCCGCCTGCTTCAGCCAGCCCAGCGTTGCGAGTCCGTAGGTGTCGCCAGCCTGCCAGGTCATGCGATCACCACCGTCCTCCCGTCGTCGGCCCGGGTGATCGTCGCGATGAGCACGAGGGGGTCGCCGAGATCGAAGACCAGGATGTCATCGCCGTCGACCTCGTAGTTGCCGGCGAGCATCGAGGACATAATCAGCAGGGCCATCTCGAATGTGAGGCTGCCGTCGCCGCTCCAGCCGTCCTTCGCGAACAGCGCGGTGACGACCGCGGCCGCGTCGTGCGTGCTGACGCCGGCGACCAGCGTGCCGACCGAGTCGACTGCGCTGATCGCCGTCGAAACCTCGGTCCCGACGGAGGTCACGTGGCTGATGGCGGTCGAAACCTCGGTCCCGACGGAATCGACTGCCGTGTCGGTCGTGCTGTGAGCATCCGTCACCGTGCTGATGGCCGTCGAGACCGCCGTGCCGACCGATTCGACGTGGCTGATCGCCGTCGAGACCTCGGTCCCAACGGAGGTCACGTGGCTGATGGCCGTCGAGACCTCGGTCCCGACGGAATCGACTGCCGTGTCGGTGGTGCTGTGGGCATCCGTGACCGTGCTGGTGCAAGTCGAGACCGCCGTGCCGACCGATTCGACGTGGCTGATGGTGGTCGAAACCTCGGTCCCAACGGACGTGACGTGGCTGATGGCCGTCGAGACCTCGGTCCCAACGGAGGTGACGTGGCTGACCGTTGTGCTGTGCTCCGCCGTGACCGTGCTGGTGCAAGTCGAGACCAGCGTGCCGACCGAGTCGACTGCACTGGTGGTCGTCGAGACCAGCGTGCCGACCGAGTCGACTGCACTGGTGGCCGTCGAGACCGCCGTGCCGACCGATTCGACGTGGCTGATGGCCGTCGAAACCTCGGTGCCGACGGAATCGACTGCCGTGTCGGTTGTGCTGTGAGCGTCGGTGATCGTGCTGATCGCCGTTGAGACTTCGGTGCCGACGGACGTGACGTGACTGATCGCCGTCGAAACCTCGGTCCCGACGGAATCGACTGCCGTGTCGGTTGTGCTGTGAGCGTCGGTGATCGTGCTGATCGCCGTCGAAACCTCGGTGCCCACCGACGTGACGTGGCTCTGTGCCGTCGAAATTGCGGCGTCCGTGGTGCTGTGCGCCTCTGTGACCGTGCTGGTGCAGGTCGACACCGCCGTCCCGACCGAGCCGACGTGGCTGATGGCGGTCGAGACCTCGGTCCCAACGGACGTGACGTGGCTCTGCGCCGTTGAGACCGCCGTGCCGACTGAACCGGCCTCGGACGTGGCTTGCGACTGCGCCGTCGAAACCGCCGTGCCGACGGACCCGACGTGGCTGATGGCGCTCGAAACCTCGGTGCCGACCGAAGTAACGTGGCTCTGCGCCGTGGACACCGCCGTGCCGACTGAACCGGCCTCGGACGTGGCTTGCGACTGCGCGGTC
>Ga0307928_10000551_pt1 | contig 28185 bp, 40 predicted proteins | sample AceLakmetagen232_FD_201815 | JGI IMG/M metagenome (GOLD analysis project Ga0307928, IMG submission 201815) | Saline water microbial communities from Ace Lake, Antarctica - #232 | ecosystem: Environmental > Aquatic > Non-marine Saline and Alkaline > Saline | place: Antarctica: Ace Lake... | reverse complement strand
CTACGCAAGAGCGTAATGATTATGAGGATTCACAAAATGACATCAACATTATTGAGGCGATTGAGCTGCAGGATATCGTAATTGAATAGCGCGCAATTTCGCGCATGGAGGAATTGTGATGAGAGACCCAATAAATGAGAAAATCGTATACCTGACAGATAACCTTGGCCGGATGCGAACGTACAAAAGCGCGCAATTTGCGCGATATGCAGCTACGCGACTGTTTCGCCACCACAAAAATCAATCGTGGCGCATCGTAGATCACGGGTGCGGCGTATATATCATCGATGATTACGCATGTGGATATGTCGGTAGGTAATTTTAACCCGCGCAATTTCGCGCATGGAGAATGATATGGAAGAAATAGGCTTTATTTGGTAATTGGTATAAGCAGGTTTTAGCGGGGTTTCCTAAAAATCCCGTTCCAGCCAATTTTGGCAAATAGGGGTAAATTATGCGCAAGATAAAGTTAGGCGGAAAAGATACTATGGTCACAATGGCAAGCAAAAAATGGATTAGCAATACCTACTGGTTGTTGAATACGGTCTGTTATAATCATTACTGTATTGGAGATAAAGACATTGCCGCGCTTGTTGGTAAAATGGATTTTAAGAAAATGGATAAAGAGGTTTCTATTGGTGAAGATGCAACCAATTTACCTGACCTTGATAATACTTTTCCCAAAGAACAGACAGATAGGGAACTGGAAGATACAAATATATCTTTTATCTACAATGATAAAGAATTGCAGCTATTCCGGCATGAAAACGAGTTAGTCTTTGTTGACAAGAAATATGCTGAATTGTTGCGGCAATTTAATGGTATGTTTCTTGACATACATCGTCCTATTATACTGAAAAAGAACAATGAAATAATAGGCTTGCTTATGCCAGTCGGAGAGCAAGATAAGATATTGGCATCATTTCGTAAAGCAACGGCATAATTTATAAGCCTATTGGCAATAAAGGCTATAAATAAAGATTGCTGCCAACTTTGACCGTTTACCGGTATCGGTCGCATTATAAACTCAAACCGCATCGAAATGCGCCATAAGCCGGGCGGTGAAGGTTCAAGGACCAGGCTAGAAAAGTTTGGAGTATCGCGCAATGTTGCGCAACAAGGAGAATGAAAATGGAAATATCCAAATCAGCGACAAACGCAATCAGGTTAAGTCAAGCACGCGGTCAAATCATGCACTGTGAAGATACTGATGATAATCGTCGTACGCTTGAGAACGCATGTGATGACTGGACAGACGCACAAGACGGCAATGAATATTGGCAGATTAATCCGCAAAATAACGACAAAATGATATGGCGTGTACACCTGGCATAATTGAATATCGCGCAATGTCGCGCAATGGAGGATGAACTATGAGTAAAATCGAAATTAAAAACCGTGATGGCAAGGTAATTTTTGAACACAATTGCGAAGACAACACCTTGCGTAAAACATTGGAGATCGCTGTCGCAAACGGGGCCAATCTCCGCGGTATCGACCTCAGAGGTTCAGATTTAAGAGGGGTCAATCTCAGCGGTATCGACCTCAGCGATTCCGACCTCAGAGGTACCTATCTCAGCAAGAACAACTTCAGCAATGAAACAACGGTTAATTGATACATACAGTATTATTTTTGATCTAACCTTCTGGGAAATTTATCAGGATGAATTGAAGATAAAGGCATAAACCATGAAAACAATAGATAAGCAATATATACTCAAAATAATGGCAAATCAGCCATTGCACACCTTTTACGGCGTCCGTAATCGTTGTATTATCTTAACAATGTGGAAATGCGGGTTAACGGTAAGCGAGATATGTAAGCTAAAGATAGCCGATATAGGGATAAATCATATCTCTATAAATGGTAGGTCTATCCCGATGGATTTTGAGGTATCCAAAACTATGCACCATCTTCAGGGGATGGAGCAAGTAACTAACCATGTTTTTTGTTCATTTCATGGTATTGGACTGAACCCACGCACAATCCAATCCAATTTGAAATATTGGGCAGTTAATTGCTCTGTCCCGCGTGACCTAGCGTGCCCTAGCGTGTTCCGACATACCTATGGATCTAATTTAGGTAAGGCAGGATACAGTTTTAAGGAAATACAAGCGCTTATGGGGTTAAAGTTAATGGATAATGCTAGGGTTTATGGGAGAAAATAGCGCAATATTGCACACTAACGCGCCCCATGCGCGCTCTTTACTTACTCCCGGCTTCTTCCGCTCTTTTATGGGGTTAGGAAGGTAAATCGGAAGGAAATCGTCAGGATCGGAAGCAAATAGTCAAAATCGGAAGGTAAATCGGAAGGTAAAGGGGAATAACATGAGTGATATATTCAGCGAGTCAGAAGTAAAGAAAATCTTTTCAGCAATAAATACCAGATACCCGTCGAATAGGCGGGATTTGGTAATGCTGAAAACCATGTATTATTGCGGGTTGCGTGTATCTGAGGTCTGCAAGCTAACAAAAGATGCCGTAGAAGATAATCAGCTATTGATTTTCCATAGTAAATGCGACAAGAGCCGAAACGTAAATGCCCCAGAATGGCTTATTTCGGAGATTCGGGCTGTTTCCGATGGCCATAAAGGGCCGCTATGCTTCGTTAGCAGCACAGGCAAGGCCATTGCTACCTGCCATTTGCAGCATAAACTTGCTAGATTAGCGGATAGGTTAGGTATTGCCAGGCGTAAGATGCACCCGCATACTTTCCGGCATACTTATGCGACCAGATTAGTAGAGGCGGGCATGATCCTACCCAGGGTTGCCAAGCGTTTAGGACATACCGAGATTAAAACAACAATGGTTTATGTTCATTTAGCAGATACGATAAGCGATGCTGAGAGAGAATTATGGAGTAGTTAATTACTTTTCGCATCCAAATCTTCTAGCGCCTTATTACACCATTCCGAACCATATTCTTCCTCCCACCTTGCTTGAATTTTTGCACGGGTAAATGCGCTGTTCTTCCAATTACCTTCCCATTTTGTAGAAATCCTCAAAGGGGAAATCCCCAGAAGGGAAAAAAGTCCCTCATTCTGGTCCCATACATTTATCCCTATTCTTGGCTGAGTAGCATACATAAACCATAACTTATCCGAACCATCATCTTTCGCAATCCCCCACCAATCAATCGGAATACGCAGTGGATTAATCAGTGGAACTTCTCGTTTCTGTGGATTAATCAGAGGCACTTCTCGTTTCTTCGGTAATTCCGCTTTGTCATCTAACTTGAGACGATACTTGCACTTATCCGTATTATATTGAAACTCAGCGTTAGAATTATGCCACTTATCATTGAAAAATTGAGCACCCTGATTGACCTTGTGCGCTTCAACAAATTTACTCCAACTTCTTCCAGCGTCACACCATTCTTGCCCGGTGCACCATTGGTTCGGCTGCAACTTTACCGACTTCGGCAATTCCACTTTGTTATATAACCATTCTTTCGGAGCATCCAAATACTCAGGGTCTTTATCATTTACAACAGAAATCGCAAATTTAATACCATTTGCCATGCCGTGCATATATGGATCGGAATTCCAATTACCATCAGTGCTTTGTATTTTATCAGCATCTTGCAAGCATTCTAAAACACTTTTCTTTTCCTTCGGCAATTCCGCTTTGTCATTAAGTTTGAGGAGATACCTACACTTATTCGTGTTGTACTGCAAAGGCCCATTTATCTTATTCCAAGAAGTAGAGGGCAAGAGATATTCTGCTGTCTTAGCAACCTTATGCGCCGCAACAAAATCCCCCCACTTGCCCCCCGCATCACACCATTCTTGGCCAGTGCACCATTGGTTCGGCTCAAGCTTTATTGGTATTGCTACATCATCAGGACAGCAAGATTTATTATCGCTTCCTGCATGAAAATAAAAACCACCACGACCCGCGTAAATCTCTTTACCGCATTTCATACATTTCATCATTTCAACCCCTCCATTAATCATATCTAAGCGACGAAGGAACAATCCTAAGTCTATGTTTATATCCTTCCCGATGGATGATTCGTTTTGTTATCATTGATTCGCAATCCTGCATTTCTATATCTCTTCTAGCAACTTCATCCCTGATTATATCCCAAGGTACAGCTAGTTTAGAGCGTTCTTCATCTTCCTTGATATTATTTTCAGCCAGGGAATATATTCGTTCTGCAAAAGAATCTGAGTTGCCATCAAGCCATTTCTCAGGTGGCGTGGGCCAACCGTGTCGGTTCATATTTCTTTTTTTAATCAAATTCCAGATATATTTTATTAGGTCTATTCTGGTCATTTAATTATATCCATGGTTATCTTTAATAAAAACCATAATCTTAGTTTTCATTTCGCCCCTTCCATCATTTTCTGCTTCAAGTGCCAATCGAATAGGCAAATAGCATCACAAATATCTAACCCTGAATCTCTAAGATTAACGTATTGCGGGTAAATATCTACAGCAATTGGTATCCTGGTCTTCTTTGGCTTGCCTCTTGTCCAGACATTATCGAAGGTTGTATAAAGAGTCACAACAGGTTTCGCCAAATATACCATTGCCCAGATTGCTCCTACTGCGAATCCATATACTGGAAGTCCTTGTATATTCTTGCCTTGCAACCTACCATGAGTTTTGCCACTTGGCAATTCAATGATTGCTTCAGTAATATCATAATCATCTATGATACTGTCTAATGTAACTATCATTGAATGAACTCTAAGCGCATAGCTTGCACCTTTGCCTCTTATCGCCCCTGCTGCTTCCACGCTATTCTCTCCTACTGCCCATCCGGTTCTACTGCTGCTTGGATCGATTGCTAAAAGCATCATTCCCCCTTATATCTCGTTTTAGAATATTCTGTACTTGCCTTTATCTTACCTCCGCAAAACGGGCAATACTTCATCTTATTCTCTACTGGCGTTCCTTCCATGATTGTATATTTCTCTCCGCACGATGTATCCCAACCATCATCCAGATCATCTTGCGTCCAGGTGCAATTTGTAATTAAAAGTACATCTCCCTGCCACATTGGAACGTCACAACGCTTGTCGTTCATCAATATCCCCTATGTTGATTGATTAAAATTCCGTTTTTATAATTTCCGATACACCAGAAACCATCAGGGCCAATTCCTTCCCACTTGCCATGCAGCTCACCATTTCTGTAGTTCACGACTTCGCATACTTCCATTTTTTTATTATATCTTACATTCTGGTATGTCCCGTCATAATAGATAAAATTATCTTGCCATTTTGCAGCTGCTTTTCTTGCATTTTTTTCTATGGTTTTCCGGTTATTCTCAAACCACGCTGGTAATGTGCCTACCTCATCAACGATAACATCCCAGCCCAGACAATCAGACAGATAATCACCATTTACAGGGAAGACCTCAAGCCGGACAAACCACCGAAGGTCAATGTTCTCATCGTGGATATTGTTCTGTATCAGGATATCCGTATGGTCATGGCAATCACCTTTTGGATGTACCAGTATACTGCATTCTTTGTGAGCTGCACAGCTAAACGGGTTACACATTATTGCTCTCCTCTGGTTTAACAAATCCGTTCTCTCCAGCCCATGCGCACAAATCGTCATCTGAAAATAAATTCTCAGGTACATAATCCGCTTCATCAAACACATCCCATGGCAATTTGTTGTCTTTGACATGATCTATTATTACACTTTCGTCAAAAACATTATGAGGACTAAAATGCTCCTTAACCAAATCAAGTAGATCAGCTTCAAAACTCATTTCGTTCTCCTTTATATCCAATCTCGTCGAACCGATCAGACTTCAGCCAACGTTTGCAAGTGTCTGTCTCGTCGGTATGGCTAAGGATTTCCCCAGCCCAACAGTTCTCGCAATCCGCATCTTCATGCTCTGGGACATAATGCATACATGTCCCGCAGATTTCAGGTATTTTCTCCTGGCTCCATTTACTGCCATCGGGCATCAGCCAATAGTGCGTGCCGTCACTTGCGATGCCGTAAACCGGTTCGGTGTATTCAGCACTCTTTGGCACGTCCACTGTTTTAATCTTCTCTCCTGGCTTAAACTCTTGGCACTTCATAATATTTTCAATCATCCATCTCCCTTGTATTCAAGTTTTCTTATTCTTTCTTCATTTTTCTAACTCCTTCTTTGAGGCAATGAGATATTTAAGATACTTATCTCTTGACATTATTGCTCCCATCGTATAGCCAGGTCTACGCCATGGGCCAAGTGCTTCTCCAAAATAATAATCACAATCACGAATTGCACCACAACATAAACACCAATGAATAAGATTTGCAATACGATGAAATTTTTTATGATTGCATTTCATCGCTCAAGCCTCACGAATTTGGGACGGTAGACTTTGAGACCTTCTTTCCAAAAGCTCCAGCAGAAATTTCCGTCATCATCAATATATCGCATTATCATGTCCATCACTAATCCATCTGGGTACACACATCCCATGAGCTTGTAGCGTGTGACACAATCAAGAGAAATCCAACCCTCACCTGGATGATTGAATACATAATAACCATCACGCCACTCAATCTCACAATCCACCCATGGCTTTTCAGGTTCTGGTTTCGGCAATTCCGCTTTGTCGTCGAGCTTGAGGCGATACTTGCACTTATTATTGTCGTACCGCAAAAACGTAATCATCTTATCCCAGGAAAAACTAAGCGAGAGATATTCTGCTGTCTGATCCGCCTTATGCGCTTCTTTAAAATCGTTCCAACTTCCTCCAACGTCTACCCACTCCTGCCCGGTACACCATTGGTTCGGCTCAAGCTGTATTTGCTCGTCGATTTGATAATTTATCATGGTCCCTATGCTCGGAACTATGGGAACACCAGATACCCAACACAATTCACCATCTTTATTCAAAATAACCTTATGCCCATTTTTCGTAACTTTCTTTCCTTTTTGCAACGCCGCACATGCGTCCATTATTGTTGCCATCTTCATTCTCCTTTTCATCCCGTTTAAAATCACAGCTATCACAACTCCAGATATTATCTATTTTGGTAATCGTCCCACCACACTCGCAGGGGTAACTTCTTTCTTTGTCTTCTGGTATATCTTCAAAACTCATTCTTATTCTCCCTTTCAAAAAATGACTCGAACAGCTAGCCTGGATACGCCAGAATCATAAGCTGCATCCACATTCACATCTCTTTTCATATTTCATTTCACCCCCTTTAGATGGTCAATCAAAAACTCAACTTCAGCATCAACTCTATCCATATTTCCATGATATTCCATAATCGCCATACGCTCAATATCTAGGTCTGAAAGCTCCCAGAGAGTACAATGCCCCATTATGCCGCAAACGTTCATTCCAGAGCCTAGAACGTACTCTAATGGGGGCTTTAGAGATAGCCCCGCGTGGTAATCAGACTCTAATAACACTCCCACTATGACATAATCGTTAACCATCTCATTTTCCCAGATCCATAAGCCGGAATCTTCGCGCTTCCAGGTTGCCATAACCTGTTTGGATTGCATTGACGTAAAATGATATTTCAGGTTTTTCAAGGTTATCATTTACTTTTTCCTATAATCAAGCCTTTTTCGATTAACCGGGGCCCATTTTCGGAGAAATCCATTGCTACCCTGGACTTGCTACCGGAGCCGTTACGGGTTTTCTGAATAACCAACGTTCTTTTGTGCATAACTTCATCTTCAATATCGTTCTGATAGTCATATATTTTGCTTGTTAAACTCTCATGCCCCTTGAATATCAAGGCGTTATGAGATATTCTTTCAAAGTCTGCGGAGCCGCTGATATTAACACCATCTTTTGTCGTATGTATAACTAGCAATAAATGGCAATTTGTTTGAGATATTGTCGCAACCAGTTCACCAATAAATTTACTTTGACCTTCGTACACCTTCTTAAACTTCTCTTCAAACTCTATAACTGTAATTGGGTCAAGTATTAACAAGTCGCAAAACTTTGCGGTTTCTCTTACGAAATCAACAACGTGTCTCCATTTTGTTGGGTTTATCCAGGCTTGCCCATCGCCATAAGGTATCGGTTTTTTAGGGCTTTCAAAGACATTAGATGCTATTTTATAACGATACTTTTCTGTCTTGGCTTCGTATTCCTTAATGTTTATTCTGCCCATCTTGTTCAATGTCCAGTTGTTTTCATAAAGCGCCATAATCCGTCTGATGTGTATTTTGGCTGAATCCTCAAACGGTAGGTATTTCCAGGCAAAGTCATGCTCACCGGCACAAAGGCCCATAGAGTACGATAAATAGCTCTTCCCTGCACCTGGATCACCGGCTAGTATTGTGACCTCACCTGGTCGCATACCGCCCTCAAACATACCACCGATATTAACCCAAGGCATTGGAATGCTTTTAATCAATCCGCTGTTTTCGGCAATAACTTGCTCTTTTAGCTCCTGCATAGCGTCCAGCGGTATTATGCCTATTCTTGATTGATTGCAAGCGTCTGGTATGTTTTCGGTCAAGATTTACCCATTTCTTTTAATTCCGCTGCTCGTGCGGCTCTAAGTATTGGAATAAATTGTCTTCCATCATAATCATCCGGAACAATGTCGTTTGATGGCGATTTAGGCGCGGGGTTCTTTTGCTCGTCAAACCAAACGTGCTGTAAGGTCTGCTTCCAGTTGATTATTTTAGCGCCGTTGGATTTACACCAATTGTTTTCAGCATATCCATGAAATGATTTACTGGCGATGTGTGAAAAGCCAAATTCCTTGCAGTAGCTTATCCATTCAGGAAGTGTTGGAGGAATGAATTTCTTTATCTTCTTTCTTTCTTTATGTTCTTTACTTTCTTTAGTTAGGGTTAGCTGTGGGTTAGCAGTGGGTTGGTCGTGGGTTAGCTGTGGGTTATGTTCTGGGTTGGGTATTTGTGGGCAATCCTGGTAATCGTTGTAGTTGCATATGGTTATAATTGTAAATGACTGGGTTGATTTTAGGTTGATTTCGCCAGTTGATTCTAACCTGCTTAGTGCAGTCCTTAGCTGCTGCCTGCCGATATTTAGCTTCTTTGGTAGTTTATGTGTCGAGATTACCAGTTGCCCACGTTTAATTTCTATCCCTTTCCATTTCTTTATTTTATGATTTACCGTAAGAAGTAAATGGACGAAAACCTTGAAGGTTATATGATCATCATACCATTCCCATTCGGTTATCTTCCTGTGAAGTTTTATCCACCCATGTTCACTATCCATTATTACGCCTCTTAAAACACCCCGGCCAGCGTGAATAGTGGGATCAGTTTGAGTATAAACTGAAGTGCCGCTGGCCGGGGTTAGATTATCATTTTCTTGAGATTTTTCCTCAAACATTTCCACTATTCATTCTCCACTATACTTCATCCGAACAAGGTTGTCAAGCTATTTCTTGAGCTTTTGTATTTCGTAGCCAATCTCACATAGAATGATGCACATCACAAACAACATAGTGTGAACGTCTCTAATGCTAAGATCTTGGTGTATATGATTGACATGATATATACCAGTACACATGACAGCCAGAATTATATAAGCCATCATTTTCCTCCTTCAGCTTTAGCGATTGCTTTTTTCATCCTAATGTGAAATGGCGCATTTTCAGTTATTCCACCTGAAGCCACTAGCATATTTTCTGCTTGCATCAAAAAGCTCAGCAATTCGCCATTTAATTCCTCCAGGTATTCAGCATAACATAATGACGAGCAAAATCGTTTGTCATTGTATTTGTGTGGTTCAAAACCTGAAGCGTTAAAATGATTCATATGCGCCTCGCCGTTGCAATTCGCACACAAGAACCTATCATCGGATTCATTCGTCATTTTCCCTTTCTCTCTCCAAAAAATGCCGGATGTTCAACCTTATAAGCGTATATCCAGACCATTGCTGATATATCTTTACCTATATCTCCAGCGGCCATTTCGAGTCTTAGGGCCATGTCTGGTGATACTCTACGTCTGCGATGGAGTATTGCTGATAGCGTACTTTGGGCAATACCAACGTGACTTGCCAGTAGCACCATTTCGCCTTTTTGCCAATATGTGTTCATATGTTCCTTTCTGAAATGATAGACCCCGCTATGCAAGCCAGGGTCTATTCCCCCTTGCTTTCCCCCTTAGAATGGTGTATCTTCATCAACAGCGGCCTTATCCTTCTTTACTGGATCACTAGAACTCTTTCCGCAATGGGGGCATATTGTATTGTGTTCTTTTTCTTTAATCGTACACAGCCAGGCTCGTTGCCCTACACTGTGAATATCATCACCATTCCAAACAACCTTCTCAATCTGCGCTGGTTTAATCCCACCGTTTTTCAACGTCACATCAATAACATCTCCAGCTTCAACCGGATAGTTAGTCTTCACTCCCCATTTGTTCAATTTTTTACTAAATGAATAATTAGCTTTACGTTCTACTTCTGCCATGATGGTCCTCCTAGATTATCTCTTTTACATTGACAATAGCCTGTTTAAGCATATCCTCGCTGGCTGTCTCGTCCAAATCAGCAAACTTAGGCAACCCAACAGACTCTAAAGAATCCTCGACTACTTCTGGGTGCTTAGCATAAAGTGTATCCAGTTCTGCACGACATGACGTTTCTGCTGCCTTCTCTTCAGCTTTGCTGGTCTTACGTTTCGCTTTGATCTTATCAGCAATTATTTTTGCACCCTTAGTCTTATTGCTTTCAAGGCTACTAAAGGCTTCTGATAACGTAGTATCCCCATCAGTTATGGCTGTTTTAATGCCGTTTAAGACATGTAGATGGTCAATCGTTATATCGCTTAAACCCTTTGCTGGCGTATCAGTTGTGTTAGATAGCATTTCATAAACCTGCTTTTCTTTTACGCCTTTACCTTTGAACCAAGCAACAGCCGCTTTCCTACGTTCGTTTATTGTACGTTCATCGCCAACACTAACCTTTTTGATATCAGCGAATACATCTTTGAAGATAGCACTTGGTACTGTTTTGAATACAGCATTGCGGAAGGCAACCGCACAACCGGCATTCATTGTTGTGACAACCATAGTAGGACTATAACGACTACCATTTGATTTAACAATTGATTTCCGTACCTCAACGCTAGAAGACACGTTGTTTTCTAGGTCAATACAGACACCCTGGCAAACAATACTATCCTTTGTCTCTTGGATAATTCTGGCTGCACATTTCATGTTCCCGTAACTTGCAGCAACTATTTCAGCCAAACGAATACTTGGGCCTTCGATTACCTTACCGTCTTGCGGCTTCATATAAAAACAACTTTCAGCCACTTTCGGGTCACATGTTGCAAGTTCCAATACTTTCTGCCTAGCCTTGGCAATTGATCTTGGGTATTTCTTAGCCGTAGCAATTTGCATGTCTACCTGCGCTCTTTCCATTGATTCTAGTGCATTTTCTGTCTCTACTCTAACTATTTCATTCATTACATCTCCTTTTTAACCATTAAAGAAAAACACAATCCTAATATCTTCGTCATTTTTCATGCCTATTGCTTCTAGTTTGTCAATTATTTCATTTAATATAAGACAATATTCGCAAACAACTTGTGACTTATCATAGTCTTTCAATTCTTTCAATGTTATATGCGAATGACTATGACCACAATATGTTTCACTCCAGCTTGTAAATTCCGTACAGCAATCGTCTGGTATCCCTTTTGGTTCTGAAACCGGCGGTATTTCATCGTAATTCCGCACATTGGCTAATATCGCACAAGTGGAAAATGTCCCATAACATCTGATTATTTCTGGATCACCTGCGTTAATCCACCAACCATGTTTGTTTTTCACTTCCATCATTGTGTGAATATCACAGTCCATTACATCTCCTTTTTCCATTTGCTAGGCCAACGGAAAGTTCGAGAGCCTTCTTTCGGAATGGTGTTATCAGCAATAACTTTCTCAATTACATCAGATTCATCGTTATCTTTAGCTGATTCCCTAAGTTCTGTTACAATCCCCTGCCAATCAACCTTAACCCCTGTCTTATTCTTCTTCCAGGTAATCTTAGCATCTCCATCTGCAATACCAGAATGTTCGCCAATCAACAACTTGATTTTATCCCGTTTCTTCTCCAGCCGGTCTTTAGCCCTCTCCAAAGCCATCCAGTGCTTCTTAGCTATGGCTATTTCCTTCTTCGATGCTTCGGGACAGACGCATATCTTACCATCATCTTGCATTCTTGGGAGGTCTGGGGGGTCTTGGTCCTCTACGATGTATTTCTGCCACCAATCATGCGTTTCTTTGACTATCAATGCGCAGATTTCATCATCTCTTTCAATATGATATTCCCTAGTTTCCATTTCAAGGATGATTCGAGCAAGCATCCTGTTATCTGCACCAGACTCTACCAGTTTAACTAGCAATTTGAACGCTTCAGTATTACTGAATAGTACGAATACAGTTGCATTTTCTTGCTCTGTGACTAACATCTGCTGCTGCACCTGGACCATAACATAATCTGGGATTTGGTCTGTACCTTCCTCCCCGTACTCATATGAATCTCTGTTTGCTGCATCTTTAGCTAGCGTAAACATATTGGCGGTCTTAATCTCAAGCAATTTAATCCTCGAATAAGTAGTCATTGTTTTTTTCGGAACAGTCGCATCTGGTGTTGCGTGAAGCCAGGGATAAGATTTATTTCTGGTCATTCTGCCTTCATCGTGGATGCAACCATGCTTCAAACAATATGCTGAAATAACCAATGGTTCCAGTATATGCCCCCTGTGCATTTCTTCGTTTTCTTCTTGCTCTACCGGCATGGTCTTTGAATGCTTAATATCAATAGGCGCTGACCAATTTGATAGGCCAAGAATTACTGCTGAATCGCTTGCTCCTAGACTGCCCTGTCTTGCTACCAACCATTCCATGCTGTTCTGCTTTACATCAATGTATTCAAGTTGTGCGCTCATTCATTTTCCTCCGTCATATCAAGCCCCAATTTAGCCCCAATGCTTAATGCTGCCCTCTTTGCTATTGCCTTTGCTGTATAGCTCTGTGTAGGTAACACAGAAAACTTATGGCAATTTATCTCGTAATGATAAACCGTTACTGTACTAACCGTCTTAAACACTGTATACGTTGCTTTCATAATTCTCCCTTTCAAATCAGAAGATTACAATAATATTATTTGTCATGGTCAAAACCAGATCTATCACCATCGCCAGATCCACCACCTTCGCCAAAGCCATAACCGTCGCCATAGCCATAGTCATCGCCATAACCATAACCAAAGCCATAACCATAACCAAAGCCATAGCCAGAGCCATAGCCAGAACCAAAGCCATAGCCAGAGCCATCGCCAGAACCAGAACCATCGCCATAGCCATCGCCAGAACCAGAACCATCGCCATAGTCATCGCCATCGCCAGAACCAGAACCACGGCCATTATTTATTGTTCCCATATTTCAACCTCCGCAATGGATGTTTTTGCCTTCTCTGTGCAAGGGATTACCTCAATGATGTTCGTAAGCAAAACCTCTGATACTTCACAAGGAAATTTACACTTATCAGGATTCTTAACACCATCAACTGCCAACTGGCTTAATGATGCTGCGCCTGACCAATACCATAACCTGCGAGCATTCAAAACCTTACCCTCTTGCCCCTTTCGTTCCGTCAAATACCCTGCGAATACACCAGCAGAATACGTTCGCACAATACAATAGGGTACACGACCACCATCAGAAGTACGATAGCTTGTTTTTGGCACATATACAACACCGTCAACTACAATTTCGTCTTTCATAATTCTTCCTTTCAAAAATGAATGACTCGAACAATCGAGCCGAAAAGTTATCTCCTAGTATGTTCCATCGCCATCGCCATCGCCATCGCCAGCGCCACAGCCAGCGCCAGAGCCAAAGCCATCGCCATCGCCATCGCCATCGCCAGCGCCACAGCCAGCGCCAGAGCCATTATTTATTGTTCCCATATTTTAACCTCCTTATTTCAGAAAAAAGAGACTCGAACGGCTGGCAGGATTTGAACCTGCTTACGTGTTGCGGCTTCTTCAGGGTCGTTAAAGACCTGGAGATATGGGCCGTGCAACGTCTAGAGCCATATCCGTAGAGCGTGTTCCCACCACACCGCAACCGTCCGAGCCAAAGAATTATCTCCTAGTATGTTCCATCGCCAGAGCCATCGCCACAGCCATCGCCATCGCCATCGCCATAGCCAGAGCCATAGCCATAGCCAGAGCCAAAGCCAAAGCCATCGCCATCACCATCGCCATCGCCAGAGCCAGCGCCATCGCCATCGCCACAGCCATCGCCATCGCCACAGCCATAGCCACAGCCATCGCCAGAGCCAGAGCCAGAGCCATAGCCACAGCCAGAGCCATCGCCATCGCCAGAGCCAAAGCCATCGCCATCGCCAGCGCCATTATTTATTGTTCCCATATTTTAACCTCCGCAATAGATATTTTCGCCTTCTCTGTACAGGGAATTACCTCAATGATGTTCGTAAGCAAAACCTCTGATATTTCACAAGGAAATTTGCACTTATCAGGATTTTTAACACCATCAACTGCCAATTGGCTTAATGATGCTGCTCCTGACCAATACCATAACCTACGAGCATCCAAAACCTTACCCTCTTGTCCTTTTCGTTCAGTCAAATACCCTGCGAATACACCAGCAGAATACGTTCTTACAATACAATATGGTACACGACAACCAGCCATACGAACGCTTGATTTTGGCACATATACAACACCATCAACTGCAATTTCATCTTTCATAATTCTCCCTTTTAAAAATAAACGCATCAACAAGATACGCTATTGTAAATAATCAACAAAATAAGACAATAAACCTAAACACTCGACTTTGCCTTCTGTAACCGTATTCGGATTAAGAACACTAGGTCCATGACTATTGCCGTACCAAAGTTCTCTCTCTTCAGCCGTATCTAAGAAGAGATTGTAAAGCCTTCTAAGCCTTCTACACTTACTATACATAGCTTTGTATTCAGCTTTGTTCATTATCGACCCTCAACTGAAGTAATTCATTAGCCGCCCTAAGTCTAGCAATTTCATCCTGCGCTAATCTCAAGGCAATATCTGCCCGGTCAACCTGCTTCTCAGTTGACCTGCTTTTCTCTGCCAATTCCCTGATTTCTTCAATCGCCTCAAGCAAGCTGAATTTACTATCGCTCAACCCCTGCTCGTATTTCAATAGTCGCCTACCTGCCCTGCGCCTGAAGAGTAATGATAATTTTGTCAAAAATGGTCGCATAGGTCACTCCGTTGGTTCCAAGTCTCTAGGTTTTAATGACATTTCTTCTCCAAAAATCCCTTGCCAACGGATAAGGGAATACCAGCATGTTGGTATGCCGCTGGCAAGGGTGAAAATAATATTGTGTTTGTCTCCATGCTGGTATGGTGGGTATTATATCTTATGTACTGCGTTTGTCAAGTTGGAAATTAAATTAAAAAAAGGCCCTCCTACGCCATCATGGGGCTTACAAGAAGGGCCGCGTATAGGCCGCGTACAAGACGCGGTACCCTGAGCAAACTACGCCAGGGGCTTATGATGGTGGCGCTTATTTTTCTTTCTTCTTAATGCCTTTAGTAAGACTTCCGTAGATACCAATTATATCTTCTACACGCCTATAAGCATCTGGAATGCCAAGAGCCTTTGCACCCCTAGATAGACTCTTAACTCCTTTTTTAGCAGACTTAATGGCCTTCTCCCGTTCATCATAATCCTTGCTTGACCATTCAGTGGTAGCTTTACTAAATTCTGCAATAGAACCCCACAAATCAACAATTGCTGTTGGTGGAGGCATCACTTGCTGCCCCCTGAAACTCTTCTTGTTATATCTATCCCTGAATATTTTAGAAATATCACCAGCAAACGGGAACATGCCTAATACGCTGTCAATCGCATTGCCTATGAAGTCACCAAAATCATCCCATTCTCCAGAAGTAACCGCATGGAGCAGATACAATCTAGCCGCATTAGTTATTGTGCCAGTTATCATAGCATTGCCAACAGACAAGATTTTCTTGTTAGTTGAACCTGGCCCCTTCTTACGGAGATTGATTGACATATTTGACAATGCAGCATCCCTATACGACCTGAACATAGTTAGCCATTGGACAATTTCAAGTTCATGCCCACCTAGCCATGTCCTGTTTATCATATTAAAGGTAGGCTGACTTCTGCGTACTGCTCTTTCTGCTAAAGCAACGACTTCGTCAAGGTTTTTACCTTCAGCCGTAGCTTGAGCATGGGCAGCAAGCATAATCTTCTCAATGGCGTAATTGTCAAACTTACCCATTGCCCAGCCTGCCTTTTGCCTTATACCAGTCTTGTCATGTATACGGCTAAGAGTCTCACCACTACCAGCCAAAGCAGCAAGTTCTTTCTGATAACTGCCAAGCTTTGCGCGAGTCTCAAGCATATAGGACTTAGCCCTAATATCAGCAAGTATCTTCTTCTGCTTTGCCGTAGCAATACCAGGTAAGAAATTCTTCAATGATTCAGATAATAGATATTCACTATCTATTTCAGTTGATGCAAGCGGTAATGACAATGGCTGAGACAACCATACTGAAGGGGTCATAACAAGTGAACCACCGGCATAATTATTCCTCAACTTTTGGAATATCTTATCGTCCTGATTCTTCCTAATATCTCCAGTTGTGCGGTCTATCATCTTACGATATACATTGTATGTATCATCACCCCATTTGTTCTTCACCCGCTGCATCCACTGAGGGTTATCAACAATACCCTTAATAAACCTTGTATGTACCATAAGGCCATTAACAGAACCGGCACGTTGAGCATGTTCGGTGAATACCTGGAACATATCAGGGATAATAAAGGTTGCCTTGCCGCCAGTACGTTCTTTCAAGAATGGCTGTTCTTCAAGTACGCTCTGGTTCCTAATCGCGCTCTCAATGCTAGTAGAAATAGATTCCTTCTTTTTCTGCACTGCATCAGCAAGCCTAAACTGAGGGATATAGTTTTCTTTAGTAGCAAAGTCATAACCATACCTCTGGCTTGTAGCTTCATTAATATCAGCAGCCATTTCATTATTTATAACACTGCTCATAGCATCAGAATATTCTTTTTGCTTATCAGTAAGTTCAGATATTATGTTATCAATATCAGCTTCGGTCATTGGCGTATCAACAATGTCTGTATCAAAACCCTTGTTAACCATACGCTTAATCTTATCAAAACCTTTTACCGGACTACCATAAGCGAATCCAGCAGTAAGCATCATTCCACGGCTTTCGTCGCTCTTATTCGCTAAGTATACATACATCATCTGGGCAGGGGTCAAGTCTACAGTTGCCCCACCTTCAAGCTTAATTGATTTACGAACACCAGGCTTGCCCATGTAATCAGTCCAGTTAACATCATCATTAGTAATCTCAACCTTGTTCTTAAATGTATCCCAATAGCCATCAGTCTTTCTACGCCATTTATCGAAGCCCTTCAGCCAGCCTTCAAAGACCTTCAGCATTGGCCCATTATCGCCATCATCAAACAAGACGCTAAATGATTCTATCTTTTCACCAACACGGTTCCATATGCGTCTAGGTATACTAGCACGGCCTATTTTAATCGTCTTATTAGGTGTCTTAACAATCGGTCCCATGATTTCCATAGACTTATCAATGACAGTTTTAACCTTGTTATTAAACGTCCCTATCCGTTCACTGTTAAATTCCTTCTGCCAATGTAGCATATAATCAATAGCATCCTTGGCTTGCTTAATTTCGTCAACGGTCATTTCATGTATATTAGTCTTGTCGTAAAGCTCAGCCGCCTTATCAATGTAGTTCTTAATGTCTTCAGGCATATCAATTTCGCTTTGCTGATCATTAATCCAATTGATAGCTTCCTTTAGTTTTGAAGTACGCCTCTTAACATCAATGCCCCCAACCATGTCTTGCATTGCCTTCTTTATGCGCTTGTCCATCTTATGAAAATCTTCACCAGCAGCGGTAAACCTCTTGGCCTTACCAATTGATTTATTCAAAGACTTTATTGCTTGTTTATGCTCTTCTTGAACAGCTATTACATCTATCTTTGCAAGAGCCTTTGTCCCGCTGGCTGTATTATGAGTTCTATTTATTATGTTTATTGCCTTGCCTCTAATGGCCGGTGGCAATAGCTTCTTAGCGTACTTGGTTACTTCATTACGCCAAGTATCAATATATTCTTGAGCTAATTTTTGATCTGCCTTGCCTTCCTTGACCCCCATCTTATGAGCCAACGCAGCCGCTTTTCTCTGCGCCCTAAGTACAAGCCTATTTAACTGACTCTGAGTTTTCTCAATTACAGGTTCATCCTTGGTTATACCAACGGCCTTATGTATCTTAGCTTTTACATTGGTTATTGCTTGTTTATGCTCTTCTTGAGCAGCTATTACATCTATCTTTGCAAGAGCCTTTGTCCCGCTGGCTGTATTATGAGTTCTATTTATTATGTTTATTGCCTTGCCTATAATGGCCGGTGGCAATAGCTTCTTAGCGTACTTGGTTACTTCATTACGCCAAGCATCAATATATTCTTGAGCTAATTTTTGATCTGCCTTGCTTTCCTTGACCCCCATCTTATGAGCCAACGCAGCCGCTTTTCTCTGCGCCCTAAGTACAAGCCTATTTAACTGACTCTGAGTTTTCTCAATTACAGGTTCATCCTTGGTTATACCAACGGCCTTATGTATCTTAGCTTTTACATTGGTAACTGGCTTGCTTTGAATCTTCTTTATCTGGTCGCGTAATTTCTTGGCAAGAGTCTTACTGGTTAGATTCTTACTAACCTTCAGCCCCATTTTCTTACCAGCAGCAGCAAGGAATGTTTTAACCTTTACGTCTGCCTCACGCATACTAATCTTTGCCAACTCAGCCATACGCTCACGCATACTCTTGACATTGTCATCATTACGGACAATGCCGCCAACTTGGTCAATCACATCCTGTATATCATCTGGTAATACGCCACGGTCTACCCGTTGGATTGCAGCGTCTATGTCAAAGGTAGGCTCTACTTCACCTTGTACGTCCCTAGTATGGCCATCTGCTTTAGCCTTTTCTGCAAGTTGCGTCTTAGATATATTCAAAAGCTTACGAGCATAAGCATTAGTTGCGTTGGCAATCCCTATCTTAGATAGTGCATTCTTTATAATGTTAACTAATCCAGCAATTACAGTATTGTCTTTATGCCTTGGTGCCAGTTCTGCAATATACTCGTTTATAGCTTTATACCTACCTTGCTCTGTACTAAGATTAAAGTTTCTTCTTTTTGCAATCTCACCTAAAGTATTTATCATATACTTAGGCATTTTTTTGGCGAGTTTTTTTAGTTCGGCACTTACACCATTTATAGCATGTACGCCTTTATGCCCTACAAGCTCATGGATTAAGGTTTTCTTGGCTTGCTTCGCAGTATTCAAACTGTCAGCTATTAAAATTATCTTACCCGTTTTCGGAGAATAAAAACCTCGTAGCTTTGATTTTTTACCAGTCCTTGCTTTTTTATGAGTTTCGGTCATATACTCTTTGGCTGCAGCTTTATTGTCAACAATTATTATATCATCACCAATGGTCTGCCCGAATTGTTCTACTATATCTGCAACATAATCAGCAATTTTTTTAGATTTTGCAGATAATTCTACCTTCTTTTTTACTTCTGGCTTGGCTTCTGAGGTTCGTCCCATCGTATCGGAGGGTCTATCGAGAACGTCCCCCCTGGCTTCAGCGTTTTCAACCATTGCTTCAGCCCCATCATCTCTAGCAGATCGCTTCTTTTCGATTGTTCTTTGTCGTTTTTCATCCATCATCCTTTTATCTGCGGTGCGCATATCTTCTGCAACACCATAAGAAAAACTGGTTGAGAACTCAATAACCTTACCATCTGGATTAGTATATGTCAAATTTCTTTTTTCAAGTTTTTCTCTTGCTAACCTTGCTGCTTTATGTAAAACATCCTTGTCGTTACCTATCATAACAAATTCATCACCGCCAACATGGTAAACATCAACACCTTGTGCAGCGAGTTCTTCAGCAACGCCGCTAAGAAGAACATTTCCAGCATCGTGCCCGAAAGAATCATTTATTGTTTTTAATCCATCAGCATCAATGGAGGCAACAAACTTACCTTTACTACCACTGTAACGAAATGATAACTTATTTTTCATGCCAGTTACAGGATTAACAGAAGCAAGGAACAGCGCATCTTGAATAGGTAAATCTTTAAGTTCTAATCCTTCATCATCAATACGTTTCTCTATTTCCTGCGCTCTTTTTCTGTTTGCCGCAAGATCATCGTAAGCATCATTGCCAGCAATTGATTTATCTACTGATGGATCAGCTATTTCTTGAGCATCTACTGTTGACGTTACTCCTTGAGTGCTTTCGTTAAATTCTATTGCTTCAGCTAAATCATATTCCCTTTTTTTATCCTTTGCTTCCTGAAGCCTTTCCTGCCCATGTTCTTTTATATCTGCATTCTCTTTCCAATATTTTACCTCTTTACCATACTCAAGAGCAGCAACTTGAATAGGTGTAATTTCTCCATTATCAATTTCTTCTTGTAACTTTTCTGTTACCCATTTCTGTTTTAGTATTCCATTCTTAACAGCTTGCGCTACTTTAGGAGTATACTCACCTTCAACAGTATCTTCGACATCAACATCATCATCAATTTCAACACCTCCAGGCGGTTTTATAGTGCGCTCTCTATTAACATTAGCTTCCAATTCTTTATCAGCTTCAGTAACAGTTTTAGGCTTATCGCTCTTTACCAAACCTGCTGCTTCACCTTCTGCTGTTTTCTCACCTACAATATTCTCAAGTGCTGCAATCTGTTCAGGAGCATTCTCAGGACCAGCAGTTGTTATCTGCTCTACTAATTCATCAATGTTAGCTGGCTTTGCTTTAGCCGCTGCCTCTGCTGCTGCAAGTTCTATTTCAGCTTTCTTTATAAGACCGATTACGCCCTTAACTTCTGTTCTGGAAGGGCTATCAATTCCACGATCATTCAATATTTCTTTAGCTACTTTATAACGCATTGACCTTGTTTTTAACGCATCGGCTCCTTTAGATACATAAGTAGAAGAAGCATTAAGCATTGCTATACCACCAGAAGGTACAGCTATAGTAGCCATCATTACAAGAGATTGCTCAAGTGAAGGTACAGACGCAACAAAACGATTAAAGACTGTGTTATTATCACCTTGTAAATTAAAATCTTCTGCTCCAGTGACAGCCTTTAATGTACTGCCTAAAAACTCTTCCCCAATCTCTTCCTTAAAGCTATCAAACTTAGCAGCAGCTTTAGCTTTATTGGCTGTTCGTGCTATATCATCAAGCTTAGATACAACCCATTTAACAGATTTCCCTTTTGGTGGCACTAATGTCATGCGGGATTTTATCTTACCCCAAAGTGTAGGCATAGCCTTAGATTTAGGCATCACCTTGCCAGCAATCTTTCCAAGAAATGCTCCGCTTCTTTCACTTAATATTTCAATCGTATTTGACGCAATAGCTTTGAAGATAGCCTTTGCAGGAGTAGTCTCTTTATTCGTGATTATAAACGAACCGTCTTCATTAACTGCAATATCAGGCATGATATTATTTATGGCTGATTCCGCTGTTCTACCTGCGCTAGTCGTTAAAGCCGTAGTTGCACTACCAATAATAGCGCCTGTTAATTTACCGGCAGTTCTACCAACTATCTTCCTTAAAGCCGCACGTGCAGGTATGCTTAATGACTTTCCCATCCCACCAGAAAGAGCTATTTCGGCAGCATAAGGAACCATATCAATTACGCCCTCTGCTGCTTGAGCATACCACTTAGCGCCCCTTTGCTCTGCTTCCATTATTGGTGCAAGAAAGTTAGCAACAATCTTAGCGTCAGCCCTAGCTTGCTCTGGTATACGTTCAATCTCACCACTTTGCATCTTCTTTATGTTTTGCGCAGAAGCATATATCTCTGCCAAGTCTCTGGCCGATTTCATACCGCCATATATAGGAATAGCTTTTTGCCAATCTTTACCGGCAAGCTTTTCTTTTACACCTATTGTATCCTTATCACTAAAGTCTTTATTGAGAACCTTAAATTCGTCAGAAATAGCACTATCAAAATCTTCTCTTATACCACGACTAGCGTCAGCTAAAACTTTCCTTACTGGACGTTTATACCTAACATTATAAACTTTAGCTAAGTCCGATCCCCTTACAGGGTCTTTTGCTGATTCCTTTATTATCTGACTAAGTATCTCTGGATCAACTTGGTCGGACGTTTTGCGAGGAATAAGTAAACTTGCTTCATCCCGCTTAAACTCTAAATCATCAGAAGCCCTTTTATATTCTGGAGTCTCTTGCGCTGCTATTTGTTCTGCTTCTTGCCGATAATCATCTCTAGCTTCCATCTCCCTTATATGTTCTCTAGCTTTCCTATCCTGGTCAGAAGCAATCGCATACTCTGGTATCTGCTCCTTACCTGTCATCATGCCACTGGCACGTTCTGTACCAAAAGTCTCTTGCAATATCTGACCTTGAGTATCATCATATATAGCACCCTCTTGCATAGGTGCAGGTTGTTCTTGTGTTGGTTCAGCAACAGGTTGTGATTGGATATTAGCAAAAATATCATCAACACTTGATTCATTGTAATCAGGTTCAACGCCTAAATCCGACATCGTCTTATTGAACTCCTCTTCGCCCTCAAATTCAATAAGGAATTGTTCTAGTTCATCTGGCATTTAATGTCCCTTTTAGAATCCGTATTGTTTTACTATATCAGTTAAGGCTGTGTCGTTACCTGCCGCTTGCTGTGCAGCAATCTTTTTATTAGCAACGATTTTATCAATTATAGCCTTCGCTTCCATATTCCCTTTTTTGGCATCTGCTATTAACGCCCTTGCTGCAATCTTATCACCTTTCGCAGCTAATTTACCACGTTGGTTTAATAACGCTGAAACTGACCTGGCTTGTATCGTCTGCAATTCCTGCTTATTTTTCTCAATCTGACCTTGAATACGTTGCAAAGACTTTACCATTCCTTGATATTCGCCATTATCACTCTCTTTTAATTTGCCATCAGTTTGTGCGTTAGTAGAGTAAAACTGCTCAATTTTATTCTTTAATACTATAGCCTTATCTTCATACCGTTCAACGTCATTAGCAGCGGCAATAATAGCTGCTTTATTAGTAGCTATACTGGTATTCATTTGGCTTCTTAAAACCGTAACTGTCTTGGCCCTATCCTTCTCGATCTTGTCCTTCTTGGCCGTAGCTTGCTTGTCACCAGGTGGAACCTTTGTACTAGCTGAAATATTAGCGACTTCAAGAGTAGTTGCGTTTTTTTTGTCTGCAAGAGCATTTGCATGTTCCCGTTGCTTTTTTAACTTATCATCTTCTTGCGTATCGATTATCTGTTTTTCAGTCCTGCCGCTACTGTCACGCAAAAGGCTTTTCTCACCGTCTTTATTAATTGACCATTCATTGCCAGACTTATCTGTATACACAGTATTTGGTTTAAGATAATTCTCAGGTTCTTTATCAGGAATCATCGTCTGAAGTTGTCTTTCAAACGGGCGCAAGGCTTCTTGCTTTTCTTCTGGTGTAAGATGTTCAGCGGTTTTAATCTTCTCCATCTTTTGCTGAATCTCTTTTTTCCTTAATTCTTGACTTTGGGAGCTAGTGAATCCACTAGCCTCTTTCTTTAACTTCTCCTTAACGAGAGATTTATCATACTGATTATTAAACTGTTCTGCCATAATACTAGACTGATAATCACCTTTAGCCTCAAGCTCTGCCGCCATGCTTTTAAGGCCAAGTTGCTGTTGCTTCTCTGCAAAATCCTCTCGTAATACTGATTCTTGATTAGTCAGGTAAGCTCTCTGTACCGCAGACTGTTTGCTCAAAGCACTCTGATTCTCATACTGCTGGTTAATCTCGGCCATGCGATTAGAATAAGAACGCTGCTCTGACAATTGCCGTGACTTCTCCTGCATGTATCCAATGTCTTTAGCAAAGTCTGCAACGGCTGAAGGTGCTGCTTGATGTGAATGGACTATAGGCATTTTAATTTTCCTTTAACTAAATTGTTTTAGATATTCGTCCATAGATACATATTTGTTAGTAGCAGCTTTCTCCCTTGCCGCAGCTTCTCTTGCTTTTCTTTCGGCAACCTGCTTCTTATAATTATCCATCCAACTTGAACTACTCTTTGCCTTACTACTTGCACCAGCCGTCCAATCGGTCATGCCAGATAATGGGTTGCCATTTGAACTATTACTTGCTTTGCTTCTTGCAGACATTTTTTCAGTTGGCAATGAATCACTATATCCTTTAGGATCACTAAATTGATGATGACTTGCATTGTTAGGGCTATTAGATGTAATCAGCATACCGTTAGCATCTTTCGCCCCTGTAGAATAAGAATGGCCTATAAATCTACTACCACCCGCACCAGGCAACCCACCAGCGCCGCCAGCCATGCCACCAGTACCAGTGCCAGCTTGCCCCTGACCATATTGTTGGAACATACTAGAATATCGGCCTTCGTCTGGGTAAGGGTCTGAAATCCGTTCCCAAAAATCAGCTTCATCCTTACGTAAACTAGATTCGTAACCTGCCTTGGTCTGCATAATGCTCTCGTCTAATTGAGCCAAATTAGCATCAGTTCCTTCGTTAATGCTATTCTGTAAGCTATCCTCAATCGTAGACATATTAAGATTCCTACCTATTGCACTCTGAGTAGATTCTGCCCCTCGCCTTCGCCCACTTTCGACAATCCTACTTCTACTTGCATCACCCATATTTTTTATGCCACCCATAACAGTATTATAACGGTCAGTATACATTTGACCAACCTTGTCTTGCCGACCCTTATTTGAAGCTCTGGCTTCATCATACGATTTCTGCCATTCTTCTTTCATGGTTTGCCCTGAATCACCACCACCCGCATAAGATAGACCAGTGGCAGGAGCAGAACTGCCGCCCTGGGCATAACTCTTAATCGTGTTAAGAGCAGATATTTTAGATGCCCCCATGTTTGACGTATTGGCATTAATCGCAGAGAAATTAGCAACATTGCCCTGGGCCGTAATGGGAGTAAGCTTGCCATTTACCATTGTGTATCGCTGTTTGGTTACACCACGTGCCATGATTTCTCCTTATTTAGCCATCTGAACTATTTGGCCGTCATTGGAATTAGTAAAATACAAGTAGGTACTGTCAAATACAATCTTCGTTTGATAACCATTATTAAATGCAGCCAATGTCCCTGAAGTATCAGCAGCCCAAACCAAAGACATGTCGCTCATTTTAATCTTACACATTACCTGGGCGCTACCACCATACGCGTAAATGTAATCTCCGCTTATGCCCATCGCAGCCAATTCGCCAAGATTTGCATTATCGTATTCAGAATCAAATACCATTGTCGTTGCATTTACCTTAACAACCGTATGGCTTCCTTGACTACCAATATATACATATCCATCATCATATAATATACTATTCTCTGAAGCTCCCGTAGCGGCAATATAAGTTGATAAGTTTACTGAAGTTGCTACGGCAAGAGTTGCAACAGCACGTTTCTCAAGATATTTAGTAGACGCATTCATTGTCCATATCGAAGTGCCATCAGTTGCAACAGCATAAATACTGTCAGCGGTATCCGCTGTCGAGGAAAGGTTAGCCAATAAAAAAGTCTCAAGTCTCCCACTTGCAAAGCCATACACATTTGTAGAGTATATGGTTGATCTTGGGAAACTATGATTAAATGCAGTAGTTATATTTGTTGTCATATCACTTTTAGTAACTTTTGCTATTAAACTTTTAGTATTAAATAATATATAAGTGCTTCCAACAGACAAGGAATATAAAGCATCGGCATTACCGCCCATTGCCGCAACATCATAACTGACATATGTAGAAAAGTCTGACTTATTTATCCTCAAAAGACTTGCGTCTGTTTTATCTCCACCATACCAAATATAATCATCATCATCAGTAAACCCACCTCTGCAATTACCAGCCAAAGTATCAGCGTCAAAGGTTGAAATAACTCCATATTCAGACAGGCTAAAACTATCGCTGGATGCAGTAGTATAACTCGTAGCTGCGCATGAGATTGTAACCCCTGTTTCTGGTCCTGACCCATCATCAATAGTGATTGTACTGCTAGTCCAGATACCATTAGCAATAGTGATTGTAGAAAGTGCAGAAGTATTATCATACAGGTTGTCAGAACCATCAGCGCCAACCAAAGTAAGCGCCGCTGTGCCAGATACATTCAAGTGACAACCATTCTCGTCAGTAGCATATACTGCCAATGTGAAGTTCTGGCCTCGATATAGTGTATCGTCCTGGTTAATAACAACCCTGAATGTCGGCGCTCTATTAACCTCTCGTCTGCAAATAGCAACCATGTTTTATCCTTGTAACATATACCATTGAGTATCGCTAACCGCTTCCAAAACAGCAACCTTACCAGCAGCTATTGATATACTAATGTTTACAGCATTATCGTCAATAGCTTCATCAGTCGCAGGGAATACCTGTAATGTACTCGCACCCTCATTTGCAATCTTACAATAGCCATTACCACTATTGGCATCAGGCATAGTAACAGAATCATCAGTGCTAATTACAGTCTCAACCACACTAATTCCATACCATATCTCAGCATCACCCTGGGTTTGAGTAGAAGATGCCACAATCCCTGTAGTCACACTGTACCTTGCCTTGAATACATTGTTAATCTCAAGGAAAGCCCGACGAACATCCATTAGGTTCTGTTCGCCCGGCTGAATCATCTTCTTGCCAGCCATTCTGCCAGCAGGAGAAGGTGCAGGAGCATTATCAATACCCCACCCATAGGTCGCTATAGCGCGACTATATGTCACCACATCGCCCGTATCCCAACCAAAAGTAGCAATCGCTCTGCAATTACCAGGCATTAGCTTCGAGTCCTTCCAGTAGCAGACCAGGTTAATGTAGAAAGGGTTGTCGCATCATCCCAATCTAGGAATGTATATACATTGCCTGATTTGCTAAACTTACCAACTGCCATACTGAGAAGATGAGTAAGAATACTACTCGCCGGTTGCAATTCAAAGGTTGAAGTCGCTCCTGGGTTAGTGGTCCAATTCGGGGTAACTGACGCTACCTTAGTCGAACCAATATAATCTACTATCGCCCTACATTGCCCTGCACCTGTGCCGCCCGTAAGTAAACAAATTTGTCCATTGTAAAGGTTGTTAGTAGCTGAAGCACTAGCATCAAGAGTAATCGTTCCTGCTGCACCCGCTTGAGCCGTACCTGAACGAATAGCCGTACTACCAACATCATCAACTGTTTTGGTCGTAGCACCAGCACCGTTTTCCCAGAATATCTTCATGTTCGCAGCAGCGTAAGTACCATCAAATACATCTTCGAGATTATCCGCAGCGGTTGAATCACCTGAAATCTTTACTACATCAACTTCATCAAACCGATTCTCAATGCTAAACTTGCAAATCCAAGCATTAACCGTCTGCGTGTTAATGGTAACACCTTCAATCCTTACATCATAGTCTGAACCAGTTACCCAGAAGTCAGCAACCGTATTTTCGCTTGTATCAATCTTTACTAGGTGATTTCCAGTAATGCTATCAAAATCAATATATACTGTAACACCTGCTGCATTATTACGTTGTGTATCATCGCCGTCTTTATGTACATGAACGTCTGTATTGGCAAAATCGGTTATCGTAACGCTTGCACCATCAGAATCAAACGTATTAAACGGTATGTAAACTGTTGCATCTTCTGCGAAATCACCTAAAAATCTTATAGACATATTATTTCCTTTATCCCAATGGTCCTTCGAGAAGATTAAAACCACCGCCAGTGCCAAAAGAACTGACCCCTTCACTCGCGCCTATTGTTGGTGGGTCTGCTCTTGTTTGTCCATCGATATCTGTAGTGGTTCCAGCGATTGCAACTCCCTGACCTACAAAATCGCTGGATGTATGAACACGATGGTCAAAAATATTATAGTCATTGGCGTGTTGAAGCATAAATTGAGCGTTTGTTGAAGTTTGACTTGTCAACATATGTCCGCCTTGCTGACCAAGCGCTGTCCCAACTGCACAATAATCAACATCACTAGCACCCCAACCATTAGTTATATCATGTTTCCCATTAAACATTGAAATACAGTTTTTGACTGTTGGGGTTGAATTATTTGGAATGTTAAT
>Ga0307928_10000549_pt1 | contig 28197 bp, 49 predicted proteins | sample AceLakmetagen232_FD_201815 | JGI IMG/M metagenome (GOLD analysis project Ga0307928, IMG submission 201815) | Saline water microbial communities from Ace Lake, Antarctica - #232 | ecosystem: Environmental > Aquatic > Non-marine Saline and Alkaline > Saline | place: Antarctica: Ace Lake... | reverse complement strand
GTGATCTCATTTAGAATCCAACCTGAGATGAGGGGAGGTAGAAATTGGCGAGTCCGAAACGGCAGCCTACAGCGTTAAAAATACTCAAAGGCGAGACTCGTACTGAGCGGCTCAACAAGAATGAACCCAAGCCGCAACCTATCGCGCCCGATCCTCCTGATTTCTTAGAAGGGTTAGCGCTTGAAACGTGGCAAGACGTTGCGCCGAAGTTAGAGCGATTAGGCATACTTACTGAGTTAGATGGTTTCGCGCTCGCTGCTATGTGTCTTGAGTGGTCTGAATATATTAAGCTAAGGACGTCCGGGGAGGAGAGCATACAGGTATTTGCAAATGGTACACGGAATTTATCTCCCGAGATATCTGCCGCGCACAAATGCTTAAAAGAGGCGAGGGCCTTTTTTGGCGAGTTCGGTCTTACTCCCTCCAGCCGTTCTCGCCTTTCTATTATGCCTGATAATGATGATGATATGGAAGGGTTGATATGAATAAGCTACGATGGCAGTACAGATTATTTCTGTCAGTTATCGAGAAGTGTATAGAAGCGCGTAACACTCCGTACAGGGTTTTATTTTGGAGAACGTTTTTTTCCCGAACTGTTGCACGAAAATATAAGCATGGATGGAGGAGCTATTACAATGTGTAAGTCATGTGAAGGTCGGGGCGTACAGCCTCGCGGTGGTAAGTATATCGTATGTCCTGTTTGCAAGAAGGGCGGTAAGTTAGTAGGTAGAAAAATAACGTATAACCTATTATCAGAATACAATAGGTTTCACGGCAGTTGGTAGATCGGGGTTGTAATGGTTCGCTTTGGGTGAAGCGTTAAGCCACTCAAATACACGGGTTCGATTCCCGTCAGCTCCATGGGGGTGGGTATGAAAAAGAAAATTGTAATGAGTGAGCATTATTGGCAACTAAAAAAGTATCTCGATAGACTTACGGAAATGCAAGATACCGGTAGCGCGCCGCCTATGCTATACCCACAAGAGAATGCTGCAAAAAATGGAAAGGAGTTCGACCATGCCTAATTAGCTATAGGAGGCTTGGCATGGAAACAATAAACGAGGGTTCGATTAGTGGTAGATACTTGTGTGATATTTTGGCAGACATGAGAGATTGCCACAAAGCGCATAACTATTCGTACTTACCGGGATTGATTGAAGAGGCTCAGTATCGCGCTAATCGTATGGAGGATCGGCTGTCTCGAATTAAAGATGTTGCACGGTATGAAAAACGGCGTAATAAACTTAAGGCCGAGGTTGATGAGTTGAAGAAAACCAAAGAGGATTTAGGCGGCGAGTCGAGTGAATGGGATTAGGGATTGATAGACAAAGCAAAAGCTGATAGAGCGGTAAACTTTATACAGCGATTAAAACACACTAAGGGACGCTTTTACGGCGTTCCTTTTTTATTGGAGGGCTTTCAAGAGAAAATAGTTAGGGATATTTTCGGCACGGTCAAGGCTGATGGTACGCGGCAATATCGAACGGTGTATATCGAGCTACCACGAAAGAACGGAAAGTCCGAGCTTGGCGCGGCCATTGCTGACGTACTTTTATATGCCGACGATGAAATGGGCGCGGAGATTTACGGCGCGGCCGCGGAGCGCGAACAAGCGTCTATAGTTTTTGACGTTGCCGTACAGATGGTTAGGCAATCACCGGGATTATCGCGTAGGTCTAAAATAGTAGAGAGTACTAAGCGGATTATATATTCAGACAAGGCAAGTTTTTATAGGGTGCTATCTGCCGAACACGCAACTAAGCACGGGTTTAATGCCCACGGAGTTATCTTTGACGAGCTTCATGTACAGCCTAATCGTAAACTGTGGGACGTACTGACTTCATCTGGCGGCACACGAAGTCAGCCGATGGTTGTTGCTTTGACTACTGCGGGTTATGACAGAAATAGTATTTGTTGGGAAATGCATAAGTACGCCGAAGACATTATATCAGGAGCAAAAGTTGATCCGTCTTTTTACCCGGTGATTTTTGCGGCTGATATGGATGATGATTGGACAGATGAGGCGGTATGGCATAAGGCCAATCCTGCTTTGAATACGTTTAGAAGTATTGATGAGATGCGCGAAAAGTTTGTCATGGCTAAAAATATACCGGCTTATCAGAATACTTTTAGGCGGTTATATCTTAATCAGTGGACTTCACAGGAGGAACGATGGCTGGATATGTCGGCATGGGACGAATGTGCGGGAGAGGTAAACGAGGAAGACTTGGCAGGCTCGGACGCATACGGCGGTTTAGACTTGGCGAGTACAACGGATATAGCGGCCTTTGTGCTGGTCCTTCCGGACGCCGCAGGCAATATGGACGTGATAGCGAGGTTCTTTGTTCCGCAAGAAAACATAGATTTGCGAGAGCTGAAAGATTCGGTCCCGTATAGACTATGGGTAGAGCAAGGGCTGATTGAAGCTACGCCGGGAAATGTAATTGATTACAGATATATCCGAAAGCGGATTAACGAGTTAGGCGAGATTTACCATATTAAAGAAATAGCCTTTGACAGATGGGGCGCGACTGAGATTATTCAGAACTTAGGCGACGATGGTTTTGAGGTTGTACAGTTCGGGCAGGGGTTTAAGTCAATGGCTCATCCTACCCGCGAACTATTGAGGTTGGCGGTCGGCGGTAATTTGCGGCATGGAGGCAATCCGGTATTGCGTTGGATGGCCGATAACATGGTTGTCAAACAAGACCCGGCAGGAAATGTCAAGCCTGATAAGTCAAAGAGTTCGGAGAAGATCGACGGTATGGTTGCGCTGGTTATGGGTTTAGATAGGGCGTTACGTCACGAAGGCGGAAGCGTATATGATGACAGGGGAATGCTCACGATATGACAGAACGTAAAACGTTATGGGATCGTATATCTGGCGACCCAATTACTATAAGCATACCGAAGATTTCCGGCGGGTTATTTCGGTCACGAAAAGAGCCAATGTCTAATGAAGATTTTGCAAGGGCTTTAGGTTCTGATGCATCATGGACCGGCAAGGACGTTAATCGTACATCGGCGATGGGCATATCTGCTACATGGTCTGCGGTTAGATTATTGTCTGATAGTGTTGCAAGTCTGCCTCTTGTGTTTTATAGGCGAACAGATAGGGGCAAAGAGAAGGTTCCTAATGATCCTCTGTTTACCTTGCTTTCACGCCAACCGAATAAAGAGGAAACGAGTTATACGTTCCGTGAGACATTGCAACACCATCTTTTACTTCGCGGAAATGCGTATGCTAAAAAGGTATTTTATGGTGGCGGTAGGGTAGGGGAATTGTGGCCGCTTGATGTAGAGCATATGCGAGTTGAGCGTTCAAAGAATAGCGGCGATTTGTTCTATGCATATCATGATGGTGGTCGAGATATCATTTTGACTTGTGACGAGGTGTTACATATTCCGGGTTTGGGTTGGGATGGAATTACCGGATACGCTCCGCTTGAGATTGCAATGCAGGAGTTCGGTTATTCGATAGCGGTCAAAGAATACGGTAGTGAGTTTTTCAAGAACGACGGAACCCCGAATGGGTATCTACAGCTTAAGGGCAGACTGAAAGACGAGGATGCAGTAAAAAGACTCAAGCGATCATGGGGTGATAGTCACTCTAAGTGGGGTAAAAAAAATAGTGTAGGTGTGTTAGAGGATGAGGCAGAGTTTAAGCAGACTACTATCCCGCCCGAACACATGCAGTTTATCGAGAGCAAGAATCTATCGGTAACTGACATCGCGCGAGTATTCCGGGTGCCTCCGCATATGATAGGGGATCTGTCACACGCAACGTTTAGCAACATAGAGCAACAGAGTCTTGACTTTGTGATTAACTCTCTCAGACCGTGGCTTGTTAGGTGGGAACAGAATCTAAACAATCAGATTATACCATCGCATATGCAGGCCGAATATTTCTATGAGTTCAATGTCAACGCTTTATTGAGGGGTGACTTTGATACTCGCTCGAAAGGTTATAGAACGTTTATCGAAATGGGAGCCATGACACCGAATGAGGTTAGGGCATTAGAGAACTTCAATACCGTCGAGGGGCTTGATGAGTTTTACGTTCCGTTGAATTGGCAGAAAGTCGACGACGAGGAACTTGATAAATCTACTGAGCCGGGGGCTGGTGGTATTGTTGATGATGAAATTATAGATGATGTTGTAAAGCAAACCGCTCTCAATGGTGCACAGATAAAATCTTTACTTGAGATTATACAGAGTATTGCGGTTGGGAATCTTGCGGTTGACACCGGGAAGGCTTTGATTAAAGCAGGATTCCCTGGGCTCCCTCAATCGTTGGTTGATAAAATGATTTCGAGTATCAAAAAGATTGACGTTGTTGCCGAGCCTGACGAAACAAAAACGCGCATGATTGACGGCGTAGAAACACGGCAGACACGGGCAGCGAAATCACGGTTCAAATTGAGCAATAGATTTCGGCCTTTGTTTGAAGATGTCATAGGTAAGATAATCAGGAAGGAAGCGCGAGACATTAGAACGGGTGTAAACAAATATCTTGATACTCGCGGCCTTGGCGATTTCAATTTATTCCTTAAAGAGTTTTACAAAGAGCTTCCGGGGTATATCAGAAAGCAAATGACTCCAACGTATAGGACGTTTGCGGAATCCGTCAAGGGCGAGGTTGCTCAAGAGCTTGGCGGCGATGGAGAGTTTTCCGTTGACGATGAGAGTTTTGTCGAGGCGTTTGTTACCGTTTTTATAGGTAGGTATATAGGCAAGTCTCGAAAGGATTTGACTACCGCGATAACCAAGGCGGTTGATAGCGGAATAGAGGAAGCGGTAGAGATAGAAAAAGAGCTTACACACTGGGAAGATAAGCGGGCTGATTTTACTGCTCATGATGAAGTTGTGAGAAGTGGAAACGCTTTTGCAAAGACGTTCATGATTGCGGCAGGTGTTACGCTTTTACGTTGGGTGTCGGTTGGCGAGAGTTGTCCGTATTGCGATACACTGGACGGGAAGGTCGTCGGCGTAGATCAGCAATTCGCTTTACCTAATGACGTGATAGAGGCTAATGGCGGGGCGCTTGGCGTGAGTAGCAGCATAGGTCATCCACCGATACACCGGGGATGTGATTGTCAGATAGTTGCCGGATAGGAGAAGATATGAAAAAGGAAATTAGGACAGTACCGATTGAGCTGAGAGTTGAAGGCGGCGACAGCCCAAAGATTGTAGGACACGCTGCGGTGTTTAATAAATGGTCTGAAGACTTGGGCGGGTTTCGTGAAAAGATTGCGCCAGGTGCATTTACTAAAACGATTAGCGAGGGTGATGTAAGGGCGTTGTTTAATCATGACCCTAATTATGTACTCGGCAGAAATAAAGCCGGTACGTTATCGCTTGAAGAGGATAAGAAGGGCCTTAAGGTTTCTATTGATCCGCCTGATACGCAATGGGCGCGAGACCTTACCACGTCAATAGAACGCGGCGATATCAACCAAATGTCCTTCGGGTTTCGTACCGTCAAAGATCAATGGACTACGCCGAAAACGGGTAATGAAAATAAGCGGGAACTATTAGAGGTTGAGCTATTTGATGTATCACCGGTAACGTTTCCTGCTTATCCGCAGACCGACGTAGGTGTTAGGTCAATCGATCTTGACGAAATGAATAGGGTATTGCTGAAAGCTGACAAGGACATTCCTTTATCGGAAAACGATGAGACTATCATACGGTCTAACATTGCGATACTCGAACACCTTATAGTTGAGGAACGTGAAGAAGTAGAAGAAGAAATTGAGCCAGTTGAAACGCCAGTAGAAGAGCCGGTCACGGTTGATCACTCCGCTGCTAAGTCTCACATGGGGCGTATGCGTTTACAATTAACTGAATTAAAAATACAGGAGGACATTACAAATGTCTAAACTTAATGACTTGCTCGGGAAACGGGCAAAGTTAGTAGAAGATGCCAGGGGTATTTACGATCTGGCCGACAAGGAAGAGCGTGAGCTTTCCGCTGAAGAGTTGACGAAGTATGAGGCCGTCATGGCCGATGTCGATTCTATGGAGGTTGGTGTTAATGCCGAGAAAGCCGATGAAGCGCGCAGGAAAAATCTTGACGCTATTCAGGCCGGACTCGAAGTACCAATTGATGCCGATGTAAAACCTACTCCGGAGAAAGTGGAAACCGGTGAAGACATTACTCGTAGGGCTCTTGCGTCGTATTTCACCAGAGGTCCGATGACTCCGGCTGATGATATGCGCGCGCTTGCTATGGACCCTGATACTGCAGGTGGATTTACCGTACTGCCGGAAATGTTCGTGAGTGAGTTGATACAGAAAGTTGATGACTTAGTATTTATTCGACAGCTTGCAAACGTTATCCCGGTCGCTACTGCCGCAAGCCTTGGAGTACCTTCACTTGACAATGATCCTGCCGATCCTACGTGGACCGCTGAGATTTTGACGGGTGACGAAGATAGTACTATGGATTTTGGGAAACGATCCCTTGCTCCGCAGCCGCTTGCACAGAGAATTAAGGTAAGCAAGAAATTGCTTAGAGCTTCTTCAATCTCCATAGATCAGCTTGTTCGTAATCGGCTTGCTTACAAGGCAAGTGTTGTTGAAGAGAATGCTTTTCTGAATGGTACTGGTGCTAATCAGCCCCTTGGCGTGTTTGTAGCATCCGATAATGGTATCAGCACAAGCAGAGATGTTTCTACAGGAAACACCGCTACCGCTCTAAAGGCTGACAATCTGATTGAGACAAGATACGCGATGAAGGATCAGTATATAGCTGCCGCGCGGTGGATTTTCAACAGGGCCATAATCAAGGTTATTAGAAAGCTGAAAGATGGCGAAGGTAACTATATTTGGCGCGCCGGTATTGCAACCGACAAACCTGATACTATTCTGGACATTCCTTTTCTGTCGAGCGAATATGCCCCGAGTACGCTTACTACTGGATTATATGTTGGTATAATTGGTGACTTCAGTAACTACTGGATTGCCGACGCGCTGAACATGGAGATTCAGGTACTCATCGAGCTGTACGCTGCGACTAATCAGAATGGTTATGTACTTCGCAAAGAAACTGACGGTATGCCGGTCCTCGAGGAAGCATTCGCCAGAGTGACGATGGCGTAAGGAGGATATAATGAATTTGTTAAAGAATGCTAAGTTTCATGGTGTAATGTCTCCGTCTACCGGGACCACGACTTTACAGTCTACTGCTGTTTTGGATATGACCGGTTACGATAGTGTAATGTGGATTGCTCATTTTACTGCAAACACTAATTCAACCGGTGGATTTGGTGGTGTATATTTTATGCACTCTGACGATACTGGTACGGGAGATCAGGTAGGCTCTACTGCTACCGCTGCTATCAGTACTTCTATACCGGCAATTGATAATACCCTATACGTGCTTGACGTGCATAAGCCGTTAAAGCGGTATGTGTCGGCTATGATTTACAAGGACACCGCAAACGATGTTGATGCTTCGCTTATGGCGATACAGTACAACTCAAGCCTCGGCCCGGTTGTTCAACCCACCTCCGAAGAGGGTGTAATTAACAGCGGCGTTTTTGTAAGCCCGACTACTTAATAATGACGGGGGCTAACCGCCCCCGATAGGAGAATTAAATTATGGCTGATGACACATATATGCCATTAGTGTATATGGTGCAGGGCGGTGACGAACAGGTCGTCGCCTCTGGTGGTGCCGTCACCGTTGAAGATGGCGGGGATATCAATGTCGAAAGCGGCGGGAGTATTGCTATCGCGGACGGCGCGAGTATTGTGCTTGAGGTTGTGACCGATACGACTGCGGCTAATATGGCCAACGCCGGGATATCTTCGATTGCAAATGCGAGTTCGGGATTGAGTACTTTCATACTCGATGCTCCGGCGGCAGGAGTTTCGAAGTATGTAAGATGTGACGGTAGTTTTGGAAGTACCGCTATTGGGTACATAGATGCCGGGAGTGGGGTTACGATTAGCTCTACCGAGCGATACATGAGTGTAAAGTCTGCATATGCGGCTATGCATTTTGTAGGTATCAGTGCTACTGCGTGGATGGTAGCATATGCTGTTGGCAGTACCGCGAGTACTGGGAGTACGGCCTAATTTCAAAGGGGGGAGTATGGCTGAAAAGAAAACGAGTAGGGCGACGAGAGAGAAATTACAAAAAAAACTGGGGGCGGTCACTGAGGCCGCCCCCGTTCCTATCGAGGAGCGCAAGCTGACGGTTGGAGCGAAGAAGAAAATCTGTATCGTAGGGTTTGCGCCGGGTAGAGAAAAGGCACCGTATGATGATCCGAGCTTTGAGTTTTGGGGTGTCAATGAAATGTACATGGCTCCAGACGTAAAAAAGATTGACGTACTTTTTGAGATTCACGATTACAAGTGGATCAAGGAAGGCAAGCGGTACAAGGATCATCTGAAATGGTTACGGGATCAGCGCAAGACTGTCATTATGATGCAAAAGCATTTTGACGATATACCCAACTCTGTACCATTTCCGAGAGAGCCGTTAGAGGAAGCATATGGTAGTTATTTCACCAATACGATTAGTTGGGAGATTGCTTTAGCTACTTACATCGGTGTAGAAGAGATTCACATTTATGGCGTGAACATGGCAACCGATATCGAGTATCAGAGTCAACGTCCATCTTGTGAGTATTATGTCGGGATTGCGAAAGGCAAGGGTATCAAGGTTTACATACCGCCTGAGTCCGACTTGCTGAAATGTTTTTATCAATACGGATTTGAAGATGGCGAGTTATCGATTATGTCTCAGCGGATGAAACAGCTTGAGGAAGAGCAAGGCGCGAAGAGACAGCATTTTGATAATCAGGTGAACCTTAGCATGATCGAGAGATCACGCGCAGAAGGAGCGCAAGGTGCTTTTGAACAGGTGAATAAAGCCTTTGTATATCCTCACAGTTCATGGGAGCATACAAAGGAAGAATGAGGAGAATTAAATGTATCTTGTAAAAGACACGATTACGATTGTAGCGGATAGCACGGGCAACGATACTCAATACAGCAAGACGTTCAACGGTATGTTGCACTCGATTTCATACACACCGACCTTGAGCGCCGATACTATCTTGAGTACTACGTCACCGCTGCATCTCAATGTTGAAAGTGCAACTGATAACGCGATATGGAATAAGACTATCGGGAGTACTGACAAGTGGACGTACTACCCACGTTATATCGCTGTTGATAGTACGGGTGCACAGGTTGGAAATACTACCGACTTTCCAGGTATCAGATTTCCGCTATGCGACGAAAGGATTAGAATGAGCATGACTATTAGCACTGCGGTAAGTTTGACCGGTCAGCTTGATATCTACGTTGAAGGAACGGCACAGTAATGGAAATAGCAACTGACAATGTACCTGAAAACGCTATGGAGAAAAGGGACGTCAAGAAAGTAGTTGTACCGTGGAAGCGCATTTGTCATAGCTGCGGTAATAAGACCATGGATGAGCATGAAACTATCTGCCTTGTATGTGGTGCAGGTACAAGGGAGTACGAGGGTAAGTAATGGCTTTAGTAACCGATACAGATAATGCGCTGTTGAGTTTTGAGGATGGTGCTTCATTTCTCGGCGTTACTCCAGCCGCGTCTACGGTCGAGGACGATCTTGTAAGAGATTTGATTAACGCGGTGTCATATCGGTTCAACACGGAGACGGGCCGTAATCTCAAGAGCCGCGACTATACCGAGATTTACAGCGGTGACGGCAGTAATGAATTGATGCTCACTACTTACCCGATTAGCTCTACCACGATTACTATAACGATAAATGCAAACCGTGATTTCAGCGATACGGGCGACGAGGTAACGAGTACCGATGTCATGTTATCAACAGCCATGGGATTTATACAGCTTGACGGTGATTCGTTTGATAGCGGCACTAAGAATATACAAGTTGAGTATTCGGCGGGTTACACGACTGACGCGTCTTTTGATTTGACTCACGCGGCTAAAGAGCAGCTCAAATTAATGTGGAACCGCGAGAATGACCGGGATACTATCGGTGTGAGAACTGAGGCGTTTGAGGGCATGAGTCGTACTTTCGAGCAAGATATTCCGTGGAGCGTTCGCCAGGTATTGAATATATATCGTGATAGGCAAAGTAGATAATGACAACGCTTGTATGTGGTCCTGTTGGTTCGGGTAAAACTACATATGTAAAAGAGCATATGAAGCGCGGTGACGTTGTACTCGATCTTGATTATATATGGCAATCGTTTACGCTTTTACCGATGTACGATAAGCCGGAGGAACTGCTTGATTTGATGTTACTGATTAAAGGGTTTGTTGTAACTCAATTTGTCAATGATAAGTTTTCCGGTAAGGAATCTGGTATTGACTTATGGGTTATTGAATGTGCGCCACAAAAAAATCAACGGCGTAAATACGAAAGCCTGCTTGACGCGGAGGTTGTTTTACTTAGCGTTCCGGCAGATGAATGTAAGCGAAGGATAAGGAAGCAGGGGCGAGAGGGTTTGTATATGTGGGATGGCTTGATAGATACATGGTGGATTGAATGTCAGTAACAGCTATAACGCTTGACCAATTACAACAGCGAATAGATAACGTCGGAAAGAAGACTCCGCAGGTAGTTAAGAAGGCTGCGGCTAAGGGCGTTAATGTTTTATCGAAAGAGATGAGGCGTAGATACAAGATGTCAGGTCTCAAAAAGCGAAGCGGTATGCTGTACGATTCTATTGGGCCTATCATGAATAAGCGTAATGGGTTTCGGGTAACGTTTGCGGCAGGTGTTGGAATGTCGGGTGGTCACTCTCAGGTATACAAGGGTGCGACCCATGAGAAGGGCGGTGTCATTTCAAATGCTGGCTGGCATAAGAATACGACTATCACTATTCCCGCGAGGCCGTTTGTTGAGCCGACACGTAAAGCGAAGTTAGGCGAGGTTAGGGATTTGATAGGGAGTATGCTTGAGGAGGCTATAGCTCGTGGCATCTCGTAAAGCAATATATGACGCGGTTGTTACTGCGCTTAATACTTCGACAGGTATTAACTATGTAACTATTGACGTTGCAGAAAATGCGTGGAGTTTCAAGGATAATAAGTTTCCGGCAGTGAGGATGCTTGACGGTGAGGAACAGATTACCAGGCTCGCGTTTCCAGATGACGTTAGCGAAGATATGGAATCCGAACTACCGCTTGAGTTTATGGGCTATGTCAAAAAGAACATAAGCCAAACCGATAGCATAGACCTTTCGAGAAATACGCTGATGGTAGATATAGAAAAGGCCTTGACCGGAAGCACTGCGATAGACGATTTAGTAAAAGACATTACTCCGCAAGAGCGGGGAACAGATAGAGGATATTCGGACGGTATCGGGTGGACTAATGGAGTCTTTCGGGTGCTGTATCATTATAATCACTTAAGGCCATAGGGGGCAACAATGGCGGCGACAGTAGGAAAGGACGGTAAGTTTTTAATAGGCACCACGGGCACGGTAGCCTATATGGATACGTGGGCAATTACCCCTGGAATCGATACGCCGGAAATAACGGCATATGGAGATTCATCGAAAGCGTATGGTAGCTCATTACGTAGTTGGGCCATGACCGCGAGTGGTACGCTTGACAGGTCAGATACCGATCAAGCTGATATGATGGATCAGTTCGAGGATGGAACACTCGCGGATATCGCGTGTAGGTTTTATTTTGCGGCCGCATCATATTGGTCTGGTAGCGTAAGGTTGACCGGGCAAACTATAAATTCACAGGTTGGCGATAAGGTTTCGATTAGTTGGACCGGTAACGGTAACGGCAATCTTTCCGCTACCACATCATAAGGAGATATTAAATGGCGGCAACAATGGGCAAGGACGGGTTTATATCCGTCGACGGTACTACGGGTAAACCGGTATACATTGATACCTGGACACTAAATGCAGAGATAGGTACTGCTGAGGTAACGGCCTACGGCAATACTTCAAAAGCGTACGTGTCAACTCTCAGGGGTTGGTCGGTAACGTGTGGCGGTACGCTTGACAGAAGCGATACAACCGGGCAAGTAGTTATCCTAAATGACTTCGAGAGTACCGCGACAAGTACTACTCTGTCATTATGGTTATATGATTCTACCTCACATTGGCAGGGCGAGGCGTATGTAACGGGCGAAACTATCAATTCAAGTGTAGCAGATAAGGTTACGGTAAGCTGGACTTTTCAGGGCACCGGCAATCTTACATATGTGACTACGTAATAATTAAGGGGGGAGTATGGAATACACGACAGTAAGTAAGGACATAGATTACGTCCCATTTTGGAATGGCAACGATAAGCTTGAAGAGGATGAGCGGACGGTATTTACCTTGCGGTATCTCACTGATGCGCAACGGTCTAAGTGTTTCAAGCTCGGAATAGACAAGAACGGTAATGAAACAGTAGACGCTAATCATGAGCTACTTGTCAAGTACGGAGTTGTTGAGATAAAGAACTTCACGGTTGACGACAACGAAATTACTACGGCCCGGCAGTTTGGGAACTTGAAAGGGTTTACTCATCTGTACATGGAGATTGGGAACCAGATACTTGTAATGCAGGCGAGGCAAGACTCAAAAAATTAAGGATAGCTTTTCACTTGTGGCGTGAAGGATATGATTCGACCTACGTCACAATTCCGGGGCGTGAAGAGTTATCATTTATTATTCCCGGTACTGAGTACGAGATTGCCAAGGGTGCTATAGCGAGTTATTTGACTCCCGATCATAGCGCACAAGTTAATATGTGGCGTGATTGGAAAGTACTCGGCGATCCCTGGGGCGATGGCTGGGCTAATTGGCCCGCGGTATACAAAGATATAATCTCAGCACTTGAACAAGAGAGCAAGGTAAAATAGTGGCGACTAAGCAAGATGTAATTATTAACGTAATCGCAGATACTAAAAAAGCCGTAATGGGCATGGCTAAGTTTGCCGTAGGTATTGGTGCCGCTGTTATGGTTGCCAAAAAACTTGTCAAGGTCGGCGCTGACATGGTTAATGCTTTCGGTGAGCAAGAGAAAGCCGAAACGAAACTTGCCGCTGCTATTCGCGCAACGGGTCGAGAGAATGAAATGTCAACCGAAAGGCTCGGCGAATTAGCATCGTCGTTGCAGAAAGTTACCACGTTCGGTGATGAGGCTACGCTTTCGGCTATGGCCATGACTCAGCAATTGGGTAACTTGTCACAAGAAGGATTAGAAAAAGTAACTCCCGGCATACTCGATTTCGCGGCAGCTATGGACGTAGACCTTAATACTGCGGCATCTCTTATCGGTAAAACTCTCGGCAGTTCCACTAATGCATTGACTCGTTACGGCGTCGAGATTGACATGACGGGAACCGAGACAGAGAAACTTGCATCATTGACTCAGGCATTGAACGACAAGTTCGGTGGTACGGCTGAAGCATTAGCGTCGACTACTGCCGGTGGTATGGTTCAGTTCCAAAATGCTGTTGGTGATTTGAAAGAAGCCGGTGGCGAGATGATAGCTAATTTCTTGGCTCCAACCATATCAAAGCTTACCGATCTCATCACTAAAGCAAACGAGGCGCGTGAGGCAACTAAAGAATTCCGTGACTTGGTTAAAACCGGTGCCGACGAAGAAGCATTGTTGAAATTAGACGAGAAAAGATTTGAGCAGCTTAAAAAAAATATAGCGGGCGGACTCCTCCTTGATGAGTTCATGGCAACAAATGACGATATAATAAAACAAATAATAAAGATTGCAGAATATCAAGGCGCTTCTTTAGGTGTCGTAGCAGACACCGCTATTGAAATGGGGCTAATAACCCAAGAGGCACTTAATCAGGACGAGGCGTATAAACGCTTTATTGGAAGTCAAGCACGAGCGGCTGCATGGGCAAGTACGATTGCCAGGGATACCAAAGACGCAGCAGATGAAGCAAAGAGAAAGGCAGACATTGACGCGTTGAACGTTACCAACTCAAAACTTATAGCGGAATACTCAGCAGATTTTTTCCCACAAGAACCGTTGACAAGAATTGAAGAAACCGCCGAGGCGTTAGCAACCATACAAGAATCAATAAACGCAATGGCATTACTTGGCGGTGACCTTACCGACCTTGGAGCATTACGCGATGCATTAAAAGCACTACTCGGAGAACTGAAACTCGCTGATGAAATGGGCGATCCTGCTGATTTGGTATTCGCTCCATTGATAGGGCTCGGACCTCCAGGACAGATTGACAGAATGAACGGTGTCACAATGGCAATGAAACTTCAGGGCGAGGTATTGGCCGGTGTTGCCGCGGTATTGAAAGACCCTTCATTGCTTGACCTTCCTCGCATACTTCAAGGCAAGGGACCGGTTGACTTTGATTATTACGCTTCTATACTCAAGGGGGACAACCTTGCGACGGGTAAAAAGGCCGTAGAAGAGTTAGCCTTTGCGTGGGAAGGTATGGGAACTGCGGTACTTGACGCTGGTGTAATTGACCTAATAGAAACACTTCCTGTACTTACCGAGGAAGAGCAAAAACTAAAAGACGTAACCGATAAGTTGGGCGACTCACTCAAAGAAGTATTCGGGCGCGAGACTTTAGAAATGCTTGAAGGTTTCGGCGCGGCAATGGTTAGCGGTAGTAGCGGTGCTGAAATGGCGGCGCAAAGTGTTGAAGATTTTGCCAAGGCTATACTTGATAACTTACCTACTCTGTTATTTCAGGCAGGGCTTGCGGCTATGAGTGGCGGACTTCTCGAACTCGGCGCAGGGCTGATTGTTGCGTCCGGTATCGCGGCAGTTGTCAAAGGTGCTGTTAATGCTTCTGAGCCTACGGGTGTTTCGGGTGGCGGCAGTAGTGCCACGGTGAATAATTATAACACGTATGCGCCATCAATAGCAGGTAGTATGATTGTAGAGCGAGATGTCACAAGTAAACTGCTCACAAGTTCTGCCGGAACGAACAGGGGTTATTAGTGATAAACGCTATCGGTGCAGATTGGCAAACTCATTTAGGTAATGTCTCACCGCCTACTGACAGGATATACTCAGACTTTCGACTCTTGGAATATCCAGACCTTGAAACGGGTAGTGCAGTTTATTCTTTAGCACGAGAGGATAATCTTATAGACCGGGGTAATTGCGAGTCAACAACTGCACCGATGATATTTGATGAGACTGTAGCGCCATTAAACAACGCAACATGGGCGCGATCAAGCGACTTTTCACACACTGGCGATTACTCATACAAGTATACAAAGACAAATGCGGCTGGCGGGGCTGGCCCATACGTTGGGATGATAGACGCGTTGGTCGGTGGCGATATGCATGGCATGGTTGCTGGCCAAGTTATAGATTTTTCTTGTTGGGTTTATATCCCGACCGCGAGCGGCATGGGTGCTACAGAAGCCGGTATCATAATCAGGGATATCGACGGTGGCGCGGTACAGAATAACACGGTGCTTGCTTCTTCATCTCTCGATGGATGGCATGAATTAAGCGGGACTCATACGATTAGTGATGACGCGCAAACGTTTTATATATTGGTTACGATAGCGGCGGCGGCGGCAATCAATGAATATTTCTACATCGACGACATCAAGCTAACAACCCACAACATACCCGGCAGTCATTACCTCTCAAGCGGATACACCGAGCACTTGCTTGAGATGCCCGATACCTTCACGATGCAGATTAAGTTCCTGCCTACCTTTGCCCATACAACTGCAAACAACGAGAGTCTATGGGAATGGTATATTGATTCAACTCATTTTCTCAGGATATTCTACGGAGCGGGAAGTGATAAGTTTAATGTTTCATGGAAGGATGGAACCAATCAGCGTAATCTCCAATCAGTGCAATATGATGGCGGGTCTTCTCACAGAAATATAAATCAACATATTACCATGACGGTGGCTTTCGATTCGACGACAGGAGATACTACCGGCTCTGCTCTGTGGATGAATAAAACACAAGATGATGCGGCATGGGATGGGGCTATTGACGCAAAGTCAAGTGAGTTCAACAAGGCGCTACTTCGCCGGACCGCATCGCTAAATAATACCGGCGCTTTTGACATCGCCTATGTACGCTTCTTCTCCGGCCTTGTAGCCACCGACGCACAGGTACAAGCAGACTTCAAAGACGTTAAGAATGAGGAAATATTCTTTAGCTTAGACGGTCACGGTACGGGGCGCTCGCGGTGTAATATCACACGATTTGTCAGTAGCATTACCACGACTAAACAAGTAGAGAATCTATTATCAGGTAGTCAAGGTGCTAACCGTTGCGGTATTAGATTGTTTAATCGTGACGCTGATGGTCAAGGCTATTTCTCTGATGATCAATACGCGGCCTTCGATCCTACTGCTGATATATTCAACGGGACGGTTAATCAGAAATATCTACAGCGTCGATCTAATGTCACTATCGAGAATTGGTATGATGGTGATTTCGATACGGTATTTTTCGGCAAGGTAAATAGTTCGTTATACAAGCGGTCTACTCAAGATCAAACCTATGGCACGGTTGCTATATCTTGTGACGATAATGTAGGGCTGATAGCGCGTACATCGGTTGAGAAAGGGCGGTACTACGAGGATGCTGATTTAGTTGATACCGCCGATGAGTCTGATAGCTTACTGCATATTATCACGCGGCTCGCAACTGAGAGACAGATACCTAACTTCTTATCGAATAGCAGTTTTGAAAATGCAACGATTGCAAATAGTTGGTTAGTTACTGCGGGCGGTACTCTTAATCGTGACGCGGCTGACGGTTTCTTTGGTAGTGCTTCGGGTGAGCTGATACCGGGAGCGGCTACAGAGGACGCCTTCCAGGATGTGACTTTCTCTGGTTCAAAAAAGCTAAACGTTGGGGAGGTGTATAACTTCTCGATATTGGTAAAAAGCACTGTTGCCGCTTCGGGAGCAAACAACTCTATATACTTAATGGAACTTCTTGACGGAACATATAGAGGCGATAGCTCTCAATTGTATACGCTCACCGGTGGAGAAGGATATACAAAAGTAGATATTTCAAGGACTATATCATTTAGCGATAGCAACAGGTTACGCGTGATAGTTCGTGCCGATGCCGGAGACACGATAAACATTGACGGTGCTATGCTAATCCGTGGCGATAGGGCATTAAACTATTTCGTACTGAATAGCAATGATGGTGTAGCGGGTGTATCGAGTGCCGACGATGAAGTTAGTGCTGGATATGATACTTTGGGTTTCGACGTTGAATCCGTAGCTATCACTCATCGGTGGCGTAGGGTAGATGAAAATGTATCACTTTGGCAGTACCTAAAAGACATAGCAGATTCTACTGTTGCATCATACATCGGCCTAAACTCTGCGGGTAGTTTCAGGTTTCGCTCACGGCTTGCTACTGCTTACGGCGATCCTGTTCCGATGGGTACGCTTTCAACTACTCGCGGGATCGGAACCACGATAGACCTACAGCGTAAGAATAAAATAGTTGTGCATGGAGTGAGTATCGTTAAGAACGTAAGCACTACTGTCGTATGGAACGCTACTTCATCTCACGCCTTTCCGCTTACCGATGACGGAACCATTGCCGAGGACGTACTTGCGGCTGGCATATGGCCCGATCCTGATACCTACGGCGAGTCATTTATTGCGCGGTACGGTGATAACGATAAAGTAGAAAGAACTTCCACTATTCTGGATACGCCGATAGATGACACCGGGGCAGAACCTTATGATACATTCGATCCTACATTTTGGGATAAGTTACGGATTTGGTTCGAGAGGTCAACATCAGCTAGCGGACTGTGGGATCAATTGAAGCGTAGCAAAGAATACAAGGATAGCAAACCATGAGCATCTACACAATACCCGTAATACAAGGCCCTAAGTTTACCGGTCTGAAAAATGCGCTTATGAGTAGCAATCAAAAGTTATTGGGCATCCAATCAACAGGCGCATTGCTCACGGTAATGGATACTTCAAGCGCTGGTGTCGAGTCTACCGATTGGACTAAAGAGCTTGACATATCTTCTTACTCATACGGTGCGAAAATAAAGCTAACCAACGCCGGTGCCGCGACTCGCACTATCTCAGAGGTTACGGTACGTGGTGCGCCGGTTATACAGCTTCAAGGTGAAGAAGGTATTATCCACGATAGCCTGAGAGACAACGGCGATATATTCGAGAACGGCGAGCGGCGCATTGATTGGGGTAACGATTCTATTGTCAGTACTACGCAAGCTGAAAAGGTAGCTGATTACTTGTGGAAAGATTACGGCAGTGCTAAACACTTATATGTCTTAGACCTTCCCGGCACGCGATACGATTTAGAGCCTGATGATTGGTATAACCTTGAGATAGGCGGCGCGGGTCAAATTGAATACATAGATTCATCGGTACGAGTAATGTCGGTAGAGACTGAGCGCGGTGCTGATGAGTTGGGGCGCACACGGTTGGTACTGCGTGAAGTTGAAGAGGCGTGGAAAAATGACAGCAGTGCTCTGGCGCGGTTTGTTGCAAGCGGTGATTTTCGCGGCATGCCAGCATCCCAGGCAACTATAACAATAGGCTCTCAATACTTCACCGGTAAGGCCGACGTATATTGTACAGGAACGGCTGATGAAGTTTTAATAAATAAACAAATTACCAGACTTAGTAATGTTTCCGGTGGTGGCACTATAAAGCTAACAGACGGAAAGTTCAATACTGTCTTTCCCATAGCTATGAAATCGAACGTTATACTCTCTGGTTCTGGTGATAAGACAATTATAAATTATACACTTGCCGGTGGTTTTGATTACGGAATAGAAGCGGTCGGGGTTTCCGGGAGTGAATTGGTAAACATAGGCATAAGAGATATGAGGGTTGATAGTGATGGCGGCGCACCGGCCGGGAGTATTCTATTTGATTATGTTGATGATTCTTATGTCCAGAATATTTTATTTACTACTTCTCCTGCTCATATTTATTGCACGAATTGCGATAGGTTAAATATTCTTGATATTCGTAATTCTAAGTCCGGGCTATCTTCTACTCGTTTTATTTATCTTTTTGCGTGCACACTATCAAATATAGCTAACTGCATTTTTGACTGCAATAGTAGGGGGTTGGCGGAAGGTATATATGTGTACGGATCAAGTGTTAATATAGCCAATGTTAATATATCTAATGTATATAACCCAGGGAACAGCGACATTACCGCTATATATGTGGAGGGATCAGACTGCAATTTAGTTAACTGTAACATAGCAGATATACATTCAGATTTTGCCGGTAGATATGGGCGAGGTATTTATGTTACCGGTGATGGTAACTCTATATCTAATTGCTCGGTGACGGATGTTGACTCTGATGACACAGCCGCTAATTCACGCGGGATAGAGATTGTTGGAGATAATAATACACTTGGGGGAATATTCGTTAGCGGGTGTAGCGGTACCGGGATTCTCATCCAGCCAACCGCAGACCGTACTCAAATATCAAGTGGGCGCTCCACTAACAACGGGAACAACTTCACTGACGGCGGAACGAATACCACAGCGGAGGTTGATGATAACTAATGCCATACATCATATCGATACCCGTACTATTAAAATCTGACGGAGAGGTGTGGGATGACCTGAGAGTACCTGCGCAGAATACTAAACTAAGCCCGGCAAAGTCAGAGCCTGCTTTCGAGAGTTTTATAGGCGGCACATTTGTATGGAAGTTTGATAACGCTAATGCAGACGATGAGTCGCTACATTTCTCCGCTCAGATGCCACATGGTTACAAAGAAGGGAGTGATATATATCCTCACGTTCATTGGTGCGGGGATACCACCGGCGCGGGTAATGTTGTATGGACACTTGAATACACTGTAGCCATTATTGACAGTACGTTCCCTGATGCGACAAGCGATGTAATGACATCAACGGCACCGGCAGTATTGCACCAACATCAGCTTGACTATTTCACAACCATATCAGATACCACGCTAACTATCAGCCATATATTTAATTGCGCTCTCACGAGGAACGGTACAGACACCGGTGATACTTATGCGGGTAATGCGTGCTTTCTTGAATTTGACTTCCATTACCTTAGTGATACAATCGGCAGTAAAACCATAGACGATAAATAATGCCAATTGAAAAAACGGAGATTACAAAAGTGCGAATTAAACCAGCAACAGCGAAAGAGATGAGCGGCGAATTATGGGACGTGGTGATCGGTACTAATGGCGAAGGGTTGGTATCGATAACAAGGGAGCAGGGAAAGGACATCGGGGAAATGAAAACTGACGTAGCGCATATCAGGGGAAGCGTTGAGGGGTTCCATAGTGCGGATAGACCGGCGGTGAAAATTATCACGCTGAAAAAACTGCTTGAGGGATTCCTTGGTACGCTTGCTGTTGCGTTGGTACTCGGTGGGTTGATACTTCTACTTACGAATAAGATTACGATGGACGATGTAATTAGGATTTTAGAAGCGAGGGCCGCAGGATGATTGTACAGCAAGACCCTTTCCTTAAGCCGTTGATTCAAAAGTTTGGATGCTACTTTATGTGCATCCTATTCATTGTCAACAGGTATAAGCATCGCGGGTTTGACAGAAAGATTATCAACGATCTATACGATTTCTTTGTAGGCTTAGATTGGATGGAGAAGGATTGCTATGTCAAACACCCCTGCGAGATATTCAACTATCTGGGATTACCGGTAAGTTCGATACGCGTCGAGGGTAGTGATTATATCTGCGATCCTGATGAGGTTGAGATATTGAAGTTTGAGCGAAGCTACGAGAGGAAGGGTGAGACAATTACTTATGGGCATTTCGTCTGCGGTAACGGTTGCGGCGTGGTTACTTATGATCCTTCGGGTGTGAGCAATGCGGTGCGATTGGGATACTTAGAATCTAAACGAGTTTTCACGAGGGGTTAATATGGAAGTATTAAAAGACGCAAGCAAAAAGACATCAAGCAAAAGGGTAATAGCTTTCTCGGGGTTCGTGGTAATGTCATTTATAGCAGGGTATGCCATTGTCAAGGACCCGTCACAAGTTGGGAATATCATATGGCCGTTTGCCGTTATGGTTGGCGCAATGCTTGGCGTGACGGTTTTGGAGAAAAAATGAATGAGAAAGTTAAGCGTGTTCTGTATTTCGCTGCTGGTATTACTATCATTACCCTCGGCATTATTTTGCGAGTGGTGCTTCAACGACGCGGACTATCAAGCCCTATTGGACAACCAGGCGGAGACATCCCAAGTGCTAACCTTGCAGGAGACGCAAATAGCGCAGCAGGAGAAGCAGTTGACAATAGCGCAAAGCTGGCAAGTGATATCAAGCGGAGCAATAGCACAGCTCAACGACTGGTACATCGCGGCTCAGACCTATTGGCGAAAGCAAAACATCGTGACGGGAATAGCGGCGGGTAGTGCTGGCATTGTTGTCGGCTTCATATTCGGCTTACTATTCGGCATGTAGTTACTAATTTCGTTACCTATCGTCAGTTATCGTCAGATATTATACTGATATCGTCGTATCGCAGTAGTGCCAATCCTCGCGGCTCTCACGCGGTTTACCGCTATAGCATACTTTTTACCCTTTAACCTATCTACGTCGATCCTCTATACATAAAATCTCGCAATTCTACCGTTATCACGGCACACCATTCAAACTACTACACAACCGTTACCCCTTCACTAAAAAAACTTTCATTATTTCGCATTTATTTTCTCTCAGCCTATTACAATTGATGCGTATCTGCCGTATACTATTAGTATGATTAAGACAAAGGAAAGCGAAACAACGACATACACCTGGACAACACAAAGCGGCGCGACAGTTACCGCTACCTGCGAATTGATCCTCAGCGAAACTCAGTTTGCCGACGGACAGAATATTGAGACCGCGACTTGCAAACAGCGGTTTAGCATCGCGGTAGAGGGCAAGGGTACAGTAGGATTATTTATCAGCCGCAAACCCCAAGAAATGGGCGGAATCATGTACCCCGCGACATGCGGCAAATTGGTAATTTCGCAAGAGAATCTTGACGCGATAGACGCCATGGTCGAGATAATCGAACTCCATCCTGCATGGGTAGCAAAAATTGCGTCTGAAAAAGCGGCGGCTATCGTATCTGATGAGTACGCCGACCACAGCGCAATGATGACCAAGGCGACGGCGGAATAAATTAACAAGGAGAAAAAACAATGACAAAACAAACTCACACGTGGAAAACATTAAGCGACGCGGAAGTCACGGCCACCTGCGAATTGATACTCACAGAAACCCAATTTGCCGATGGCTACAATCGCTTGCCGTATAGCTTTTCATATTGCTTTATTGTAGGCTTAGTAAGCATAACAATCTCGCCGAGTAGAGACTCATGTTTGCAAACAACGGTTTAGCATCTCCGTAGAGGGCAAGGGCGCGGCGGCTATCGTATCTGATGAGTATGCCGACCACAGCGCAATGATGACCAAGGCGATGGAGGAATAAATGAATTATTACATGACAAGCAAGAGTAACAGCGAGATCGGCTATTGGGCGGGGTGCAAGGCGCATACGTTGACCGGTGCCAAACGAGAGCGCACCCGCATGTACGGCGATGGCTATCTTGACTCCACACTACAGATTGCTACCGGCGATGATGTCACTGAGCAGAGGCAAGTAGTAGCCAGCAAGAGCAATGCGCCTGAAGCGCGATGGAGTTTCGAGGCTGGCTGTCCTGATTCTGTGACGGTCGAGGCGCTCGCAATATGAAAACATCCGCACAAGTCGCCGCTATGCTTGGCCTGACCATGCGCCGGGTACAGCAGTGGGCACTGAGACAGCATAAGCAAAAGATCGGCCGGGATTACCTATTCTCGCCCGCTGAAATTGCACAGATCCGTTCTACCATAGGCAACGTCGGGCGGCCTAAAAAAATAAACGCAATAGCGCTTTTTCCTTAATTATTTTTCATTTACCTATTGACTTTTTGTGCGTTGTGGCGTATACTATTAGTATGATTAACAACGGAAAAGAAACAATGATAACAATGAATTGGAACGGAAGAAACGGAGCGTTGACAGGATACAAAATAATCGGCGAAAACGTTGATGATTTTTTTTCCACGATGCCTAGCATTAGATGCCCCCACGTCATAGACGGCGCAATTCTCGGTTCCTGTTCAAAAGCCGATTACCAGAAAATCGAAACCGCCATGAACGAGTACAACGCGATTCACAGTGAAACTGCTACCGAAACAGTTAGCAGAAAATCTACCAGCACTCGCCACATTGAACTGTTGGCCGTTGCTGAAAACACTGGATTGGATCATGGAAAATCATGGACCTGCACCGAATACAATATTGATACCAAACAGCTTAACCCTTCATGGAGCGGGTTAGAGATCTGTTACGTATATACTAATTAAGGAGATTGAAATGGACAAAAAATTAGACGACTTGGTCGAGGCGATGAACGCGAATGATCCTACCACATTAGACGTGCATGGTGACGCACGGACGGATCTGCCGGTATTTGGCGGTGAAGAGCCCGCGTGCACCGAAATGGTGTGGTCTTGGGATGACGAGCGGTTGCTCATTACCAATAGCGTTGGTGAGTATGAGATAGTCAGCCGGGCCGACTGGGATGATGAGCACATTGTATAGTCGAAACCGCCCACGGGCGGTCTGCGGGAGATAGCCTACCCGCACTGACGAGACAGGCTAAACTTTAACGGGGGATGAATATGAAAACATACGGTTACAGAGCAAAATTTGACCGACTCGACAGAACAGCTGACGGAACGGTTGAGGCACACAGCGAGAATGAGGCGAGTGAAATTGTCTACGGCATGTGCGGCGAATGGTATGAGAGTGATGCTGATCCGCGATGGTCGTTTACTGCTGGCTGTCCTGATTCTGTGACCGTAGAAGAACTTGCCGAATGACAATTATCAACGAAAGATCGAAACTACAGCGGCAAGCTGAACGAGGCGAAATAAACCCGGCGGAATACTGGAACGAATTAAAGCGGACATGGGCGCTGATGTCAAAAGTAGAACGGGTCACAGAAAGAGCTTCGGCGACTTTAGGGTCAGATAATCAAATGACACCCACAACAACCACATTTGTGATAGCGTAATGAAGGTTCTCAATCTGTACGCAGGACTTGGCGGTAACCGTAGGCTATGGGATAACTGCGACGTAACGGCGGTTGAGTACAATCAGGACATAGCTAATATCTATCAAGACTTATATCCTGCCGATACTGTTATTGTTGACGATGCCCATGAATACCTATTGCAGCACTTTAAAGATTTTGACTTCATATGGTCATCACCGCCATGCCAAACGCACTCAGGATTCAGGCAACATTTTCAAGTCGGGTGCCGCGGCGCCGCTCCGCTTTATCCAGACATGCGGTTGTATCAAGAGATAATATTCCTGCAGGCAAACGCACGAAGCTATTGGGTTGTCGAGAACGTAAAGCCGTATTACGAACCGCTGATAGAGCAGTCAGTCGTATTGCAACGCCACTATTTTTGGTCAAACTTTATGATCCCGCAACGAGACTTTGAACGCACAAACTTGAGAAATGAGCAGATACCTGGATTGCAAAAGATACACCACATTGACCTATCGGGCTACAAGATACCCAACAAGAGACAGATACTTCGCAACTGTGTAGATAGTGAGGTGGGCAAGCATATTTTGAGTTGTATCAAATGACAATTATCTGCTTGCTAATTTTAGCCTTATCCGGTATGGTGTTAGTATATGGAGGTGGAAGATGAGAACGATAACAGCTATGAAACGTAGTAGGTCTTTCGGTAATGGAAGTCTCGATGAATACGAACGGTGGGAATGCCCCGATTGTGGGCGCGGGTATCATTATGAATTAGGGGCCATTGAATCATCGGTAGAAAAATGTGCCTGCGGTTCTGTGTTTGTCGTAAAGTGGACAGCGGCGAAGAAAAGCAATGCCACACGTTAAGTCATTCCACAAGCTGAGAGGTTACGCCAAGCAAGAGCGGGTGTACCTGTGCGAGACCGTTAATGGCAAGTGGGTTGAGTCGTGGGTATACGAGATTCCCGAATCGCGAATAGAAGATGCGTTTGAGAAAGGCGGTTTTTACCGTACTACTGAAATAGGAGAAGCCAATGACTAGGCGAGCATTGAAGGGGTTGAAGGCGAGCATTAAGAAGTGGGAGGGAATTGTCAATGGTGATTCCGAGGAGTCGTGTCCATTGTGCAGGCTATATTGGAACAATGACTGTAGGGCGTGTCCTATCCGGCGAGACACCGGCCTTATACAGTGCAACGCCACCCCGTACGATAATTGGGACCCCGACAGCGTGGATGCTTCAGAACTTGCACAAGACGAACTCGATTATCTCAAATCACTATTACCCAAAGGAGAAGCGACATGCGAGGATTGATTTACAGATCGAGAAGCAGGAGAGCGCATAGAATGTGGAACCGGCAACGAAAAGCAGAGCGCAATCTGCAAGATACCGGCAACGAGAAGTATCGTGATATGTCAGCCAAGTATCACCGCAAGGCGTACCGGTTAGAAATAAAGGCGAGGGATGGGAGGTGTGGTAGATGAAGGCAACAGTACTGAATGTGAGCTGTGAAACGTTTAAACCTATCGTGATCGAGGTTGTAATTGAAACAGAGCATGAGGCGGTTGAGTTGTGTGATTATCTCGGCAAAGGTAGGAGTGAGTTTACCCGGGAGCCATTTAATGCACTTGTAAAAGAGCTGGAAGAGCGGGGCATTCTACGTGACTGACATGGAAGACTTGGCGCACCGGCTTGCAAATATGCCATACAAAGAAATATACGACGGGATGACTCAAATACCTGTTGACCTTTTCATCGAGTACAAGTACAATCGCAATAGCGAAGGTATCGATAAGTGCCATGTCACTATCGGCGAGTCATGCCTTGACGTGTGGGATAGTTTGACTGAGCAGTTGCAAGGCGCGATTACCGAGGCGATTATTGAGGATTACGAGAGGAGGGATTTATGAGAAAGGAATATGAAATTACCACGGAAGAATTAAATACGTTGCTTGATGCGTGTAAGCCGGTGCCATACATGATTGTTGGCAATAGCCCGCCAAGGTCACCACAAGAGAACGCGGATACCGCGTGGGCATCTCTTGGCAGGACGCATGGTTTCAAGTGGAATACCGCGGAGCCGGTTAGCGGAAAGAGTCAACAGTTCTTTACCGCCGAACAGACAGAGGTAAAACCATGAGCGATCAAACAACCGAACCTGAAAAACTGACTGAGATTATCGCACCGGAAGGACCGCAAGATCAAGATGCTGTCATCGCAAAGATAGTATTGAACGGGGATTTGTCGAGTCTTCACCCGCGCCAAAAAGTACAGTATTACAAATCATTCTGTGAAGTCCTTGGACTTAATCCCGTTACCCGCCCATTTGATTACATCAAGCAAGACGGCAAGATAACGCTGTACGCAAATAGATCATGCACTGAACAGTTGAGAAAGGTGCAAGGTGTATCTGTGGTTGAATCTATCGATAGTCAGGTAGGCGATATCTATATGGTCAAGGTCAAAGTACAAGATAAGACTGGCCGTACAGACGTGGGCACCGGTGCCGTGACAACGAAAGGTTCGAGCGGTAAGGAATTAGCTAACGTCATGATGCGCGCTGAAACCAAAGCCAAGCGCCGCGCCACCCTTTCCATATGCGGATTAGGCGTTGTCGATGAGGTTGAGCTTGACACTATGCCAGAAGCTACTTTGATAGACCCTGTTGATTGTGAGGATAAGCGCCGTGAGATATTTCAGCTTCTTGAAGATAACCAGGGCATGATATCAGATGACTATGTAATTGAGATTACCGCCGAGGTTGACTTTGCCGTTGCTGAAAACGATGCTTCAGGGCTTGACGTTGTGTTCGATGGTCTGAAGAAAGAACTCAAAAAAGACCGCAACAAGGAGACCAAGATCAACATGAATGATACTTTCGATGGTATGAAAAAGGCGAGCGAATTGGACACGTCGAAAACTCATGTACAAGAAACGGCGGATAGTGTACCTGATCCCGCGAAGGCGTTAAAGAAAGGCGCAAAAGCTAACACTGATAGCGAACTGGATATATTTTAAGATGGGCAAAGAAGAGGCCGTTAAAAAGACATACATAGTATGGGTCGATTACTATTCCGAGGGATGGGCACCTAGGGGATTTGACACCGAGGCGGAAGTGATTGAGTTCATTGAGGGCGGTGGATATGGTCAGCCCATGGTAATAACCAAGCCGTTAAACATTGGGTTAAAAGATGATTGAACTACCCGCCGTACCCGTAGAAATTGGCCCTATAGGTTTTAGTGTTACCATACCAAAGTACGCCATTGATGCGTGGACCGTGCTACTTGAGTCAATGCGTAAGAATCGCAACTTTAACTTGTATCTTAAAATAGACAGGCCGAAGAGACCGAAGAGTACCGGCAAGCGTTCAATAAATAGTAGGATACATGGGCATTGTAGCGACATAGCTATACAGTTAAGCGTTGGCGGTAAGGAATACTCGATGGATGATGTCAAGTCGGCAATGAAGCGTATGGCGGTTGAGCTTGGCTATCGTACCTACTTCAATGACATTGACGGCGTTGAGGAACCGTTACCGCTCAAGTATGCGAGTATGGAAGATGCAAGCAAGATCACAAAGATGATAAACTTATTCGCCGACAAGCACGGTTTTTGGTTGACAGAATACGACGAAGATGGTAAACCTTATAAGAGTATTGAGGGTAGAAAAAAGGGGGGTGGTGATGAGTAGACAATCACGCGCTAAACGTAATGCCAAAAGCAGGAAGGCGCACAAGTCGAACGGTAGTACTGTGGGCAATGTTATCCACGGCTATTCATCCTATAGAGAAATGATACTTCGCAAGGGCGAGAGAGGCAAACCGCGTGGGGTGTCGGGTGGTAGCAAGTTTTCTGAATGTCAATCTATCTGGGGAATATGAATAATGGCATCAATTGGAACGTGTGAAATGGTAGTGAAAGTAAAGGTTGATATGACATTTATCGACTTGATGAAACTTAGAGCATTGTATAGACTGTCTCACAGGAAGCGCGTCACTATCGAAGAGTTGATATTGCGAGATAAAACATCTAAAGGAGTATGATGATGAATGAAGCAGAGGTTAGGATGCAAGCCGAAATGTATGCGCTCGTTGCCGATATGAATGCCTTTATGATTGGCGTTGAGGCTATGAAGGCCGCCAAT
>Ga0307928_10000544_pt1 | contig 28255 bp, 35 predicted proteins | sample AceLakmetagen232_FD_201815 | JGI IMG/M metagenome (GOLD analysis project Ga0307928, IMG submission 201815) | Saline water microbial communities from Ace Lake, Antarctica - #232 | ecosystem: Environmental > Aquatic > Non-marine Saline and Alkaline > Saline | place: Antarctica: Ace Lake... | reverse complement strand
GGTATCCGTTCCAGCATTAACACCACCCACAATAACTAAGGTTATTCCTGTAGTAGACACCGCAACTGTTGCATGAGATGCATCAGTTGACGTATTATTTAATAAAAATACACCATACGTATTTGTAGCAATTCTACTAATAGCCGTTACAGGATAATCCTCAAATTGAAGGATGGCACTACCTTTTCCATTATATCTCTTTTTTGTATAGCTAGTAGATGCAAAAGTCCTATTACAATAGCGTTCTACCGTATTTTCCACTTGGTCTATTATCATCAATAATAAATCATCTTTGGTGGAATCTGACTCTGGTATTCCTAAATATAATTTTGCATTAGCTAAGTTAGTCAGTCCACATGCCATAATTATGCCCTCAAATTAAAGTAATCATCTACGATGGTAAGACGACTATTATTTGTTGCCTTATATCTAATTTTACATCCACCCAATTCTGCATCCGTAGCAGGATTATAATCATAATGATAACTACCAACGGCATCATTTGTCATGGCAACTCCATCTATAATAACATCTCCAGAACAATCAGTAATAGTTATAGTCATAGATGTATCAGGATTTATTGCAACACTATCAGCATCAGTAATAGTAATAGAACAAATTATAGTTTCATTTCTTTGAAATACATTGTTTGCCATAAATAATCCCTTTATTGTTCTAATGTACTACTGATAGTTAAATTCTGAGCTAAAGTTCCTGTAATAGATAACTCATTGCTTAATACGCTTGCTACTGTAAAAATAGGCGAACTCGTAGTTGTGGTTGTTGTGGTCGTTGTGCTCGTAGTAGTAGTGCTCGTTGTGGTGGTCGTTGTACTCGTTGTTGTCGTTGTACTTGTTGAAGTAGTAGTCGTCGTTGTGGTTGTGGTAGTAACTCCACCACCTTTTAAATCAAAATTCTCCGTATAACCGGATATCGTTTGGTCAGGATTAATACCTGATTCTGTTGATTGAGTTACCAATAAATACTCAAATTGAGTTGCTGCTGCTGTAACAGAGAGGGTGTCTAATAGTATCGTTCGAGCAGAATCAGAATAAATCTTTAATTGTCCAGTAGTAGTATTACGAGTGACTGTACAGTAATAAGTTGTAAGGGCTACTAAACCATTCCAAGCATCCGCACTATATACCCCAAGATTCAGGAACCGAAGGCGCGGATATGACATATCAATTTCAATATAAATGCCATCTTCATTGTCAGCAATTGTACCGGGAATGTCAGTAACACCCCAAACACCCCAATTTGATACTGTATTTACAGTTCCACCTGTGTGAGCAAATGTAAAATCGTGATCAAAATCACCAAAGTGATTGGCTCCATACGATTTAAAAACCCATGCAGCTACATCTCTACGCATAGTATCTACTGTACATCGAGTAGCAGTTAGCGTAAAATCCCCATTAGGGTCAACTTCAGTGAATGTAGTTAAATTTTCGTATGCCATATTTTACTTCAATTCTGCTAAAGATTTTCCCCATTTACCCACAGGACAACGGGGGCGCTTAGTGGTGGGGTCGGAACACCCACAAATTTTACATCTTAATACATTCTTCTTAAAATAATGTTCAGAACATTCATTACAAATAGCTCTACGTGCTTTTACTATATTATCTTCACCATTTCTAAGCATGGAGAGACTTTCTAAAATGTTTATAAAAGGCGTATTATTTACTACTGCCATTATGTTTTCCTGCTAATTTTTCTAGTACAGGCTGCATTTCAAATTCAACTGCTATCTCATTAAATTTAGTATTTAAAGTAGTAAGGGGATGTCCCCCATCAGATTCTTTTATCCTACTTTGATTATAAATCATACTCTCAAAAACTTCTTCTAACGCATCATTACTGATTAGAGATTTTAACTTTGTCATTGCCTTTTTTATATCTACAGGGTTAGGGACTTGATAACGAGGACAATCTCCAGCTATTAACCTAGAGCGTAGTGCTGATACCAACATAGCCTTCACTGATGTTGAAGTTTCAAGGGGTTTTTTATCACATTTTTCACACAACTTTAGACTAACTGAAACAGTAAATCCAGAAGCAGAACAAAGCTGAGAGCATTTAGCATTTTTATCTGTTCTGGATATTTCATAAGGACAAACCATTTATTTTATCTCCTGTTAAACCGGGACACAATTATCACTTGTATAATCATAAGAAGTTTCCGTTCCAGTTCCAGCCGTACAATCTGCACCATAAGCATCGCCACCAATGCCCGTCGCACAAATGCTAGCAGTCTCAGTGTAAGTACAAAAACCTGTACCTGCGCTTCCACAATCACCACTATCCCACGTACACTCGCCTAAAACTGTTCCTTGACTAGCAGTATCACAATAACAATCGGCACAACAATCATCTGGAACAGGCCCCGCAGTAGTGGTGGTAGTAGTAGTCGTAGTAGTGGTCTTAGTAGGCCCCCCCACTAATACAATAAAGAAATTATAATCTAATGTACTCTGTATCTCATTTCCATTAGTTACTCCATACAATCCCAAATTCATAGAATCAGCAGTACTAATATTATCAATGGTAGGTGTAATTTCTTCCCACGGAATTAATCCCCAAGCATAATATCCCGGAGGGGCATGGTAATAAGTAAAAGTGCTTCCAACTCTTTTCATTCTAAAATAAACTGCGTCAAACGCATACGCATTATCAATAACTTCAGAATTACTATTTATTTTTAAACCAATTTCCCAATTTCCATTATAATAATATAATCTTATTGATGCTCTTGCTGTTTCTGCATCATTAGCACAGTGTAGCCCACCTTCAATTCTATTTACAGTTCCATTGTTAGTAAAATAAGTATATACATCAAAATCACTATCCGCTATTTGATACGCCCAACATGGGCCATAAGGGGCCTCAGTAGTTGTAGTAGACGTTGTTGTCGTCGTTGTGCTCGTAGTAGTGGTGCTTGTCGTCGTAGTGGTGCTCGTGGTCGTCGTTGTTGTCGTAGTACTAGTTGTAGTAGTGGTTGTCGTGCTAGTCGTAGTTGTAGTAGTTGTAGTAGAAGTGGTCGTAGTTGTTGTTGTGGTAGTTGTGGCTTCTGCCAATGTTCCATTCGGTGCGTCTCCATTATAAGCCGCATATTCCCCCAATGGCGGAGTATCACCACTACCTGCAAGAAAATAATCAGCCGCTTCGACCGGCCAAATTCCAGCAGGGGTAATACACCAATAATCACCCATTGCATTATCAAAGCTCAACCAATAATTATTTGGGCCTTCATAAGCTGGCTTACCTAAATTTGTTCCATTTTCAGTATAATCACCATTGGAATCGGTCGTTCCCGCGCCCGTAAATGTATAATCAGCCCCGGCTGTTGTTGTTGTAGAAGTCGTTGTTGTTGTAGTTGGAGCTTCCGTTGTAGTGGTAGTCGTTGTGCTCGTTGTAGTAGTGCTGGTAGTTGTCGTTGTGCTTGTTGAAGTAGTAGACGTTGTTGTCGTCGTTGTGCTCGTAGTAGTGGTGCTTGTCGTTGTAGTCGTAGTCGTCGTTGTACTGGTAGTCGTAGTTGTTGTAGTTGTTGTAGTTGTACTAGTTGTCGTCGTAGTGGTGCTCGTGGTCGTCGTTGTTGTCGTAGTAGTTGTAGTAGAGGTGGTTGTAGTTGTTGTAGTGGTGCTAGTTGTAGTAGTTGCATCAGCATCTAAATCATAATTTTCGCTATAACCAGTAAATGTGTCGCCACCATCATTTCCATCTTCCCTTGAACAGCCACACATTAAATATTCATATTCTTGTTCGGATGTCACCACAGACACCGTATCAACAAGGGTTGTTTTGGCTGCATTGGAATATATCTTAGCTTCCCCAGCAGTGCCATCTCGGGAAACATCTACCCAATACTGGGTATCTTTTGAAAGCACAGAGGAGTGGTCCTCATTATGCCCAGCATAATTAGCAAGTCCTAATTTTGTTCCCTGCCAGCCACGAACAATATACGTGACAAGGCCATTGGCATTAGCCCACATATCACCGTGACTGGCAGGAGTATCGGTAACCGCCCAAAGCCCAACCAGTTCGGCGTTCGCGGTTTGTGCCGTCCACTCAAAATCATAACTGTGGGCAAAATCACCAAAATAATTTGAGCCATATGATTTATAAACGTAGGCATCTGCATCGCGCCTTAAGGCGGCAAAGGTACACTTTATGGTTGTTGTTGTGTAATTACTGTTCGGGTCAACCTGCGTAAAGCCAGTTAGGTCTTCATAAGCCATTTATTTTTCAACCATTTTTATTTTGTCTTTAACTACATCAATAATTACTATTGAATCTATATCCGCTTGAGGAGGATTATCTTTCAAGTCATTAATTTTCTTTGAAAGCACCATACTTTTTGCATCAAAGGAATCTTTAAAATAAACCCATTGAGAATTAGACCAATCGCCATCTCTATAAGCAGTTCCCTTTTCATTATGGTCTCTACGCATTTTTTCTCTAGCATCTAACGCCCAACCCAACTGCTTTTCCCACGTATCTTTTTCTACTGGAATATTTATTTTATCAAATGTGATATGATTTACTAAATCAACTTCATTTAAATCTTCCAGTGTAGAATCTTGTTTTCTATCACTAATAGATTTACTAATTGCCCTCATACTAACTTCATACGTTTCTTTATAAGAAGAAAAATCCTCATCTGAGAGTTTCCCATCTTTATTATCAATTTGTTTTTGTGCATGTTCTCTACGAGCCGCTTCTTTTAATAGACAAGAATATCCTAATTTTTGTCTCCGTGTTGTTTTATCTATAGGATAAATAACTTCTTTTTCCTGAACGTCAGAAACTTCACTCGTTCCAGCTTCTTCTGCTGCCGCTTCATATGGTTCTATCTCTAATTCTCGCTTCTGATCAAGGTAACTCATTGTTAAATACCTCCCTTACTTGGTGTTATTTGTAAGAATCCTGGCTCTGCAGTTTCACTAATTGCTCCAGCAGTACCATATTCTTTGACCCATCTTGCGTCTAATGATTCATCGTCAAAATAATCTGTAAATAAATATTCTGCTGTTGTTGTTGACGTAGTAGTAGTCGTTGTGCTAGTCGTCGTTGTGCTAGTAGTGGTGGTACTTGTCGTAGTAGTTGACGTTGTAGTCGTGCTTGTTGTAGTCGTCGTTGTAGTTGTGGTTGTTGTACTAGTAGTCGTTGTGGTCGTAGTGCTAGTAGTTGTCGTTGTAGTGCTGGTTGTGCTAGTGGTCGTAGTAGTAGTTGTACTCGTACTGGTAGTCGTAGTTGTAGTAGTCGTAGTGCTAGTAGTTGTCGTTGTAGTGGTAGTCGTAGTTGTAATTGGAGGAAATGCCGTTGAAGACGGCGGTTCCGTTGTTGTGGGGGCTCCAGTTGTAGTTGGAGCAGCAGTAGTTGACGTTGTAGTTGTTGTAGTAAGGTCAACGTCTATAGGATAAACTAATTCCCCAGTACCTATTGCAGTTATATTATATTTAACTGTTGCGTCAATTCCAACTTCCACTGATACCCTAGAAACAACTACTGTTCCTTGCCATTGATACCCATAAGTAGAATCAGAAATTCCTTGCCAATCTAATTCATTATCTACTGAAATCATTGGAGGAGTAGGGTCGGATCTATATATTTTAGTTTCAGTGGTTTCCCAATGCGCGGAAGCAGAGACAGTCCAAGACTTCATTCCAATGAAAAACTCCCGCCAACCATCGCTGGTTAAACCGGAGTTCTCTATTTGCTCTGATTCTATATTTAAAGTCCAGTTAGTGATAGCCAGAGTTTCCTCTGGCACACTTCCTGTTTCATTGACCTTGAAATAACCATCTTTACCTGAAAATCGAGCCACACTTTTGTTACTCCACTAACTATATGATAATTCTTTATTGTTGTGGTGCTGCTGTTGTAGTAGTTGTTGTTGTAGTCGTAGTAGTTGTTGTAGTAGTAGTAATAGTAGGAAATGCGGTAGCTGCACCAAGAATTTCCCAATGAACTCTACCTTCAATAACAACTAATGGTTGCGCCGCGCCTCCGGTAATAAAAGATAACTCATTAAAATTAGCTTGATTTTGAACAAAAGTAATAACTTCATTTTCTGCTAAAGGGGCCGAATTTGTACTCGCTGTATCTGTTGAAAAATAAATGGTAGCATCACCAACATTACGAACAGTTAGCCACTGAAGTTCCAACGAAATTTCTCGGCCCAACAAAGTCTCCAACGTACGAGCAACTGGTCCAATTACAAGCCTATCTGAAACATTGAAAGTTTTATTTGGATACATATTAAACTATTCCAAAAAAGGTGCTATTATATATTGTAGGGGGAACTTAATCCCCCCACAAATTTAGGAAAACAACAATGAGTTGTCCAACAGCTTACTTTAATTTAAACTTCTCCATTACGGAGTAGTGGTTGTCGTTGTGGTCGTCGTACTAGTCGTCGTTGTCGTTGTAGTCGTAGTGGTTGTAACAGTATCAGCATCACCAGTACGATTTTGATATAAATGTAAATAATCAACCATCACAGTTCTTGTCGCCGCCGACCTATTTTGACATCCAAAATAAGGAGTAAGGGGCGTTTCAGCATCTACAGCATCAGCCAAAGTTCCAACGTAAGTACCATCTATAAAGAAATCCGCATCTCCATCTGTATTGGTTTCAATGCGAATTACATTATATTCATCTACTTCTGGTAACACACCTAAATCAAGGGCTTGTGGTGTTCCCGCACTTTTAACAGTCAATGCCGTCCAATTAGTATTGGTAGCTGCATCTGTATCATATCCTACCAATATAGCATTATTTGTTGCAGTTGTGGGAGTGTCATTATCACTAAACGGAAGATTAGAAGCCGGTTCAACCTTTGAGTCATTCAAACCAACTTGGGCATTAACCGTTGTAATATCACCCTCAATTTGTACTCTTGCTTCAAATATAACAGACCTAGAAGCGGCCCAGTTCAACTCGGTAGCAACCTCAGACTTTTCATCATTGGCCGCTGACGTATAAACTATAATAGCGCCTTCAATTTCCGATGTAACGGCAGTATCTCCTACCCCGTCAGCATTAGCGGCATACTGGTCAGCTATTACATCACCTAAGAAATCATCTTCAAAAGCAGGGCCTCCAGCATTTTCTATCCTACCACCAGTATGAACTACAATTCTATCAGTATAGTTTTGAATGGGGAGAAGTCCAGTTTGTCTTGATTCTGGATTTACAGGCATAATATATTCTCCTTATCTCTATTAACGATCCTGATATAAATGGAGATAGTCAACCGTCAACTTACGAGTAATAACAGTCGTCCTGTTTTGAACTCCCATATAAGGAGTGAGAGCAGTCGCTGCTGTTACTGCGTCTGCTAATGAGCCTTTGTAAACACCATCCACAAAGAAATCAGCATCCCCATCCGTATTAGTTTCAATACGTATGATATTATATGTTGCGGCCACAGGAGCGACCCCTAAATCAAGGGCTTGTGCTACTCCAGCCTTCACAACTAAGGCAGTTAAATTAGTATTAGTTGATGCATCTGTATCAAAGCCAACCATTACAGCATTTGTTGCAACGGCAGTAGGCGTATCATTGTCGCTAAACGGAAGGGTTGTTGCCCCCTCTGTTTTAGCATCATTCAACCCAACTTCAAAATTAACTGTAGTAATTGCGTCTACAGTCACTCTTGCTTCAAATATAACTGACTTTGAAGCAGCCCAATTCAATTCAGCGGTAAGTTCTGATTTATTATCATTAGTAGCGGCGGTAGTAATTCCTACTGTCCCACCAACGGCGGCAACAATAGCTGAAGCTCCACCACCATCAGCATTAGCGGCATATTGATCAGCAATAAGATCGCCTAAGAAATCATCTTCAAAGGAGGCCCCTCCCTGATCTTCGACTCTGCCACCATCACTAATTATAATCCTGTCCGTGTAATTTTGAACTGGGAGAAGAGTTGTTTGCCTAGATTCTTCATTCACCGGCATATTTTATTCTCCTTTGAAAAGTATATAAAGGGAGCTAAAATAGGTGAAATGCCAGTATTGTTTAAGCCAAATACAAATAGTCTAGAAAAGGTCGAAAACTGCATCACCAAAAATTAGCTCCCCGTATAATTAAATGTTAGTCCTCAACCGGACTACGAAGTGCTCGGTCACCAACTATGTAAGCACACCAAGTGCTACTTCCACCAGAACCGTTACGTGTCCAACTAAGGCGCACATAACGTTTCAGCCGAGAACAATCATAAGAATCATTTTCAGTTGCGGCAATAGCGCCAATGGCGGTATGAGTTGTAAATGTTGAATCGTCACTTGAATGTTGAATGTTCAACGTGGTAAAATCATCATCACTTTTTACAAAATCAACAATAACTTTAGCATTGCGACAAGTTTCCATATCAACAGAACTTGTATTGCTAGAAGCACCTAAAATCGTAGCACAAGCTACAAGCTGTTTGTAATAAGTTTCACCTGCAAAATCTCGCATGTATTAAACTCCTGTAATAAATTACGCACGAACGCCATTAATAATATAAAATGCGCCGGGTTGCCTAGCTCCAGAATCGACTCTAAGCACACCGCGAATAGCCGACAGATTCTTAGCAAACGAATCACCTTCTTCATCAGAAATAGCCATTTTCAGACCTTCGTTTGCACGCTCTGCTATAATAAACTCACTCCAATCGCCTAAGAAAATGTGAGAACAGTCAGCGTTTACTCCACAAGTCGTAGTAATCGGAATTTGAGTAGTCATCTTGACCGGGAGGCCGAGCAGGGTATCAGGCTCACCCTTAGTAATATCGCCCATCTGCCAAATATACTGACCATTAGCATCTTTCAGCTTACGAAGCGTATTCTTAGTTCTGGGATTCATAACCCAAGCATTGTAACTAGCGTTATTGGCTTCTATCGCATACATGGCATCATAAAGATTGTCCACTGTGGGAGCAGCCCCATTAGGATCACCAAGAATAACACTACTAATATCGGGGTCATTATACAGACCAAGGGGCTGATCACCGCCAGTACCAAACAAGAATGCAAGGTCTTCTAAGAGGGCAATTTTAGACATCATATCGTTACGAATAAGGGCATCAATTGCCGGAGAAGCGTCTGCAAGCAAGAAATTACTTGTACGAACAAGTGCGCCTAACCCCTTCAGAACTAGCGTGAGTTGCCCAAAAGTAAGGTCACTTTCAGTAGTAGCCGTATCTTCATCTACCCAATAAGCAGTAGACCCATCAGTATTTCTGGGAATATTAATAGTATCACTATTAATAGGAAGTATTTGCGGTCCCAGTTGACGAACAACTGATTTAGCTTCCAGCAACCCAATCAAATCTTTAGAATATTCGGGAGCAACTAAGAAACCACCAGCAGTGCTCGTGCCTTCTGTGAGAACTTTATTAACCGTGCAATACAAAGACTTATCTACGTCAGCATCTTCCCAACCTCGGCCAGAAGCGCCACGAATATATTTTGCAAGGCTAATTTTATTTTCTACATTTCCTGCATCTGGATCCAACGTTGATTTGCGAACAGCAAGGCTCTTCATTGTTTCCGATACAGTTTTTTTAATATCAATCTTTGGCATCTAAATTAGACCTCCAATGTTATTTATCTTTACCATAAGTTGATTCAACTTCGGCAATGGTGTCTTCTACACCTTTATTATAAGATTCATCTTTCATGTTCTGAGCTTCTTTTTCAGTGTACATCTTGTCATTTTCTTTATCTTCGTCTTCTTCAGAATCATCTTTCTTTTCAACGCAAGTAAGAATTTTATCAAGTTTTTCAGTTAAAGATGTAACAAGTTCCCCAACTTTAATTTCATCTTTATCAAGTTTTGCCGCTTCTGCAATAGCCGCAACAATGGCTTTAGTAAGTATTTCTTCGTCCAAAACGTCTACTGTATTATCCTTGGTATCTTTTTTAGGTTCAATCTCATCGCTTTTTTTCATTTCGATTTGAGTGAAAAGAACCGTAGAAATAGCCTTAATAATCTCGTCCGGAACGTCATTTTTATAACTTTCCAATACTTTAAGAGACTTTAAAAGCTTTTCTTGATCCTCTTCTGAGATTTCCAACTTTTCCAAATCTACCACAGCGTTCTGTGGAACGAATGATTTAAGTAAATCAATCAGTTCTTTTTTCAAGGGTTTTACCTCCATAGGTTTATGTCTTTTAATTACAAAGAATTTTCTTCCATTAGCGGCCTTATCAACGAGACTGACTTCATCAACCTCAATGTTAAATAATTTCCGCTTTGGATTTACGGTGGAAAAAAACATAAGATTTCTCGCTAAGTGCTTATTGAGCAAGGCTTTAGTAGCATTTCACGAGAAAATTAGGTAGGAGGTACTCGCAAATCTCTGCCTTCGTCTTCATTCAATGAATAGCATTATACCACAAAATTTATAGAAGTCAATAATAAAATTTTAGTGGTATGGTAATTACAACATTAGTGAAAAAATAAACAATTTATTCCAGAATTTCAGCCTGAGAATATCCACCAAGACTAAATCCAGTAATTTCTCCAGACTCTATATCTTGCCAAATTCCCTCATCGTTGACTTTGACCGTAAGATACCAAGCACCCTTCCTGAGGAGCTGGCCGCCCTTCATTGTATCAATTTCAGCCTGAAAATTCTCTAATACAACAATATCATCTCGTGGGATTCCACCATGCATAATTTTCATCTGATGTTGCTGTTCCATAAAATAATACATAGCTTTTTGAATTTCGGCTTGATCTGTAAAATCACCCTGTAAATCTACGACATCGGGCTCATATACAATGCCTCCTGCAACGTGTTCTGGAGTATTTAATTTGTTTATCTTAAAATCAGCAAATTTTTTAAGTTGTGTGGTTTCAAGGACTTTCAATAATTTCTTATAGGCCTCTCCAGTAGTTTCATCATCCTGCGTGGCTTCTAAAATTTTATGTAACTTTAAATTCAATTCACCATTTTCAGAAAATTCATTTTTATTTAGCTCTAATTTAACCTTAGTACCAACCACTAATGAATCGTCTATTAGTTCCGTAGGCCCAATATCAATACTACCTAACTTACATGTATAGGCAAATTTATTGTTATCCTTACGTAATTCTTTCGACTCAATCGTTGCAACTATAGTATTATCAATATCATAGGTAAAATCAGCATTACTTACTTCTTCTCCATCTTTCCAGACTTTGGTTTCGTAGCTACTATGGGGCCGTAAGACCAAATCGAAGAGAGGGACATACTTTTCCCCAGAGGGTTTATTGTCAGTTATTCTTATTTCAATGCCACCATCAATTTGATTCGTAATAAATTTAGAAATTAAAGAACTTTCCTCGTTATCCTTAGTTTCCAGAAAATCCTTAACATCCTTTCTTACTGAAATATCCATAGTAGCAGCAGTTTTCGGATTTTTCAAAACATCGCCGTGTATAACAATGCAATCGTGAGCAACTACAATCTCCCCAATTTCTGACGGGGAAATACCCCGTAGAAAATTCTTCCTCATTAGATACTTATCTACAGAATGAGTATTAAACCCTAACCCCCTGTCCTTAAATTCAGACATAAGCAAAGAATAATTATGAAGAAAATCTACTTTATTAATAACTCCCGGCCTCTGTGTCACAGAATGAATGGAAGTATTTTGAAAATACTTATCCCATAATTGAAGAAACCGCATTCTCAAAGCATATAAATCTTGGTTGTTTTCCATAGATTTAAGAATTTTTTCTGTGATGTTTTCAATCTTAACTTTCATTATTACTGCTCCTATTATCTAATACTTTCTTCAATATTTTCTGTATACGGAATCCACATACATAAACAATTCCCATGTTGCGGAATTAATCCTTCAGCCTCATGCAATGTTAATACTCTACTTTCCCAAGGGGAGCAAATAGGACATGGATTTGACGCTGTAATATATATTACCTTCTCAAGTCCATCTTTTTTATAAACTTCTAATGCCCCCTCAGACCTTGCTCTTGCTGCTTCTGTCCTAGAAATCATTAAATTACGATACCGTCTTTTTTTAACCGCTTCATTAGAGACTTGTCTCTCTAAATCTATTCCAGTAATTCCGCATCTTTTTAACTTCTCCTCAAGCTTATTTAATGCTATTAATTGCCGTTGATTCATTCCAACGTAATTTTCTAAAGCACGACCTATCTTTGGTGCTCCCCATCCCTCCTCAATGCCTCTGGTAATAGTGTCTTTAACTATCAATTTTGTATCATTACTAATATTGGTAATTAAATCTCCAGAAAACTTACGTGCCGCTTCAATATATTCATCTCTTACTAAATTAAAGGAAAATCCAATATTCATAAATTCAGCGGCGCGTTCTCCTGAGCTTACCAAAATTTGAACATAAACTTTCTCTAATGATTCTCGCATTCCTTCTATATTTTCAATGTCAATAAATTCGATACTAACTTCTGCTTTTTGGAGAGACATCAAATAGTCTAAGGCTACTTTATGCCTAATATTATTAATAATATCCGCATAATCTCGACTAAACCATAGTGTATATCTGGTAATATCAATACTTAATCTACGAATCATTTTACCTTCTCGTAAATTAGTATAACTAATTAGAAAGTTCTGAAAAGCAGATACTTGTTCTATGGCAACATTACTCATCTGTTTCTTCCGCTACTTCCTCTTGGCCCCCATCTTGAGCATTCTCATTAGTCGCCGGGTGTGCTTCTGCCACAGCATTATCAAACTGTCGCTTTGCTTCGTTGTACTCATCGCCCATCATTGCTAATTCACGCCTTGATTCGCCATCAACTGGCAAATACCCCGGAGCAATATAATAAGTATCACCATCCTCATAGGGCTTACCAAGATTAAATTCTTCAATAATTGTATTAGGAGTAATAGCCGCCATTGAGAATAATCGATAGTATCTATCAATTTTCTGTTTAATATCTTCACCAAGGAATTCTTCAAAATCAAACTCGACCCAATAAGTTTTCTTATCTATTTCCCCAAATTCATCATTCAAAAATCTAGTTAAAACAGCAGAAATCTTTTGTGTTTTTGGCCGTATTGTTCCACGATAAAATGCAAATTCCTGTAATTTATAATTATCATACTTAGCATGTTCCATCAACCCAACGTGAACTGGAGGAACAGAGAAAGAAGATAACATTTCCTCACGAGAGGATTTAACTAACTCTGTAAACCAATCACCTTTAGGCTCTGACCCAAGCCTCTCGTATTTAAGACCGAAAGGCATTACGGCGGTTTTGTGTGCATGCCCAACGCCCCTATGCCCCTGGTTCCACTGTGTAGATACCCTCTTTATATCCTCTTCTTCTAAGGGGCGCTCTGTCCATAAATAACCAGCAGGAGTAGCATCGTTCTTAAAGAAATTCTTATTATACCTATCAATATACTGATATTTAATAATAGCATCGGTTGCAGGTTGTACGGACCCCATTCCACGCCAATCATCCAAAGGATTAAAATATTTAAAATGAAGGACATCTTCAGCAGGTAATGTCGCTCCTTTTGCCCTATTATTTAATTTAAAAAGATACCCTTTTACGCCCTTACCATCTTTTCTTGGAATTATTGATACCCTATCAGGACGCATCGGATATAATTCTGTAGGAATTGCTCCAACCCTACTTACTTCCCAAAACGCATTACCATCAATTTCTAAATATATCATTGTAGCTTCTACTAAATCTACCCAAGTCGCAACGGGGCTCGGATTTTGAAGTAGCATTACAGTTCTATCTTCATCGTCCACTTCAATCCACTGAACCTTATCAGTTGGATCTTTAGTAATAACTCGTTTTTTAAGTTTAATTGCTTTTTCTACTTCCTCATCATTGAGAGCTTTATAAAAAACACGTAAAGGTAAACCCATACCGGCATCTGCAATCGCCCTAATACATGAATAAACCCAAACATTAGAATTATAAAGCTCGGCATATTCTGTGTATTTGGTAGCGGGACGAATGATTGGATTATTTAATCCAATTGCCGCTACTATTAAAGGAGTCGTCTTGGACGCCTTATCAAGTTTGGCCTTTAATTTTAATTTTAATTTTTTAGGGGATATTTTTTTTACTTTAAGCATTACTAGTTCTCTCCGTTAAATATAAAAAATATTCAAATCAGATGCGACCCTGCTTCCTCGTGCATATAGCATAATAAATGCTTCTGCAATGTCAGGAGATTTGAGTCCACGCCTTTTTAAATCATCCTTTGATTCAATTTGAATTTGTCTATCAGAACGTAACCTATATCTAATTGGCTGAAGCTGAGATAATAAATCAGTATCATCAGGTAAAGATACCTTACCTTCCTGCATTGCTTCTCTAAATTCCCAATATGCTTCAGCTTTCGCATTAAAATAATCTCTCGTCAACAGTTCATGCTTATTTAATTTAAGCCTTTCTTTATTTCTGGGCTTTCCACCAGCAATAAATCTCTCCAGCCGCTTTCTTAAATATTCATCTTCATCTAATCTATCACAAACACCAATTCCTAATCCAGTCCCATCAACCACTATCCTGTCAACTGAAAAACCTTCTGCCTCTAACTCTATCGCCGTCTGGCCTATTTTTCCAGCAAAAGCCATCGTGTTCATCTTCTTACTACGAAATTCTAATTTACAGAAACCATTGATTCTTGAAACAAGCACTGACTCATCACCACCAGTTCCAGCACCAATATCAGCGGCGAGTACAACTGTTGTATTATCTTTTTTCTTTTTTTCTTTGGCTTCTGCTGTTTGTTCCCCATCTACTTCTGGATTCCATTCTTCATCTTTATCTTTATCTTTAGTATCTTCTATAATTTCCCACTTATCCAATCTCCCCAAATCTACAGCAGACCTAATATTAGATAAAGGAAATACCAATGGAAATGGGGTCAGGGAATCAACTTCCCAATCCCCGTCTAAATATCGAGCCACCCACTCAGGGTCTTTTTCTAACTCTCTCCGTAATTCTGACTCATAGGTATCTGGGTTATGGGGATTATCTTTAGGAAGTGCAGATACAAAATAATAATTATCTTGTTGTTGGTCTACAAACCGTTGCTTTACCCAACCCGGCTCTGGATTTGCTGTTATCATTCCCCTGAAATGCATATTTGGGGAACGTGGTGTTTTCAAGGATAAACGAGTCATTAATAATTTAAACAACTCTTCATTTGTTTCAGTCGCTTCATCAATTCCAAACCAACCTAATGTCATTGATTTTAATCGTTCCAAAGACTTTGCGCCTTCAGTGGCCTTCAACCCACCATAGTCAATACGGCTACCATTTATTAATTCAATAAACTGTCTGCTCTGGTTATGATTAGCTATGGCTTCTGGCGGTAAAAATTTCATTAATTCTAAATAGGTGGTCTTCATAAATGTAGCGGCTTCATGCCTACATAAAAATCCCCTATTATCGGGGTAATCGAAGGAGAGTTGCAGAGCTTCTGCAACGAGCCAAGCGGAGTTATGTACAATAATATTATTAGCTACAAAATTATGATTTCCTTCTATCTCTAAGTCATATAAATTTTCTTCTTTATTAAGGCTCTCCAACGATCTAATATCATCCCAATATAAATCAGAATGTGCAACGTCATACAAAACACCAAATTCTGGATAATCTTTAATAGCTTCTTGAAGATATTGACGTTGTACAGTGGGCTGTCCTAAATATCTAAAATTTTTCTTTAATTTATATTGCTTAGTCCCTTTAGAGCAACTCATACCATCCAAAAGATGCTTAAACATAATCTTCGGAATAGTATCACCGTTAAATGAGCACTTAGTATTTTCTAATCGAGCTAAACAAGCCCCAGTCCCCGTTTCTTTACCATAAATCCCAATTTCTTTAATAAATTTTTTAATATCATTGGCTCGTTTAATAGATATAGTATAAGCAACTCCAAAGTCAGATGGAGTTTTTTTCTGACTAAACATACCAACAATACCAAATTTTAACAGCATATCTTTAACATCAAGAACCAATTGTTTACTTGTACTAGTGTAACCAACCTCACAACGTTTCTCACCCAAACAAGCCCAACCATCCGTCCCATAAAGACAATTTAAGAAAAAAGCAGAATCTTCTTTACAAAGATTTTTATATTGATGAGGAATAAACTTATAATAACTAGTTTTACCATATAGCCCTAATTCTCTTAATATATCAGTTAATAAATTTTTACCGGGATTCTTTGGGTCTGAAATACCAAATTTTCCTTCGCTATATTCAGTAAATTTAAAATTTTCAGGCAAAATACGAAGTAGAAATTGAATTTGTTTTAAATTAAAACAAGATAGAACTGGAGTGCCTTCTGTTACGCACCCATTCCCAATTAAATGTGCAATGATAGCAAGACACCACCCATCATAAATTATCTCAGAAAATTCTAAATCGGGAGAAGGGTGCTGTCTAGAAATTGCAATCTTATCATCCAAAATTAATTCATTATATCTTACCCACCCCCGTTGCGTTAAGACGGGATGCGTATAACTACAAATAATAGATTGTTCTGTTCTAGTAGTAATTTTATAAGTAAGTTCATTTGGAATATAATTTGTATTCAATACTTTTGAGTATTCTAACTTGCCTTTTTCCGTCATAGATAAAATAAAATCATTTTTTTCTACTTCACATATAGGAATATATCCTTTAGTCTTACTTAACACTATAGTATCTTTGTGAACCGATTTTCCTCCTCTCATTGCTCCCCCAAATAATATATACTTCTCCGGTCGTAAATGTGCTTCCATTTGTTTACTAGTCGGAGTATAAAGTTTTGCAAAATCGATTGTATCTGTTGTGAGTGGGTTTTTCTTTTTGGTAGGCATTTCTAATTATCTCCAATGACTTCATTTTGAATCACTCTGAGCAATATCAAAATAGTCAACTTCTGACTATTGAGTCACATTATATCATATTTTGGAGATATTTCAATAACTAAATTTTAGTTTTGGTTGGTTTGTTATAATTAGATTTTATTAGAGATTAGAATATATTGCGCGTATTTCTTAGTCAGCTAGTGTGGACCTATTCCGTTCTATAATATCTTCCTGTTCCTCTATAAATGTATTTCGTGCCGCCTCTAATTCATCTGAATCTATTTGAGTATCCTCTGTTCTTCTACCATTTGATTGAAAAGAAACTGCCTGAGGTCGTTCTCTAAAAAGTTCATCAGTTGTTTCTCTTTGTATTGACCTATTACGAAAATCTTCTATCCCCGAACTCTCCATTAAATCTCTAAAAGCATTACCAGGAAATGGACTTTCTGCCATTGGAACTGCTCTGGGTCGTACTCTATAACCTCCTTGTACAATTTCTTGCCTTGCTACCTCCATCTCTTCAAGGAGTATCCTATCTGCCGCTTCTGCTTCTGTCTCCTCTGATACTTCTTCTTTTTCATCCTTTCTTTCTACCAATAAGATAATAATTGGAATCTCACACCCATCTTCAATAGGAGAAAATGATGGGGATTGTATTTTTAACAGCAATCTTTGCTTCTCTATTTCATGATGTATAGATATAATTCTAGGATTAACTACGATCCCATCAAGCCCAAAAGATTGCCAAATATCTTTACCACTTAAAAATATATCATTTAAACTCTGCTCTGTAACTGCAACTAGTCTAACCTTTTTTAGTTCCTCTTTGATTAGCACCTCTTTTATTGAAATCTTAGCCATTATTTTTTATCAACTTTTTAAAATTATATTATCGGCTAAATATTCATCAATATTATCATTTTGTTGCCACACCAAACGTCAACAGGCCTTCAACAAATATTTCCACAGTTGTTAATTTGGCTTTTCTTCAAACCGACTTGTAAGGTGTTTATCTATACATCTTTTCATTCCATTGTGGGCTTCTACGTGCATTAATTTATCCTTTTTTAATTGTGTCATCAGCTAAATATTCATCAGGATCGTCATTATCTTTCTCATTTATCTGATTAGGAGTATATTTTCCAATAACCATTCCAAATTCGTTATGATAGTTACATAAGCAATCAAATTCTAATAAATTATACCCAGCACAATAACAATAGGTTCTATACATACTTTTCTTCTCCTTACCAGAATTACAGTGTGGGCATAACGCACTTTCATAGCGCTCCCCATTCCTACAAATAACACAAAACTTAGACATAATTTTTTTCATCCTGATAATGATTCACTGAGTAACCCCAATTTACATATGTCCTCTGACCTGAGAGCCACACATGGCGCATTAAAGCGCCCTCTAAGCCTCTCTTCAGCATAAACCCATCTGTTTCCTCTACTTGATATGATTTCAGTATCTCCGTCTTAAATAGCACACAACAGATAGATGACCACCCACATTCCTCTAAGCCAGTTTCCTTCGGCGTCATAAATGCAAAATTACTAAACCCACTTGTTGCTTGTCTCACCATAGTAACATACTTATGCGCCCCGTGCCTTGTTTTGGCAGGAGCCGCTATTGCTCCAGCATTCTCTGTTTCCTCTATGTTCTTGACAAACTCGTTATATGTATTCCATTTTGGAACTACGTCATGCTCTAATGATATTATATAGTCTGTATCCGCTAAGTCAATAAAATCTTGCCAATATCTATTTAATTTTATGGCTATTGGACGAGCTTGATTGAGGGCGCAAAATGAAGATGTATCCCCATCTTGAAGAATGATAGAAAACCAAGTTGGGTTTATTTGATTGAGCCACTCCTGAATTGGGTCAAGAAAATATTTATCCCCAGTATTATTATAAAGAATGAATTGGGCGTCATCAGGGAGACTTAAATTCAGGACCCCCTGCTTCCAAACATCTGCTACCCACGGTTTCCTTGGACCAAATGGTGTGCATACTGTTACTGTTTTATCCTTCATCTTTTTCGTCCTTAATATCTCTAGTAATGCCGTGAAAAATTAATCTAGCTCTTTTACTTTTTGCTGATACTTCTATAACCAAATTAGTAAAAAAACAATCTGAACAATACCAGTCAATACTTCTATCACCATAAGTCCTATTCATTATCTCCACCATATCATCACAATGACCTATTTTACGACACCAACCGCATCTCTCGTGTTCAGTGTGCATTTACATATACCCCAAATTCTTTAAACGCTCTTGTAATTTAGCATTCTCAACGTAATCAGATTCTTCAATTAATGAGAACGTTCCAATCTTTTTTTAATAAATCAAATTGATTAATCATTTTTAGTGTCCTACTATCTGTGTTGGGCTGTCTGGATAAAGAAACTCTGGATTTTCTTCTTCCAGTTTTTCTAATTTCTTTAGCATCATGTCATATTCATAATCACTTATTTCTGGCATACATTCTTGATAGTAAAGATTATTGTGGCGTTTTATTTCCTTAGATAATCTCATTATCTCACATAAAATCTGATATTTAGATAAATGGTCTAGCATAATATCTTCAAATGTTTTATCTTTATTCTTCACCAGAAAATTCCAATTCCCTGTGGTCTAGTGTTCTTGGAAACATATTTTCAGGAGGATAATTTGTATCTACTAAAGTGACTTCTACAGGAGCATCAATCTCTACCTCTTCCACTAAAAGTTGCACTGTCATTCTATTTGTATCCCCAACTCTAGTCGCTATATCCCAACCAACTACGGCACGAATTTCAACACCATCTAACCATAATCTTCCTTGTCCATGCCCATCCATAATAATTTTAACTTTACTAAAAGCTCTTCTTACATTATCTTCAGGCATTTATATCTACCGCAAAAACTCCCAACGTCCTACAAACTTCTTCTCTATTCATTTTAATACTGACCTCGTTTATAATAAGCACAAACGGACTGTAAATCTTCTTTTGTAAGTTTATCAGATAGGATAATATATTTATCCCAGTCCCAATCTCGTGATGTCATATCAGCATTCAATAAATCCCAATTCATATCCTCTGAGACTAACCCATCCTTTTTTGCAATGTCCCATAACTCCGTGCCGGGAAATGGCATAACTGGATAAATAACGGCAATCAACCACTTCTCCTTATTTTTAACTAAAAATTCTTTTGTGCTTTCTATTTCTTCTTTTGTTTCATCTGGCATCCCCGTAACAAAAGAAGCTACCACCCCTATTCCACCTTTATGTAACCTATCTATTGTTTCTTGATTCTTTTCTACTGTAACGCCTTTTCGTATTTTTTTCAGAGTATTATTTGATCCCGATTCCATCCCTATTGCGACTCCCTTAAATCCGGCACGTCGCAAATGTGGGAGAATATCAATTTTTCTAAATGCATCGGCCCTGATGTTCGCATATATTTGAGAAAATTTCTTTTTAAATTGTCTCTGTTCCATTAAATCACAAATTTCAATAAACCTATCAGCATCTTGAGTAAAATTATCATCTACAAAATATAGATAAGGACTATGCCCTATAATAGTCTCAGCTTCCTCAATTACTCTCTGAGGGGAGAAGTATCTGGTTCTGCCCCACATCATTCTGGAAGAACAGAAGGCACATTTGAAAGGACAGCCTCTAGAACCATTTACCCAATTATTAGCTTTATAACCACCGATGGTACCTCTATCAGCAATGGGGAGCCAATCTAAGTCTTCAATTTGTTCTTCTTTTACAATACCGGGAGCATAGTCACCGCACAATATTTTAAGAACGGCCAGTTCCCCCTCACCAATAACCCCAAAATCAAACGGGGTATTTTCTAAATTAGGTAATGCGGAAAAATGAGGACCGCCAATAACTGTACAAATTTCCTGTTTATGTAATTGCTCCCCCAATTCAAGGGCGGCATTATAATTCTGTGTAACAGAAGTAATTAACGCCCAATCGCCGGGAGATAAAGTATTTACAGGGGGGTTATAGACAACTTCAAACTGTGGTAAATCTCGTTTTATTACAGCAGAAAAATAAGCAAGGGCCGGAGAATGCCATACTGGAACACCTTTCCCACTATGGAGTTTTTGCGGCATATATAACGCTACTTTTGTTGACATTATTCTTTCCTGAAAATAGTTAGACCCGGTGCTTCTCCAAATTCCAAACAAGATTTGAATTTGCCTCGCATCTCTTCAGCCACATGTCTTGGTCCCTGACATCTTGCATCATTTATATGTTGAACATTAGTATCATGCATTACCATGAATCCACCACACTCCAGCATTGGGTATGTTAAATCACAAGCTGATTTAGTTCCCTCATAACTGTGATTTCCATCTACATAAATATATTGATACGTATCATTAGGACGCAATAAACAATAATTTTCTATTGTATGAACATGAAGGTCAATCGGCATTCCATCAAAATATTCTTTCATTGCCTTATAGTCGTTAGCAAACTTACTCCAATTATCTGTACCACCCCATGCCAACCAATGACCATCTTTTTTATAATGATAAGAAGCATCAACAAAATCAACTCTACCATCAGTCTGTTGTGCTGCTTCTGCAAGAATCCTTGGCACATAACCCCAAGCCGAACCAATGGCTAAAATGCGTTGAATCCTACTTGTAGTTATAATACCATATTGAATCAAAGGAAAACCAAGAATACCTTTCTTCAAATCTTCACAGTGTAATGGAATACCTTTCTGATAAGTAGGACCAACCATATATTTATTTAAGATTCGTTTTGCTTCATTTTCGTTGATAATCATTTATTTATCCCTTATTTTAAATATACCAAATAACCCTTTAATCCAGAGTCCTCTAATGCAATTACGTTTTCTTCTCCATGCGCGACTAAACAAGAGGGTGCTCCTGCACAGTTAGAAGCGGGCGTTCCATCAATATGATGAAATTTTAGCCTTCCTTTGATAAATAAAATAGCTTCTGCTTTATTAAAAACATGTTCGTGAAACCACTTAGTATCAGGACGAGCAAAGGTCAACATTATTCCATTACCATGAAAAGCCAATCGTTTTGCCCATTCTCCACATTCACTACCATAGGGAGGATTGCACCAAACTCTACCAAACCATTTTTGCATTAGACCATTGTCTTTAATAGTAAAACTATGTTTTGCCGTTTCCCAAGGCATATTTACACCATTAGCAGGGTCTAAATCAAATTCTCCTAAAGCGTCCAAAATAGATGGTGGAGTAAGCCACTCATTCTTAGCATTAGTACCACCATGCATATTTCCAAAATGTCTTTCGTCTGCTACCATATTTTGTCTACCAAAACCTCTCTGGACTTGCATAGTGTTTGGCCACACATTGATACCCTAAACACCATGCTTTCATCCCCATCGCTTTTATATCATTCATTATAGTATGTTCCCATACATAATTTGATACTTTTTCAAGAGACAATTTTTGAAACACATCACCACGAAACAAAACACAACTCATATGAGATAAATGAACCTCAAACGGGTCATCCTGAATCCAGTGTTTCATTACACCATTAATAATAGCATGATTCATCCAACCCCCACCCCTTCGTCGTACGGCAGCCGACACAAAAGCAATATTTGAATCCGAATTTAAAAATTCCTTCATTTTTGTAATTGCGTCTGGGGTGGGAACAACATCATCTTCTAAAGATAGCACATAATCTCCATCTACATAATCCTTCATTTTCCACCAAAGATTGTACATCTTGGTGGTCTTTTCAACAGAGTTTGGGTTATCAAAAACTTCGTCATCAATTATACAATGAATAGTGCTTTCAGGATAAATTTTATTTACGGCGTCGCAAATAGGATCCAAATAGGAAGGATTACCTGAATTATTTACAAACACAAAGGAAGGATGTTGTCCTTCGGACAAACAAAGATCCAAAGCCGTGATTGTTTTTATATAAAATTCGGGTACCCATTTTTTCCGGGAGGCAAATGGGGTCATTATAGTCAATGCGCTGTTGGGCATTATTATTTACTCCTCTTTTATTTCTTTATCATTCTCTACCTTAACATCTTCTTTAGCATTAACTTTTTCTAATTCATCTTCCATAAGTTCATCATTATCAAGTTTTGTCGCTTCTTCTACTGCCTCTGCATAAGTCATATCTCTTTTTTTTATTTCTTTGTTTATAACTTCTTTTGGTTCTATCATTAAAACACCCAAACCATGACGAGAATTTGGCATGGTTGTATAAAGACAATTAAACTCAGGGTGCTTCTTAAAATAATCATTCAGTGGAATTTGAACGCCCTCAAAACGTGTTTTAACATCGTGAAAAACTGCCACACCACCGGGTTTAAGTTTTGGGAGCCACATATCTAATTCCACTACCGTCTGCTCCGCAACATGACTTGTATCCAAAAATAAGAAATCAAAATCTTCAATCGTATCCAGCAACTCTTTATCTTTACTATCACCTAAATGAAATTTCCAATATTCTTTAGCTAATTTAGTAAGTTTGGGAGTAGGCATTAAAATATCCAAGATAGTGCTGCAATCTCGATTATCGATGCTCTCTATTTTGTCCCCCCCAACTTTTAACAAACCAAGCATAAGGGCTCGTGTAGATGCGCCATAATCTACACCAATCTCCAAAATCCGTTTTGGCCTGTGCTTAACTACCAAATTATAAAGATTAAAGACATCATCACGTAAAGCAGAGCGACTGCTCCGCGAATCTTTTCTTAAAATACCATCAACATCAATAACTACATTATTCCACTTCATCATCTTTACTCCAGCTAACAAAATTCCATAAATTTACAAAGACCAAAATAACGCCTAAAACAACATAGCCAATATCCTCTGGTTGTCTGGAATGAGCTCCTGCAAAAAGAAAATTGGCTATTATTCCTATAAATGGGCCTGACCTGTGCTTCATTCCATATAGAAGATAAGTTGCTAAAATCAAACCACTAATAACAATACTTGTCATACTTTATCCTAAAAATGCCCCATCAGGACTTGAACCTGAAATAAAAGCTCCAAAAGCTTTGGTATTACCTATTATACTATGGGGCAATGATTTATTCCTTTATCCGTCTTTTCTTTTTCTTCTGCTCCTTGTGCTGGAGCTTCTGCTTTTCCTTCTTTGACTCCCTGCGTTCCCGTTTTTCATCATACTCGTCATAGTTCTGCATTTGAATATTATACCTTATTTATTCCTTTTTACAAGCTTTATTTTTTAAAAGCACTCGGAGGGCCATGATCCCCCAACCTTGGATTTACAAAACCCATGCTCTACCACTTGAGCTACGAGTGCACATTATTTATGTCTCTTTAAATTTAGCCACTTTATTATTATAATCAATACAAACATCTAAACACATTTCTCTACAAATTTTATCTTCCCAACAATTATGGACATTCATCCAATTTTCACGCTCTTTCCGCATATTGTCCCCAACTTTACCAATTGGATTTCCACCCTCTCTCAAATAAATAATGCACGGGAAGTGATAACCACCCGCAATAGCGGCATCATCTAAAACCAACCAACACTTACCACTGTCCTCTTTAGTCATTTTTCTAACATTTCTACCCTTTTTAACATTATTTATTCTATATCTTAAAATAGGATACTTATCCAAAATCTCACTCGGCAACGTTTCTAAAATTTTTAAAGCCTTATTATACTGAGCACTTGGAACAACTCTTATATCTGAAATGCCCAATGAGTCTGCAAATAGAACATTTTCTTTGGCCTGTGCTATATTTTCCTTAGTAAAAACCATCCCAACGGTAGTATAAATCAGTTGACTTACTTCTTTAATATTTTTTACTACCACATCCCACGAATCTTTTCTACCGGCCATTCTATCACCAACGGCGGCACAACATGCGTCTAATGATATAGAAAAATCATTTACTCCCGCATCTATTAATCTTTTATATAAATCTAAGTCAGAATAACCGTTAGTAGAAACTGCTATTTTTTCTACATTATTTTTCTTACAGTGGGCCACTAATTTTACAAGGTCCTTCCATACAGTAGGCTCACCCCCAGAAAATCTGACATTTCTAAGCCCCTCTGCAATCCATAAATCTACCACGTTCTTTGCTTCCTTGAATGTTAATGTCCCACGAAGATCTTCCCGCATTCCTCTACAATAAGGACACTTAAAGGTACATTTATCAGTAAGCAATAATTCACACCGCCATAAAGGACTATCAATACTAACATTTTTTGCTCTATCATCAGATAGGGTGTAAAAGCCAATATCTTCTAAAAGCATTTATTTATCCCTTCATTACTGCTAAAGGTCTTAATTTTGTTACTATATCTACCAAATCCAATTGTGATTCTATTACTTCATCAATATTCTTATATGCCTCTGGAGCTTCACTAATATCAGGATTCCCTTTTCTATTATCACCCCATCCAGAAAATACAACATCTTTAATACTCTCGTTACACTCTTCAACGGTATGTGTTTTACAAAATTCTGCCCTACCACAATTTCTACCGGCCCCATGAGAGCAAGACTTAAATGATTGAATATTTCCTAATCCTCTGACAATATAGCTAGCCGTCCCCATACTACCCGGAATAATCCCTAATTGCCCCTTATAAGCCTTTGTTGCTCCTTTTCTATGTACCCATACGTTTTCTCGAAAATGATTCTCTATAGCCGCAAAATTATGATGGATGTTTATTTCTTCACTAAACGTACACCCCGTAAATGAATTTATAACTTCTTTAAATATCTTCATCATAATCCGTCTATTTTCTTTGGCAAATTCCAAAGCCCAATTCATAGATGTTATATACTCAGCCGCCTCTTTAGTCCCAATGGGAAGAAAAGCAGACGAGTAATTATCTGCTTCCACGGGAGAATACCACCTCTTACATAACTCTACTGCCTTTTTATGAAAATGATTTGCAATCCTATATCCAATATTCCTACTACCACTATGGAGCATAAGCCAAATATAGCCTTCTTCATCGACTTGTACCTCAATGAAGTGGTTGCCCGATCCGAGAGTTCCTAGTTGATGTCCAGCAGATTTAAGATTCTCCTTAATTATAGAACATAAATCTGGGTCATCAAATCCACCCCAATCAAGGGGGGCTTTCCTGTGTTCTTTACCTACTGGAATTCTTAATTTTAAATCATCAATAATCCGATGTAATATACCAGTAGTAACCCCACTAGTCTTAGCAGTAGTTTTTACCGCACACATCCCACAGCCAATATCCACCCCGACAAAATTTGGCACTACTGCACCCTTTAATGCTACTACCCCACCAATAGGCATTCCATATCCCACATGACAATCTGGCATTATGGCTACGTGCTTAAACACGCATGGATGGTTAGCTAAATTTTCTACTTGTGCTAAAGCCCCTTCCTCTAAATCTTTACACCATGATTTAATTAGAACTATATTATCTGTATTAATCCATTTCATCACATTTCCTCTATCTTTTTCTTAGCCAAAACCATCTTATTTCTTGCTCCGGCATTATCAGTATGTATATAAATAATGGGCTTTAAAATAGCTCCATGCCAAACTAATAACTCAATATGACAAAGTACATCATATCCATTACACCAGTCATCACCTAAATCATGGTCAAAACTTATTTCAGTTACTATTCCAGTTGATAGAAGATTCATGCAAATATGCCCATCACGGACAACTACCCAACTATTATCAGGAGCGTTTCGTATGTCGTCAAGGAATATCTTCATCTGTTAACCCTTTACCAATCCAACATAAAATCTGACATTTCCAAATCGGTAACGTGATTATAACACCCTTCCGGGCATTTTTCATTAAAAATAAGATTCCCTTCTATATATACATAAATAGGAGCCCTACACAAGGGACAATTCTCGTCAATCTCTAGCTCCGGTATATATTTAGACACCTTATTAGCCTTTAGCCAACCCTGCATCATAGTTTATCCTCTCATAAACTCAAATCAAGGATACCCCACAAATCGCCTAAAGTCAAATGAAATTGACACATTTATTATTTTTTCTTGCTTTCTGAAAAATTTAGAGCTATTCTTGATTTGAAAGGAGAGAATAAATGACGATTAAAGATAATATTGTAGAAGATTGTCATCAATTTGGTAATTGGGATGAAAGTCGTCAAAAGTGCCTTTTATGCAAACAATACTATCCTATGGACTATGACCTCTGTGTAAAAACTACTATTATATCTAACAACGAACCTTATCCTAATAGCGATGACACAATAGAATTAAATAAGGCGGAAATAATTAGACTCCAAAAAGAAAACAAAGCCCTATTGAAAGAAATAGAAATATTAAAACACCCGCCCACATTTGACTCAAGTAATGTTAAACATCAGAAAAGAACGCTGGAGCTATAAATAATGATCAAAACAACCATAAAAGGACGTGGCCCAATTCCCCGCACCACCATTAATGACTTAATTATAGCCATATTCTCTATATTTCTCAGGTGCTACAAGAATGTTACTATCCCATCAAGGGTGGTTATTGTCTGGGACAAACTTGAGGAGAATCGGGGGGAATTTGAATTAGAAACCCATAATATCAATATTGACAGCGGAGAAACCAGAGAAAGCATCACCAAAACAATAATCCATGAAATGTGGCATTATATGGAAAAAATCAATCCTTGGGTAGTAGAGCACAAAAAAGCCTATGCGTCCGAAAATTTATTTTATGAACAAGTAGTGGGGATAGCAGAACAATTAAAAGAAATGCGGTTAAAGATTAAAAAACAAGGAAACCTGCTATGATTAATATTGCCCAAAAATAGGGCAAACTCGGAATTAACCTTACTATTTTTATACCAAAGAAAGGTCTTGTTTTTGTCGTTAAATTTTTTCAAAAAAAACACGCCTTTTAATACGTTTCAAGAAGCTATCGCTTCTTATCTCCGATTAAAAGACGTTAATATTAGTTTTGTATATAGTTCTTGTACGTACTTTGCCTTTTAATGTCTTTAGTAGTACTGTACCTCTATTCCCGCTTCCCTTGTACGGATTATTATACCGAGGATTTATTTTTTTGTAAAGGGAAAACTTGGCAATAAAGTAGTTAGATTTGTAACTTTAGTGAGATTAAGGAGTTGCTACGAAAAAGTTTTTTATGACAGGGCATATTTTCTTGACTTTGGGCTATTATTGTGATATATTGAGTATGTTAGGATTAATTAATTAAGGTAATGAAGGAGGAAAAAGTGAATAAATTACGATTAATTCTTTGGGAAGACTGTAATCGTAACTGTTCTGGCTGTTGTAATAAAGATTGGGATATTAAAAATTTGCCTGTTTGTACTGATTTTACGGGGTATGATGAAATTTTATTAACTGGCGGTGAGCCTATGTTATATCCTGATAAAGTTGAGAAAATAATTAGAGAAATTTGTA
>Ga0307928_10000543_pt1 | contig 28308 bp, 36 predicted proteins | sample AceLakmetagen232_FD_201815 | JGI IMG/M metagenome (GOLD analysis project Ga0307928, IMG submission 201815) | Saline water microbial communities from Ace Lake, Antarctica - #232 | ecosystem: Environmental > Aquatic > Non-marine Saline and Alkaline > Saline | place: Antarctica: Ace Lake... | reverse complement strand
AAAACAGCCTTCGCCGACATCGTCCCAAAAGTCCCAATCATCGCAATCTTATCCTCGCCATACTTCTCCCGCACATACTTCAAAACAACATCCTTATCCCCAAAATCAATATCAAAATCCGGCAACGAAATTCTATCAGGATTCAAAAACCTCTCAAACAACAATCCCAAACTTAAAGGTTCCAGCTGAGTAATCCCCAAAGCATAAGCAACAATCGAACCCGCACCACTTCCTCGCCCAGGACCAACCTGACAAAACTTCTTCGCCTCTTGAATAAAATCAGCGACGATAAGAAAGTAAGCCTCGAACCCCATCTTTCCAATAACACCCAACTCAAAATTCATCCGCTCAATCGCCTCCTCATAATTATCCTTCCCGCCATAAATCCTGTCAACCCCTTCCTTGCACCAATTATACAAATGCTCCTTATGAGTCATTCCCTCCGGCGAATCAAAATGCGGAAAGATAGGCTCTCCCATTTCCAACTCAACATTACACCTATCAGCAATCTCACAGCTCACATCAACAAACTCATCATCAAAAGCCTCTTTCATCTCAGCCTCGCTCTTAACCCAATAACCAGCACCATCAAACTTAAACCGATTATCATTATTCATATCCCCATTAGTCTGAATCGCCAACAAAACCTCATGAGAATAAGCGTCCTCCTCTTTCAAAAAATGCGAGTCGCAAGTCGCGACAATTTTCAACCTATACTCAGGAGCGACTCTCTTATAAAACTCAGCAACCTTATCCTCCTCGGGAATCCCATGCTTCTGAACCTCCAAATAAAAATCCTCCTTCCCAAAAATATCAATATACTCCTCAATCAACTTCCGAGCTTTATCTTCATCTCCCTCCATCACAGCCTGCGCAATATCATTCGCAAGACAAGCACTCATACAAATCAGACCTTTCGAATACTTCCGTAAAATTTTCTTGTCAATTCGAGGCCTATAATAAAAACCCTCATTATTCGCAATCGAAACCAACCTAACCAAATTCTGATAACCCTCCAAATCCTTTGCCAACAAAATCAAATGAAAATTCTTATCATCCTTATTCCGACTCTTCAAATCATTTGTAATATACGGCTCAAACCCCATAATCAATTTCACACCCGCCTTCTTCGCCAACTCATACTTCTTAATCACCGCCCCCATATTCCCATGATCAGTAATCGCAACCGAATCCTGCCCCATACTCTTAACATACTCAAACAATTCACCAACCTTCGTCGCCCCATCCAAAAGCGAATACTCTGTATGTAAATGTAAATGTGTAAATCCCATACCAAAAAAAACCAAATCCACTTTAAAAAAATTTAGATACTCTACAAAGTCGCAACAAAGTTACCAAAAAACAATCATCCAATCTTCCATCAGAAATGCGCCGTCCGCAGATGGTGCAATTTCTTGTGGAATAAACCCAATACCTAACAGCGAAGCACCCAAATACCTAACACCTAGTCAAGCTTCGCTTGACTCTCCCCTTTCCCAAAAATCGATTCAATATATTCCTGCGTCAATTCCATCCCCTCCTTCGTATAACTCGATATATTATAATTCCTCATCAACTCCAACGCCGGCTCCAAATATTTCCGAACAGACCCCTCACTAATCGTAAAAATAATCTTCCCATCGCACTTAGTACAACTACCCTTCAATGGCGGACGCCTAAACTTCTCATTACACTTAGAACATCTAAATCCCTGCCGAGCAAACTTCCTAAGATTCCCTCTAATGTCCCGAATAAAATGCCTCTCCAAAACAAGCCGAGCAACATCGTCCTCATCAACCGCCCGAATCTTCCCAACTAACTCCATCTGTGCCGCAACCTTCTCCTTCATCGTCGGCAAAGTCTTATATGCCCCATTGTTTATACCCAAATTCATATCACTAGTATCATGAGTAAAGCCGGCTCCAACAAACGGCTCCGTTACCTTTTCTTCCGAATTCCGAATTCCGAATTCCGAATTCCGACGCATAAGCCTATCACGAACCAATTCCTCATTCACCTCACTCGAATGCTTCCCCAGCTCCGCAGCCTTATACAAATCCAAAGAATACTTCTCGCTAGTATCCAAAAACAAAATCTGATCATCTACTTCTCCCGCCCGAATCCTAGCATTCAAAACCAATGGCGCATCCTGGCTTCCACCTCTATGCCCCGGCAAAAACTTCCTAGAAAAATTCATCAACACATCCATCAACATCATAACCGCAGCCTCATCCCCATCACAATCTCGACGCATAGCCGCATGCATATACGGAGAAGCAACCAACCCCTGCATTTCCGTCCAACCAATAATCCGGCCAACAACTCCCGCACAATTATGCGGCGCCATACAAACAACCAACTGCCCAACCAAATCATCCTTCGACTTCAAATTATAATGCCGCGGCAACTTGTAAAACCTCTCCAACTCCTCATCAACAAAATTCGCAATATTAAAAAACACATCATCCGCCTTCTGATCATTCCCAACAGAACAACTCGGCAAAACAACATCATGCGGCTTCAATTCCAAAATCTGATTCTCATTAACCAAATCTTCTCTATTAATATCCTTCTCATATCCTAGCAACCTCAACTTCTCAACTCCAACACGAATCTCCTTCGGCTTAAAATGCGTCAATGGAATCTCGGTCGCATCATACCGAACCGTCCCATCTTTATTCACCGACAAATTAAACTTCGCCCTCAAAATCCCCTTCGCCAAATTCTCAACCTCACGCCCCTCGCTACTCATCCGACGAATCCCCTTAACCATCGGCGGAACCTCATGCGCCCCATAACCTAAAGTCTTAACCGCATTATCAAAATAATTCTTCGCATCAATCTTACGATTATAATAATTAAAACAACTATTATGCAACTTACAACATTCCGACTTAACCTCACGACATTCCCGACAATAAAACATCCGAATCCCTCTCTCCCCACAAACATCACACTTCTCGTAAATACTCTCATTCCCACAACCACATCTATAAACCGGCGCATCAGCCTTAACAAAACCAATCTCAACAGCATCCTGCACACTCCTTAATCTTCCACCTTGGTCCCCAACAGGGAACAACATATTCGGACTCCCAGTCAACGCCCTTAACTTAGCTTTCTCAGGACGACCCATTCTAGCCCCAATAAAACTCCCAGCCTTGTCCTTAATTTCAAACTCACACATCGAATTCACAATCTCCAAAACGCTCCTCTCATCAACCTCATTAACTTTCAATTCCAAAACCTCATCATTATACATATCCCCCTTCCCAAGATTAACCAAAAACGCCCGAGCATCAGAATCAATTACCACATTATCCAAAACAACATCGTGCTCAACACCCAAAATCTCCAACGCTCTTTTCCCAGCCCCAAATTTACCCTTATCCAAGTTTCCCCACGACAAAACCAACTTCCCTCCTCGCCAAACCGAACCATTCAACCATTTAATCAATTCAACAAATTCCTCATTAGAAATCTCAGTCCAATAAAAAATAAACTTAGGATGCAACGCAACGCCATGCTTCTTAGAAATCTCAACAGCCTTATCTAAATCAATCTCACCAACTAAGTTTCCAAGAGAAGACGAGCGAGTCGAAGACTCCTCGGTTTCTTTTGGAATACTCTCTAATTCCAATTCCCACCATTCTTCAACATACCCCGGCTTAACCAAATCCGCATTCCTATCAATCACATCCCCAAGCGGAAACAACATATCCCCAAGATAAATTATCTCATCAATCTTAGGATATAATTTCCTAGCCTCCTCATAATCATTCAACTTTTTAACAGACCCATCCTTCAACCGAACAATCGGCCCATCGATAGAATCACAAGATGTAATAATACAACCCTTAGTCGGCTTCTCAATTTTCAACTGTGTCCCATTAGACAAAAACCCATTCGAAATCCCCATAGTCGCCGGATGAATCGAAACCGCACTAAACCCTGCAGTCCGCCCCTTACCATACCTAAACCTAAATCCCCCACTTCGAGAAGGATGCCCATAAACCGGACGCCCCGCAACCAAATCCTTAATATAAGTCGCGACAACGTCATCACTTCCACCTTCCCGCTTTTTATGCAAAACCAAATAATCCTCAAGCCAATCAAACCCCGTACAAATCAATCCATTATTCTTACAACTCCGCAAACGGCCCCAAGCCTTCCCAGCTTTCTGCGCCAACCCCTCAGAAAAAGTTAAACACATCCCACCACGAATCCGATTACTCTCAACCCTCGACAAATCCTTATAATTAGAAACCTCAAACCTCTCAGTCGGATCCCCATCAATCTGAATCGGCAATCTCTCAGCCAAAAAAATCATCTCCTCCTCCGTCGGAAAATACTGCAAATTCGTAACCCTCTCCTGATAATCCGTATTCTCCTGAACATACCGATTAACCTCACTCTTTGTAGCATCATACTTCGCATACCCAAAATGCTCCCGCAAATAATCAATTAACATCAAAGAAACACAAATAGAAGTCGTCCCCGCCGCACGAATCGGCCCACTAAAACTCGCAATAAAATAATCCTTTCCATCTTTCGTCTTCCCCAACTTCAAACCAGTATATCCCTCAATAGGACAAGATACAACACCAAGCGTAATATAAGCAAACCCAACCCGAATCCCTACATCAATCGCTTCCAACCTATCTTTAAATTTACAAAACTTCTCCTCGGCAATCTCACGAGCAATAACAAAACTAACCGTCGTATCCAACTGCCCATACTCACTCTCCAATTCTAAAATCCTAGCTGTAATTTTCTCCACCGGCAACTTGGGGTAGACAGTACTAATCAAAGCAACACATTTCTCAGCCATCGTCATAGCCAACGGAATCTCAACCTTACCAACTGGATCCAGCCCCTTCCCTCTCGCCAAATTCGCAACAGCATACTCAGCATTAACCCCCCTACTCAAACTTTCAAAATACCCATCAACATCCCACTTATACATTTTCCCCTCCCAACTTACAAACCAAATCCTCGCCCTCATCCCATTTAATCTCATCATCACTAAAGTCCACAATCTTAATCTCCCTCGTCTTTAAATTAAACAAAGGAACCTTACAAGGATCCGGAACATTCCCAACCTTCTCCTCAAACGGAGTCATCGACTGCCAACAAGAACTCGCAACCAACAAAATATTATTATAACTATCAACCTCTGCACGATGCTGATCCCCAGTCGCAATAATATCAGGAACCATATCAATAACTAAAGGGTCCTTCTCCTCACACGGAATATAATCCATCAGCCCATGAATCGGCGCAAGATGCCTCCTCTTCAACATCTCCCTAACAACCCGAGTCGGATTCCCATGATTCCCCTTGACTCCCGACTCCCGACTTCCGACTTCCGACTGGCGAAGCCTAGGCAACTCATTAATAAAATGGTTAATACTCGCCCCATGATACATCAAAATCTTAAACCCTCCACCAACCTCAACCAAAGCTGGATTCGGAACCAAATGCACATTCTCCATCCTATACAACCCCGGCGCCCACTTCTCCGAAATCACAGGTTGCGGCTCGCCCAACCAAACCGCATCATGCTGTCCTGGACATATCACAATCTGAACATCCTTCCGAACCTTCCGCAAAATCTCCTCAACCTTCTGATACTGCCCTCGACAAGTCTTAATATTCAAAAACTTCTCCTGCCCAGGATAATGCCCAACCCCATCAATATTATCCCCCGTCAAAAACAAATACTTAACCTTCCGCGCAATCGCCTTCTGCCTCTCGTCCCCAACATCGCCGTTAATCCAGTCAACAAATTTCAACAAACTCTTTTCCAAAAACATCTTAGACCCTGTGTGAAAATCCCCACTAAAAGCAACATACTCATCAAAATCACTAACCCTCTCCTCATCTAAAGAAATATCGGGGTAAATAATATCATTAACAAACAACATCTCAACAGAACCACTAACCCGGAACACAACAATATCATCCAACAATAAATCATTAGCAACCCTAAATAAATTCTTCTTCTCACGATTAATCAAAACAAGGGAACTCCCTGTCAAATCCTCAACCTCCACAAGCAAATTCTTATTCTTCGTAACCCTCTTACTTTTAACCATCGCGATAATAGAATAAACGCCATTATTAATCCCAACCCGACGAATCGAACTCAAATTAACCAAATCCTTTTTCTCCAACATCCCTTTAATAGACTCAAACCTCGCACGAAAATGCCGAACAAAATCACCGACCTCAATTTTCTTAGATTTAAAACTCGGCGCAGCCAACAACTTAACACCCTCACCCTCGACAACCTCGCCCACAGAATCAACAACCAACAAATCCCGAAACTTATCAACATGCTCGTCAAACACAGCCTTAGTAATCACCCTCCCTTTAACAACCCCCATCAAAACATCCACAATCTTCTCAACATCCACAATCTCCATCCCATAAAACAAATCCAACATCTCCCTATCTAAAAGAAACCCCTTCCCCCTACACAACTCTAATATCTCGCTCCCCATTAATCCAACAACAACATCGCCGCCTCAAATTTAAGTTCAATAAGTTTCTTAGCATCAGAAGAAAGTTTCGCAAACGAATTAATCAACTTATTCCTCACTGAAGCCCTAGCGTCATCATGACTCATCTCCTCAGTAACATACGCCGCACGAAATAAGCCGCCAATATCATCAAAATGACTCATTGAATCTGCATCCGCCAAAATTTCAGCCTCAATACTCTCTCGAACAATATCCCTACTCCCACGATGTGCAAAAATACAATGCTTAACCCTCTTAATCAATTCGTCATCACAACCAAACTCTTTCAATTTTTCTTCGGCTACCCCACACGAAGTAATGTGGTGATCCTCCCTCCCATAAATAATCGAACCAATATCATGCAACCACGCCGCAACCAAAACAACATCTAAATCAGCCCCCATCCTTTCTGCCAAAATCCTAGAATAATTCACAACCGAAACAAAATGAAACTTATACGCATCAATCCCATACTTCGCACCCGGCCTCCTACATTCACCCTCAACAAAACACCTAACCTTTTCTATTAATATATCATCCATTCTAAAACCGAGGAATCTACAGACGTTAGCGCCTTGCCCTCCACACTAAAAAAACAATCTCTCTTTATAAGAATTTATATCATCCAAAACTAAACCTCTGCCCGCCTATCCTTCATGTAGCTCTCATAAAGACGCTTAACGGTCTCGGTAACAAAAGGTCTATTCTCCAACTTCTCATTCATATCCAAAAACTCAATCATCTCTTCTTTACTATAACCAAAAACTTTCATCAGCGCGGGAAACCCCTTCGGTGTCGCCATCCACATATAATCCAAATCGGTGAACGTCCCCAAAATCAAATCATTCCTATAAATCTCATGCTCCCCATAAATCCAATTATCATGAACAGAAATATAATCCTGGATTCTCTTAATTTTCCCCTTAGGATAACCAATCTTTTCTAAAAGTGTCCGCGCAATCCTTGACCCTTCTTCCATATACTTACCCTTCAAGTTCTTATCAGAATACACATGCTCACCAACACCATAACCCACATCATGAAGAATCACCAATGGAAGCAAAATAGAATCATCGAGCTTCTCTTTTTTACAAACAATAGCCGCATCCCCTATCATCCACTCAACATGATTAATATCCATCGGCCGACCCTTCTCATAATAAGGTCGCGCCAATTTCCAAATTTTATCATAAACTTCTTTCATCCTACAACCCCAAAGCCTCCGCCAAAATAACTTCAACCTTATCAAACAAATTAGTCGGAACACTTAAACGAATCTCACGAGTCCTACCATGCCGCCCCTTAGAAATAACCTTCGCATTAATCAACCCCAACATATCAATCTCCGCCAAAATATCACTAATCCTCCTCTGCGTCAAAGTATCCGTCTTCGTCAAATTACAAAACTCCTGATAAACATTATAAACATCTCCCGTATAAAATCGCTCCCCAGCATCCTTCGTCTTCTTCGTCAAATGCATAATCGCATGCAACACCAACTTAAACTGCTTCGGCTCACCCTCGACAATATCCAAAATCTTATCACGCTCCATCTTCAAATTCGCCAAATCAATATACTCCTCTCCAATCTCCTTCTCGCCCTCCCTCTCCGACAACTCCCCAGCAATCCTAAGTAAATCCAAAGCCCTCCTCGCATCACCATGTTCACGAGCAGCATAAGCCGCACACTTCGCAATCACACCATCAGCAACAACACCCTCTTTAAACGCAGCAATACACCTCTCCTTCAAAATATCCTGCAGCTGAATCGCATTATAAGGATGAAAAACAAATTCCTCCTCGCCCAAAGAACTCCGAACTCTCGGATCAATATTCTCCAAAAAAGTCACCTCATTAGAAATCCCTATCATCGAAATCTGCGCCTGGCTCAACTCTTGATTCAACCGAGTAAACGAATACAAAAAATTACTATCCATCTTCTTAATCATCTGATCCACCTCATCAAAAACAAAAATAATCAACTGCTTCTTATTATCAACCATCTCAATAAACTTCGCCCAAACCTGATCCGTCGGCAACCCCGTCGCTGAAATCTCCCCACCAAGCTGCTTAATCAACGCCGCCAAAACCCTATACTCAGTATCAGCAACCTTCTTCAATTTACAATTCAAATACTCAAACCTAACCTCAACACCCAACTCATCCGCCTTCTTATTCAACTCATCACAAACATACTGCACAGACAAAGTCTTCCCCGTCCCTGTCTTCCCATAAACAAACAAATTACTAGGCCTCTCACCCCTTAATGTCGAAGCCAAAATTGAAGCAATCGACTTAATCTGCTCATCCCTATGCGGAATCGACTCAGGAGTATAACGAACCTGCAACACCCCCTTATTCTTAAAAAGACTATTATTCACCGCCGAATTAAAAATATCCCCAAGCTCAACACCCATTTCCAACAACACCCATTTTCATAAAACAATTCACCCTTCAAACTATTTAAACTTTCATATACTAGAAAATATATCCTACCACCATCATTTCTCATGGAAAAATATCCTCGACAAACCCCAATACCCCTCCACTTTTTTATAAAATCCTCCTCGACAAATCATTTTCTCTATAAATCACCCCCACCCCCCCATTTCCGCTCCAAAAGAAACCACAATAAATTAAAATCTAAAACAATAACACTACAATATAACTATTACAATATATACATTATATTATATATATTATATAATATAAAACTTTATAAATGAAAATAATAAAATAAAACATCAAAATCTCCCAAACCCTTATAAAACTTTCCATAAGAACTCATAGGGTCACACCCCAAACCAAATTTATACTAATAAAACCAATTTTTCATTAACAAAACAACAGATTAGATAATAAAGTTCGCACAATCCCAACAAGACATCAACAAAACGGCATCAATAACAACAAAACAATCCCAAACCTCACCACTATAATCCAACAAAATCATCACCCAAATATTTATAAACAATTTACAATTAAACAACCTATGGATAAAAAACCCTTCAAAGCTCTTCTAGGAAAACAAGTAGTTACCAAAGAAGGAAAGAAACTTGGCGTCGTGAAAGACATAACTTTCGAAGCAAGAACAGGCGAATTAATCCACATTGTCCTAAAAGATCTAACAACTTACACAGCAAACCTATCATTAGAAAGAACAAAAGACCGAGAAGCGCTAATCCCTTACAACGCGGTAATCGCAGTAGGAGATTTTATAGTTGTCTCAGAAGAAGATTTATTGTAACAATAAAACTTATAAAGTCAATTTATCAAACTTTAACATGTCAAACCTAAAATTAGTCGGCTCAAGAATTACAAAGCTAAACGCAGAAAGAAAACCAGATTTCAGCGGCGAGCTAGAAGTAAAGACAAGCATCAATATAAATTCTCTAGAAAAAGTGAAAGAAGCAAAAGACACAGTCAAACTAGCATACACATTAGAAGTAGACTATAAAGAATTAGGATCAGTAACCGTCGAAGGCGCACTATTCTTATCAGGAGACTCAAAAACAATCAAAGAATTAATGAAGATACAGAAAGACAAAAACTTCGACACTAAAGAATACATTGGAATATCAAATCTAATCATACAAAAAGCCTCGATAAAAGCTCTCGAGCTAGAAGAAGAATTAGGACTACCAATCCACATCAAGCTCCCAACACTTTCTCCTAAGAAAGAATAAACAATTAGTTTAAATATTCAGGTTTTTCTATTAATATTATTGCCCACATCGCATAATGGTATTGCACGCGGCTCGAACCCGCGGTCTTTCGAGGCATCCCCGTTCGATTCGGGGTGTGGGCGTCTATCTCTTAACAAGATTAAGATTACTTAAATAATTATTAACAGGATTCTGTGGTATGGCATTAATAGGAGCCACAGGAGCCCCAGGACCACTAGGAGGAAGAGGAGAGCTAGGCACCACCCCATTAGATGCAGGGACATCCCCCTTTCTTAAAACAAAAAACCAAATAACAGCAAGAACCAACAACAACCCAACTATCACACTAATCAACAACACCCAATTAAATCCACCCCCATCATCCTCGCTCCCAGCACTAGCCCCACTCTCATTACCACTATCAACAACAACATCCTCATCGTCAAGAACCGTCTCTAAACCCCCAGAACTATTCTCACTAAGATTCACAGTCAAAAGCTCACCATCCACCGCATTATACTCAAAAACCAAAATATCCCCACTCGACCTTTCATTCGTCCCATCACTAGCACGAATCTGAATAGTCGCAGACTCATTAAAACCATCCTCCAATTTAATAACCATAAAATCGTCCCTAATGCTTATATTCAAATCATCATCATCCCCAGTCACACGAAAAGTCATATTATCCCCATTAGGATCCTCAAAATACACACTCAAGAAAACATTCAAACCCCCATACCGAGGAACATAAAAAGCCCCAAAATCCTTCAACAACGTCGGAGCAACATTAGGATCAACAATCGTCACATTAAACGCGTTAGAAAACACATCAGCCCCGGCAGGGTTGTTAGCCATCAATATAAACTCACGCGAACCAGCAAAATTCACAGCCGGCTTAAATTTCACTATCCCACCATCAATCGAAGAATTAATCCACACACCATTAGTATTATCAGCCCCAACCGAACTAAAACTAACATCAACATCCTCACTCACATTAAAATAATCACTCACATTAAACGCAGAATTCCAACTACTATTCATATCAAACTCATAATCCGGGATATCCCCCGTAAAACCCACAACAAAAGAAGGATCATAGTTAGTAATAACATAATCCTCCATAAACACAAGACTCTTGTTTTTTGAAACACCAACATCATAACTAAAATCTAACCAAACTTCCTGGACATCTTCACTAAATTTAAAAGAATTTCCAGTCTCAACCACAGTTAACCCACCAACATCAACATCAAGAATACTATCAACTTTAACTCTCGCAGAACTTTCATCTAAGATAGACCAATTAATACTATCATCCTCACCAACATCATCAATTATTGATAAAATCCCATCAACATCCGTAGCAAAAATATAACTATCCAAAAAACTCTCCTCAACATCAATATAAAAAGCCAACAAATTAATTTCATTCAAAATTTTCTTACCATCATTATACCTCAAAGCCACCCCAGTCCAAGAATTATCATAAAAACTCTCATAAAGAACCCAAACCTGCCCCTCACTATCATTTTTATACGCAACATACTTCTCACACATATCCCCACCCACAACATTTTCCTTTATTATTATAAGATTAGAGTCATCCACATCAAAAACATTATCCCAAAGCACCCCAATATTATAATCAGAGCAATTATCCACATCAACAAGGTCCTCAATTACCTCCCCCGTAATATCCCCGTCAAAAACAGACAACAACCCAACAACAACCAAAACCACAACAACCAATCCCTTTTTATTAAAACCCATCACAAACAATAACAAACCCACAATATAAACCTTACGAAAACAATAAACATATAAAACAAAGCATCCTAATTACATCATGCCAAAAATATCCGACCAAAAAATCGAAAAAATCTCAGAACAGATATTATATTATCTATATTCCATTTTCCCAAAACAAATTTTCACATCAGACATTGCAAAAGAACTCGCAAGAGACGAAGAATTCATGAAAAAACTATTAATTGAGCTAGAAAAAAAAGAATTAGTCATAAAAATCGAAAAAAATGCACAAGGATTCCAATATTCCCGAAGACAAAGATGGAGAATCTCAAACAAAGCACACGCAATTTACAAAAGTAACCAATAAAATCTCAAAACATCAAAATAAAACCTATATTTCGAAAAACAATTATAATTATAAACCAAAAAACCCTAAACTTTACATGGATCCGATAAAAGAAGCATTTTCTAAAATAAAAAAAGACATTATGCAACTAAAAAACGAAATTAATAAGCTTAGGGTCCAAATTAGTAATATTCAGACAACTCCAACACATAATCAAGTGTTTACACCCCAACAGACAGACAATCAGACACATATTTCAACACTTCCAACACACAATCAAGACGCAGAATCCCCATATACACCAAATTCCCATAGTTCCATAGGAAATCAAGGGGTTCCAACAGACAGACCAACAAACACACAGACAGACCAACAAACACATAATTACACCCAAATTAGGCATAAAACAGACTTCGAACAGGCGAACGAAATACTTTCATCTTTAGACAGTATCAAAAAAGGAATACGCCTTAAATTCAAGCGTCTAACCCCTCAGGAAATGCTCGTATTCAGCACACTATACGCCCTAGAAGAGCAAAATATAGAGGAAATAACATATCGAACCCTTGCCGAACAACTGCAGCTCAGCGAGTCCTCAATACGCGATTACATCAATAAATTAACCAAAAAAGGTGTCCCAATAGAGAAAATCAGACAAAACAACAAAACAATCCTACTAAAAATCTCCCAAAACCTCAAAAACATAGCCACTTTAGATACAATCGTGCGCTTGCGCGACTTGTAATCTTCATGAAACGTTTACTTTAAACGTTACTTTGGCCACAATCCAGGATTCTTAGAGAGTTATAATCAACAAAATCAACTTTTGACAAAACCGACCATAACAAGAAAATTTCCATTTCATCGACGACAAACACACATTCTACAGACATCTCTAACAAACTTTTCGCGAAAGAACCAATCAAAACAAGGGTTATTCGGTTAAACGATTAAAAAGTTCCACCTAATCAACTCACTTTAACGACTTTTTCAATGAAAATCATTTCATGAGAAGTTCAAACAACCTCACTTTCCACCGAAATCTACCCCTTAAACCCTGAATCTCACCATTCAGCCAGTTTATTATTTTTGAACATAATCTCAATTCACCCCACTTTTCACTCAAAAACCCAATTTCTCAACCCTCACTTTTCCCAATTCTACAAAACCACTCACTTTTCCCGTTTATTTGCCCAAAAAACCAACAATTTTTCAGCAAAATTACACCCTAACTCTCACTTTTCGTATTTTACGTGTAAAATTCGAATTGAAAGTCAATTTATGACTTACTTTTCGATTTTGAGCCTTTTATCTTAACTTTTACACTCTTCATAATCATAGATCTTACTTCATCAGGAATATATAGCCTTTTTTTCCCATTTGCTTCCCTAGCTTCCATAATTATATCACTGTTTTTTTGTTTTATTGTATTTATTTGACCCCTAATAGTACTCTTATCTTTGCCCAACAAAGCAGCCAAATCCTCATAAGAAAGTCTCATATCGGCGTTCAAGAGCGCCCATACAATAGCTCTCTCCATCACTGTAAGGTTATCTAAAATACCTGTTTGAACACCTGTTTGAACACCTGTTTGAACACCACTAGGCATTGGCTGTTTTATAGCAACTTGTGGCCCCTGTTTGGACAAACCCTTAGACAACTGTGGTCCAAAGAAAGAAACAAAGTCTTTTAGCTCTATTAGGTCCTCATGGATGCTCAAGAGTTGATCTTTTATTTGAGAAACTTCATCCTCGTGAGAAACGTGTTTGTCGTCGAGATGTTTAATCCATTCGCCAACTTTATTGAAGTCTTTCTTTACATGGTTAAAGGAATCTTGAACTTCCGTCCTCAATTTTTCAACTCTTTTTTTATGTCCGAATAAGCCCAGCATCTTAACACTTTCTAAACAACTTTCTTTATAAATCTTTCGCAATGTTTGGACAACCAACACCAATAAACACCAACTTAAACACCAATAACCACAAAATATCCCACTTTTCACCAATAAACACCCACCCGTCCAAATCATAAACACCAACTTTTATCATCGATAAAACATATAAACACCCTTAAAATCTTTAAACATCCACTTAAACACCCGTCCAAACCCATTTATACATTGTTTTAGCACCCACATCTAACAATCTCTGTCCAAACACCCGTCCAAAAATACCCAAAAAACAACGCCCAAACAATTATAAACTTTAAAATCCATAAGAAAACATGCAGTTCAAAAAGAAATTGATGTACTCTGGGATCATAGCCGCAGCCACATTGGTCACATCAATAATCATCCCAATAATTCCATGCAGAATAGCACCAGGCATCCCAAACCCGGTATACAAATGGACGCTCTGTTCACTAAACCCAGACAAAATCTCAAGCCTCGGATCCATCACAGAATATTTCGGGTATACAGCCTCCCTAAGAGACTCATACATATTAACACTTTTACTAGCATTCGTCGTGGCAATGGTGCTCCTGCACTACGTCGCAAAGAAAAAGAAAAAAGATTAGAAGGAGGTAAAAATGAAAGAAAACAGTTTAATAGGAATAGTAACTTGGATCGTTGGAGTTCTAGTAGCTCTAGCAGTTGGTTCAGGAATGATAGGACCAAATCCAGTATTAACCATCCCAGGAATCCCAGAAATCATAACGATTGTCGCTGGTTGGGTAGTAGTAGTTGGTGCAATCCTAAGCGTTATCTTGGCAATTTTCGCCAAATAAAAACATTAATTTTTTAATTTTTTTCTTTGTCCAAACGATGTTTGGACATCCCTTTCTTTTTTTATCGACCTTTCACTTAGCTAACCAAAGTGCACAACCGCCAGGCATGGAGACAGAATTTAACAACATCTAGATCACGATAATCCTTAATAATTCTAATTTTATTCAATCAACATGATCAAAGACAGACCAAAACAACACCCTTACAGCCCGCAATGTATTTACAGATACCAAACAGACGGATTGTGCACCTTCGGCATAAAAGACCTCCCACCCACTAAATCTCCCCAAAATTCGCCCCCAAACCTATGTGCACTCCCTGGCGCATAATCTGCGAAATATTGTGCAATCTTTGAAGAAGTTCGCACAATATACATTGTGTGACGTTCTTCCATGACAAAGCGAACGAAAACAGCCCGTTTGCACAAACTATTTAATGTACGAACGCTTTTTTATTGCAAATGGTGATAAAAAAATGCAGCAACTGCTCTCAAGAAAAAGAACACCACGCCAAAGGACTCTGCTACACATGCTACAAAAAACTAAACTGGAAACCAAAAATCCAAACCTGCAAGCGATGCAAACGAAAAATGGCAATCCACGCCAAAGGCCTCTGCGCCGGCTGCTACAACTACATCTTCCACGCCGACAAAAACAAAGCCTACAACGCCCGAAAATCCAACAACGTCGACCTCAAAACATACAGAAAAGTCACAAAAGAATGCGTCATCTGCGGCTTCGACAAAATCGTCGACCTCCACCACATTGACAAAAATAAAAAGAACAATTCCCCAAAAAACCTAATCGGCCTATGCCCAAATCACCACAGAATGATCAACAACCTAAACTTCCGCCACGAAATCCTCCAAGCCCTCAAAGAAAAAGGATTCGACCTTCCCATCGAATTAGACCAGCAAGTCAAAACCCAGACACCTCCCCACAAATTTTAACCCACTTCCCAGCAATTTTAAGCATTCAAGCCAATTCCTTACTCGTTTCAGAGCCAAAAATCGATTCTACACCCCTCAAAACGCCCAATCGCCACTTTTCACCACAAAAATCCTGAACAAAAAAAGATCGACCAATCCCCATCAAATTTTAAACGAAAAAGTGAGAGTTAGCAAAAACAAAAATTAACAATCCTAAAAAGAAAAGTGAGAACCAAACCAATATCAACCCACAAATGACAAAGTGAGCACCAATTACCCTACAATATTCACATAATAAAACCAAAATCACCGTAGACAAAAACAGGTATACCAATCAAAGATAATAGTTATTCGGTTAACCGAAATTCATTTTCTAAAACATTCCCGACACAAAACGGGCTTACCACCAGGCGTCGGTTTAAACGGAACAGTAGTATTCTTCCCACACTCCGCACAAACAACCGCAACATCCCGCTTTCGATTCCTATCACCATGTCCACCCTGCGGCCGACCCCTCTTAAAACAATCATTACATTTCACAGGTCGCCCCTCTTTCGGCTCAAACGGAATCTCACACTCCTCACCACATTCAGAACAAACCGCCGAAAATTTCTCGCCTTCCATATAACATCATAACTCAAAACTATAAAAATCTATGCAAAAAACTATAAACTAAAGTTCGCACAATATACCAGGTGATGGAATCAGAAACATTTCTCAAAAAAATCGAAGTCGAGCTAAAAATATCAAAGAACTCGCCCCACACTATTCGTAATTATATCAAAGCAAACAAAGAACTTTTAAACTTCACACAAAAATCCCCAGACCAAATAACAACAGAAGACACCAAAAACTTCATGGCAGAAAACCTAACCGACAAAGCCGCAATGTCAATCATACTTTTCCTAGCCGCAATCAAATTCGCATACTCAACAATCCTAAACAAAGACATCACCGCAACAATCAAACGACCAAAAAAAGAAAAACGAATCCCAACAACATTATCAAAAGACGAAATCAAAAAATTGTTCGCAGAACTAAGAACAGAAAAATCAAAACTCATGACAAGCCTAATGTACGCCTGCGGATTCCGAGTATCAGAATTAGTCAACCTTAAAATTTCAGACCTAAACTTCCCAGAACATATCGGACACGTCAGACAAGCGAAAGGGAATAAGGATAGGGTCTTCAACATCCCCGAGTTTCTCGTCGATGATTTACAAAACCTGGTTGTTCTACAAAAAAATAACAATGAAGAGTTCCTTTTTACTGGAAGAGCAGGAAAACTCTCAACAAGAAACCTACAAAAAATAATTTCCTCCGCAGCAAAAAGAGCAGAACTCCCAAACGTCCACTGCCACACTCTCCGCCACTCTTTCGCAACACATCTTTTAGAAGACGGAGTTGACATCAGAAAAATCCAAGAACTTTTAGGACATGCCGACCTTTCAACAACACAAATCTACACCCACGTTTCAACAGAAGAACTCAAAAAAATAAAATCCCCAATCGATTCATTATGACATGCAAAAAATGCGGCTATGTCGACAAAAAAGAAGTAACTAAATTCGGAAGCACACTTTGCAAAGTCTGTGCAACATTCGCACCAGAAAAAATCCACGACTTCCAAGATTACATCGCCGAAAAACTAGATTGGAAACAAATAGACACATTCAGAAAATACAAACAATATATAGGGAAAAAACAAAAAGAAGGAATGCATAAAATGGCAAGCATAGGCAGACTTCAAACAAGACCGCCATTAGGCTACGATGCAGTAAATGGCAACCTAATCCCAAACGAAGACGCCGTCCGAGTCCACTCCCTCTTCAAAACATTCCTCGCAAGAAATTACTCCCTAAACTCCCTAGCCAAAAACTTCTCACTCTCCATCAACGGCCTAAAAAAAGTCCTATCAAACAGAACATACCTAGGCGAAATAAAATTCGACGGCAAAATCCACAAAGGCGACCACCAAGCAATAATCAACCCAGAAATATTCTACGCAGTCCAAAGAAAACTTAAAGATTACTTAAGACCAAGAAAGAATTAACGGAACGAAGTCTGTCTCATTGCTCGAGCCTTGGAACAACCAGGCTTACAAGCTTCCTTTCTTCGAGTATCAGCAACCAACATATTCCTATCATAAGCCAAGAACGCATTCTTAACATCTTCATTCTTAGTAAACTTAACAATAGCCTTAGCAATAGCCAAACGCCCAGCCTCAACCTGACAAGCAATCCCACCACCAGTCACGTTCAAAGCAATATCAAATTTCAAATCACCAAGAACATCATTCGCAATAACCAAAGGCTCACTAATCTCCAACTGCTGCAAATCACTCAAAAAAGTAATAGGCCTTTTATTAAAAAGAACAACACCCTTACCTTCCTCAATTGTCGCCTTAGCAACCGCAGTCTTTCTCTTCCCAGAAACAATCATTTTATCCATCTTACTTAAGTAACCTCACTATTTCTTTAATTGTCGCAAACTTCATTGGCTTCTTATGCTCAACCTTAATTATCTCAGCACCTTCCTCAGCCTCAGCACCAATATAACATTTCAATCTCCGATAAGCATCCTGCCCTTTCATCCTATCTCGAGGCAACATCCCCCGAATCATTCTCTTAACTAATCTATCAGCAACCCTCGGATACTTAGGACCCTTAATAGAACCACCACTACCCATTTCTCTCTTCTGTAAAATCTTCTTCGCCAAAATCTTCTTATCACCCGAAATAATTATATCATTACAATTAATCAAATCAACAGAATTTCCCTTCAAAAGTTCCTTGGCAACAACACTTGCAATCCTACCAAAAATCGCACCCGTACCATCATAAACTAATTTACTCATCGTAAAATATCATAACCATTTAATTCAGGATTCTTCTTCATCTCATCAACAATAAAAACAAAAGTTCCCTTAGCATTCTTAATCTTATCAAGAGCCTTCTCCGAAGCAGACCAAGCAACAATCTTCTTCGCCCCACTCAAATCCCCAGCACTCAAAATCTTACCAGCAACCAAAACGTCACCCTTAATCATATCAATATCCTTCAAATTCACCGCAGGCCACCGCCTCTTCGGCCGCGCCAACTCCTTCGCCACAACCGGATTCGTCTTCTTCAACTTAATTATAGTCTCAACTAAAGAAGCATCCATCTTCTGCTTCATCCTTTTCTCTATCTTTGTTTTGTTTATCGTTATTTCCATTTTCTTATTTTCGAATTTTTTCATCCCATGGGGAAGGAGGATTCGAACCCCGTAGGCATAAGCCAATACGCCCTTAACGTATCTGGTTTGACTGAGCAATTCGCTCCGAGCAAAACCATTTTATGGTTTTGTTTGCGAGGTGCAAATTGTGAATAGCGGAGGCATTTCCCGATGGGCGGAGAAGGATTCGAACCCTCGTAAGCATAAGCTAGTACGCCCTTAACGTACCCCGTTTGACCACTCCGGCATCCGCCCTCGTTGGAGCCCTTAACGTATCTGGTTTGACTGAGCAATTCGCTCCGAGCAAAACCATTTTATGGTTTTGTTTGCGAGGTGCAAATTGTGAATAGCGGAGGCATCCACCCTTGGTAAGTCTAACCATATATTACAAATCCCTAATTAATTCAGGAACCATTAATCTTTACAATTACTTAATTGCTTTAACGACTTCAGAAAGATTTCCTTTCAAAGCCTTACAAGCTTCGGTAAAGATATCCTTAGCTTCAATCTGTCCCCACGACTCAATCGCGAAAACCAATTTATCATCAAATGAAATCTCAACACCAGGATAATCCTTCATGTCATCCTCATCCAAATCACAAGCCGCAGCGTCCTTAACCTTAACCTTCTCACCAAACATCTCAAAAGTCTCAGGATAAAGCTCAGCCAATTCACTTTGCTTCTCCCCATCCCCAGAAATTTTAATCTTAGGCAAATGTTTGTAATAAGCAAGCCCAGGCATAAACTTAGCATGATCAATTCCCTTTCCAGCCTTAGCCCTAGCAACAAGCTCAAGCTCCTGCCCTTCACCCAATAAAACAATCGGAGTCTCAGGATAAATAACATCACCAGCAAGTTCACCAGCAAGAACCTCAGCGCCCTCACCCTTTCCCTTAACCTTCATCTTCATCTCAACATTCTGCTCAGCCTTCATCTTCTGATTCTTCAAAGGCAACAATCCTAACCGATGCGAAATCACCTCATCATAAAGAACAGAATCATTTTTGTAAATATCACATTCATCAATAGCTAAAATAGAAATCTCCCCAACGCTTCTCCGGATAGCATTCGCCAAGCTCACATCCACATCTGTAATAAAGCTAATCTCTTCCGCAGTTTTTGTTATCATTTCCATTAGCAAAAATCCCCAGATTTTTGATCCGCAAGGGCTTCGCCATTGCACAATCTTTCTTTTTGTTCTGTTTTTTTATTTATCATATTTATTATATTTTATTTTTAATTTATAAAGTTATACTCTTCGTCCTCTTCGGCCGCCTTTCTTCTTTGGTCCACCACGAGCAACCGCAGTCGTCTCAGCCATACTCAAAATATTGAATCCTTCTTTAGTTAAAGTCCGAACAATCGCGTGAGCCCCAGGTCCAATCCCAGTCGCACCAGTCTGCCCCTTCATCCTCACGTAAAGCGTATTAATCTTATAATCCCTACATATCTCTTGAATCTTCTTCGCGATAAACATAGCAATCGTAGGATTAGCCCTCATTCGATCATGCTTCGTAATCTGTCCACCAGAAGTCCGACCAATCGTATTCCCAGCCAAATCCGTCACAGTCGCAATCGTATTATTGAAACTCGCATAAATATTCAATATCCCAACATCCTCTTCATTCTTCGCCATCGCTCACCTCTTTTGTAATTTCTTCAGCACCCTCATCCACTTCACTTTCCACAGGAACAACCTCATCTTTAGTCTCTTCAGCAACAACCTCAACCTTATCAGAATCTGTGTCATCTGTGTCATCCGTGTTCAAATTCTCCCCTTCCCCCTCAACTTTCTTAACCTTGACTTTCTTCTCCTTCAAAGAGATTTTATCTTCCAAATCCTTTGTCACAACAAACGACGGAACATTAACAACCTTCCCATCAACCAAAACATTCTTATGAACAATCAATTGCCGAGCACCCTTAGCCGTAGTCGCCAACTTTTTCTTAACAAGCATAGTCTGCAATCTCCGCTCAAAAATATTCTCCTCAGTCAAAGCCAAAACATCAGAAACATCAACAATCTTCATCCCCATCTTATTCAACTTATCAAAAAACGATTGCTGCTCTTCCATATCCGCCCCAATCAAAGCCTTAGCCCTTCGCCTCAACTTAGAAACCGCAGTCTTCGCTTTCCAAATCTCCCGCTTATTTTTCAACCCATATCGCTTAATCAAAATATTCTCCTCGTCCATCCTAGCCCGGTCAAACAACTTCTTAGGTCGGCTAAACAATTTTCTTTTACGTTTTATATCTCCCATGGTATCTAAGCCGCCACCTTCTTCTTAGTAGCCGCAACAGATTTTCCTCGGTTCCGCCTGAAGTTCCCTTTAGTTCTTTGTCCCCGCACAGGCAAGTTCATCGTATGCCGAACACCCTTATAACACCTAATCTTCTTAAGTCTCTTAATATCAAATTCCTTCCTCAACTTCAAATCCGCACCACTAACATGCTGGTCCTCACCAGTCTCCAAATCCTTCTGCCTATTCTTCAAAAACCCAGGCACCTGCGGGTCCTTAATAAAAGCCTCAATCTTCGCCATATCTTCCTTAGGAACATCCTGAATCCTCTGACTCCTATCAAGTTTCAAAACTTTACAAATCGCATTCCCAAGCGTCCAAGAAATCCCACTAATCTGAGTAAGAGCCGCACCCAACTTTTTATCTCCACGAATATCTCGACCAAGCACCCTCACTAAAGTAACATCGTCTTCTTCCTTTCTTACATATTTTTTCTTTGTTTCTTCTTCTGCCATTGTAATTTTACGAAATAAACAGATTGTGTCTCTGTATTTCTGTCAACTCTTCCATAATTCTTTTCTCAACAACCTTCTTTGGCGACGGCATGTTGTGAACCCGCCCCTTAATATCCTCGAAAGACTCAAAGTCCTTTTCTTCTCGAGCCTCAAGGATAGCAGCCGTGTGCTTTTTCCCAAGTCCAGGGAGTAATGCAAACTGATGAAGTCGAGTATTTATAGCTTGTGCCTCATTAAAAAACTTAACGTACTTTTCTTCATTATCTTTAACTTCTTTCTCGATAAAATCTTCCAACTCTATCTTCGCGGTCTCAGTTAACTTTTCCCGAGGACATCGCCCAAGGATATACTGAACCTTCTCTCGCTTACCATCTCCAATATAGGCAACTTCCCCAATCTCAAACTTCTCTCCTCTTCGAGGAACCAATTGCAAAAGCGTAAGCCCCGCAACACCAATAGCCTGAGCCAATGGCATTCTCTTGTTTTCCAACGGATACCCGTACGGTAGGAAATCTAGTATGATTGCATTTTCTTCTTTAGCCATTTTTCAGACCCCCCGAACAAATGGCTCCATGAAACATTTTCAATGTTACTTTACTCATTTTGCAGACCCCCGAAAAATAAGTAGTGATGCTTTTCCAAAGTTTCTTTGCTCATGGTTAATACTTCCCAGTCACTTCAAGAATTTTAGCAACTTCATCAGAATCCAAGGAAACTTCAATAATAACCTTGTTTAATTCAGAAGCATCCTTCGGAACAAAATCCACAATCTTAACAATGTGCTCATCCTTCAACTTAATCAAATCAAGCGCCTTCAACTCGTCCTTCATCCCAATAGCCTTCTTAACGTCCATCTTATTAAATTTCTTAATAAACTTCTTAATCTCCTCAGCCTTCTCAGAATCCCCAGCCAGAGAAACAACTTCCGCCATCGTAATCGGTCTTTCTTCAGTAACTGCCATCAGAGCTTCCTCAAATGAACAGGGTGGACTATAATAGTCTTAGCCTTGTTTCCATCTTTAATTTCAACTAACTTAAATCGTCCTCGGCTCTCCAAAACCTTTCCGCTCATTCCCTTCAATCTCTTAGGATAAGAACACCGAACACCAGCATCAGTAACCAAAGCAACACTCGCACCGTCATCAATTTTCTTAAAGTAAGAACTAAGTTTTAACTTTCCACGTTCTCTAATTTTCTTTGCTTGTCTTGCCATATTTAAATAATTACAGAACTCTTCAGCGCCGTAACAACTCGGACAGATAACTATCCTAACAAATCAAGAAAAAGTCCGTTTATAAAGTTTTCCGCAGAAAATTTATAGTGAAATATTTCTAATGTTACTTTATAAAGTTTTCCGCAGAAAGCTTCCTAAGAAATAAAACTATCAGCATCCCCAGCTTCCAATTGCTCAACCGCCTCATTCACAATATTCATCCGCAGATCTTCACTTTCAACAGAAGTATCCATCACCAATTCCTCAGGACTAACAGTCTCAACCCGAGGCTCTTCAACGACAAGCTCATTAACCTCTTCAACAACAGCCTCGTCAAATTCCACAACAGGAGCAACCTCAGCAACCTCAGCCTCGACAATCTCCTCGCTAACTCGTCCTAAATCCAAATTCCCCTTATCCCTCTCTCCTTCCATATTCGCAACAATTGCCTTCGCCATCTTCTCCCCCCAAACCTGATACATACAACGCTGACACATATCGACGACACAATCATCCCCGACGTTCACAGAACAATAAATACACCTCTTCACCATATTCTTTATTTCTCCTACCAACTTTCCTTTTTAAATTTTTATGAGATACTTCACAACAATGAGAACTTTTAAAAACGCGGCAACCTAATATATTATATGAAAAAAGTCGTGATGCTTTTATTACTAGTGCTATCAGTAAGTTTCGCATCCGCGGAGCTAGCGTGCAACCCTGACATAACAATTCTAAGTCAGGACCCATATCCAGCAGTCCCAGGCGAATACGTAAAACTAGTATTCCAAATGACAGGAATAGACAGCGTAAACTGCAACGACATAACATTCAATCTCCTAGAAAACTACCCAATAGAATTCGACCCCGGCAAAACAGGGCTAAAAACATTCAACAAAATAGATTACATAAAAGATTACGGGTCAAGCTTATTAATTTCATACGAAGTCCGAATAAACGAAAACGCACTCAACGGAGCAAACTCAATAGACATCCGAATACAAAGCAAAGGAGAATCCGCATTCACAAAAACATTAGACGTAGAAGTAGATGACGTCCGAGCAGACTTCGAGGTTTACGTAAAAGATTACAGCTACACAACAAACGAGATAACATTAGAAATATTAAACATCGAAGAATCAGATGTTGAAGCACTAAGCGTAGAAATCCCAAAACAAGATTCAATCAACGTCAAGGGAGCAAACAGAATTGTCGTAGGAGATCTTGACTCAAACGAATACACAACAGCAGACTTCGAGGCGTCACCTTCCGATGGAGAATTCAAAATAAACCTAATTTACTCAGACACAATCAATACAAGAAGAACAATAGAAAAAACAGTAAACTTTGATTCATCATATTTCACAAACCGAAAAGCAGACATGAAGACAACCTCTATAACGACATACATTATTTGGATTGTCATCATAGCAATCCTAGCATGGTGGATAATTAAGAAGTTCAAAAAGAAAAAGAAATAATCCTACTCATAACGTAAAGCATCAACCGCATTAATTTTACTAGCTCTCCATGCCGGCAACATCCCAGAAATAGCACCCGTAAATGTCGCAAACGCAATCAATCCAGCAAACAAAACCCACGAATAATGCGGACTCAAAAATCCATAACCAAGATTATCTAAAATTCCAGCCGCCAAATTTGAAGCACCCCATCCAACTAAAACACCAATGCATCCAGCCACAAATCCCAAAAACCCAGACTCAAATAAAAATATCTTAAACACTTCACTGTTTCGAGCACCAATAGATTTCAAAACACCAATCTCCTTAAACCGCTCAAGCACCGACGTAATCATAGTATTCGCAGTATTAACCGCCGACACAACAATAGAAATAAACGCAATCAAAATAATAAAACCAATAATAATATCTAAAACCACCGTAAAACTTTCCAACAAATCAGCATAAGACTGAACAGTAAAATCTTCTTTCCCTTCGTCCAAATCCCTATACTGTCTAAGCTTATTCTCAACCCTATCAGCAATACCATCAATATCATCTTTGTCAACCCTAGCCAAAATCATCCCATAAGAAAGCTCAGTATCGGGATAAAGGTCCGACATAAAATCGTTAGTCACATAAATATTGGAATCATCAGAAGGGTTACCAACCGATTCATAAAACCCGACAATACGAAGGTCCTGCCCCTGCACATTTATCTTACTATTGATGGAATAAGCTTCTGGGAAAATTTTATTTTTAATCATATAATTATACCCAAGCGTAGCTTTTCCAGAATCACCATTACGAAGTTCCCGCCCCTCAACAACTTCAATATCCGAAAGCTCCATTATCATCGGCAAATCAGGGTCATAACTTGAAACAAACACATATTTCTTAGAGTCATCTTGCTCGATTTCTCCAACCCCTATATATACCCCCGTCGCATCATAAACACCCGCCGTACCTTTTATCGCACGAATATCTCCATCCAAAAGTTTAAACGTCGCATCTAAACCAGGAACCCCCATCCCACTCTTTGGCATAATCATCAACTTATCCGCCGAAGACGAAGACGTAAATTCATCAATATAATCATAAAGCCCCCAACCATAACTCACAAAAATAAAAATCGTAGCAATCCCAACAAAGATGGACAAAATGGTAAGAATGCTCCTTGCCCTGCTCTTCTTAAGATTATTCAATGAATATTTTACACTCTCTTTACTAATCATCCTCGAAGTGCCTCCACCGGATTTTGTTTAGCTGCCTGCATCGCCGGAGCAATCCCCGCAACAGCACCAACAACAAAACTACCAACCAAAGCACCTCCAATTAAAATAAAATCAATACTAGGAGAAAGCTCTGCCCCAATAAAATTATTAATCCCCACAATACCCCCGACACTAATCAAAGTCCCCAACACAATACCAACCAACCCGCCGATAAGACCAAGCATCCCTGATTCAAAAAAGAACTGCATAAACACCTGACTATTCTTCGCTCCAATCGCCTTCATAATCCCAATCTCCTTCCGCCTCTCCAAAACCGAAGTTGTCATCGTATTAACAATCCCAAGAGCCCCAACCAAAATCGAAATAGAAGCAATAATAATAATAAAAGCCTGAACCCCACCAAGAACACTATTCACAGTCTCCATCATAGCCTCAGGGGTTGAAACCTCAAAATCTTCCTCACCAATATCAACATCACGCCGCTTCCTCATTAACTTCTCAATATCCTCCCGCGCCCGATCCATATCATCCTCACTCCTCACCTTCACCGCAATAATATCAACATCATCATCATAATCCATCAAATCTCTCAACCGCGCCTCATTCACAGTCACCAAACCATCAATCATAAAACTCCCCGTCTTCTTCAATATTCCAACAACCTTAAACCTCTCGTCCATCAAAAGCACAGTCTTCCCAGGCACAATAGGCTCCCCAAAAATATCACCATCCTTCCAATAATTATAACCCAACACAACATTATTCACATCACCATCCTTAAGCATCCTCCCCGTCTCCACCTCCAAATCCATAACCCCATAAGCAAACCTCCTCTCCACCCCATCAGGAACAGATAACGCCATCCCAAAACCCACAACATCATTAAACTCCATTTTCCCCGAAGTAATTATCCTCGGAATCGCCATCTCAACAGAAGATAATCTCTCAACCGCATCAACATCATCAGTCGTCAACTTATTAACAGCCCCACTCCCAGGAGCACCAAAAGCATTAACCCCACCAGCCTGAACAGTAAGAACCTGAGTAGAACTAATCCCAAACTGAGCACCAACCGCCGCCTGCAACCCAGAACCCAAACCAATCAAAGCAACAACCGCAGTCACCCCAATAAAAATCCCAAGCAAAGTCAACCAAGAACGAATTCCCCGATGCTTCAAATTTTTCAAAGCCAGAATCAAATAATCAAGCTTCATTATTTCTTCTCCTTCATTTCCTTCTTCTTTCGCTTAGTAACATCAATAAAACTCTTCCCCTTCCTTTTCGTAACCTTATCAAGCTCACCATCCAACAGCCAATAAATAACATCAGCATAATCCTTTGCCAAATCAGGATCATGCGTAATCATAATAACAGTCTTCCCCTGCTCGTTCAACTTCTTCAAAAAATCCATAACAATCGCCCCAGTCTTCGTATCTAAATTACCAGTCGGCTCATCAGCCAAAATAACTTCAGGATCATTCGCCAAACTTCGCGCAATCGCAACTCTCTGCATCTGCCCACCGGAAATCTCTCCCGGATAATGATCCATCCTGTCATCCAACTCAACCAACTTCAAAAGCTCAATAGCCCTATCCTCTCTCTCTTCAAAACTAGTTCCCTGAAACATCATCGGCAACATCACATTCTCCTTCACCGTCAAATTATTAATCAAATTAAACGACTGAAAAATAAAACCAATCCTCTTCCCCCGAACCTGAGCCAAATCCGACTCCCCAAACTCAGACACATCCTCACCATCCAAATAAATAGTCCCATGCGTCGGCATATCCAAACTCCCAACAAGATTCATAGCAGTAGATTTCCCAGAACCCGAAGGCCCCATAATTGCAACGAATTCTCCCTGGAAAACCTTAAACTCTAAATGATTAAGCGCCTTCACAATAGAATCACCCATCGGATAATACTTCGAAACATTCCTCAATCTAATAACCTCCTTCTGCTCCACCTTTTTCATATCTAAAATAAGCAAATCTCCTATATAAATTTAGCCTTGGACTAACGTAAGTTTTATAAACCAAAATTTCGCTACTCAAGTATGATAATTCCAATAAGATGTTTCAGCTGCGGAAAACCAATCGCACACTTATACAACGAATACAAAAAACTAGTGGAAGCCGGGAAATCAAACAAAGAAGCCCTAGACGAACTGAAAATCAAGAGATACTGCTGCAGAGCCCAAATTCTAGGACAGACAGATACGCTAGCCCTAATCAACAAATTCAAAAAGTTCTAATTATATTAAAGGTTAAATTATCCTAACAATTTGCCAATAATATGCAATCGCCAAAATTATCCAAGGAAACAAATAGTCCGAAATCAACTGCATCCTTTTTCTGTCTATGTTAATATCAATTTTTTCCAAGATAAAAGAATAAAACGTCATCTCACCACGAGCCTTAGTCCCGAAATTTCTTTTTGTGAAAAAATCTTCCTTAAATATAATTAACTGTAAATAGTAA
>Ga0307928_10000542_pt1 | contig 28324 bp, 30 predicted proteins | sample AceLakmetagen232_FD_201815 | JGI IMG/M metagenome (GOLD analysis project Ga0307928, IMG submission 201815) | Saline water microbial communities from Ace Lake, Antarctica - #232 | ecosystem: Environmental > Aquatic > Non-marine Saline and Alkaline > Saline | place: Antarctica: Ace Lake... | reverse complement strand
TGGGGGCTTATTTTACATCAGTTGTATCTATAATCCCTCTTTTATGGGCAGGAGCAGGATTATTTAAGGGATTTGCAGTAACTACAATAATTGGGATAAGTATTGGGGTTTTTATAACTCGTCCTGCTTTTAGTGAAGTAGTTAAGAGAATTGGAGAATAAGATGCTTCCAAAATATCATATTCTTTTAGGTTTCTTTTTCGCATTATTTTTATTTATAATTTTTCCTAAAATAGAGGTTGTAGGTTTTTTAATAATTTTTTTATCAAGTTTTTTAATAGACATAGACCATTATATTTATTATGTTTTTAAGAAGAGAGATTTGAGTTTGAGCAGAGCATATAAATGGTTTATCCAAAAAAGAAAGAAATATTTAGTTTTATCAAGAAAAAAGAGAAACGAAGTTTATCTTGAAATTCATTTTCTTCATGGTGTGGAAATATTAATTATCTTGTTTTTATTAGGGCTTTTTGTGTGCAAATATTTCTTTTACATTTTAATAGGATTTGCTTTTCATTTATTTTTAGACATAATTCATCAAAGAAAGTTTCACGATAGGTTAGACAGAATTTCTTTAATCTATGATTTTATAAAGTTAAGAAAATAAAAGAGATTAATGAAATTCCTATGTGGAAAGATTTTTGGACATCAAAATTAAAGGAGAGTGACATCGTTACTTCAAAAAAAATGCATAGTTGGGGAAACAAATTAAAAACTTATGAAGGAGAAGATATGGATTATAGATCTCCTTGTATTTCTCCGTTTTCAACAATAGAAAGTTTTTATGATGGGATAGTCCCATTATGTGGGTGTGATTATAAACCTGAATATATTTTAGGTGATTTAAATAAATCTTCTATAAAAGAAGTGTGGCAATCAAATTATTTTGAAGAACTTAGAGAAATTCATTTAAGTGGAAATCGCTCAAAAATGCCAATATGTGATAAATGTAATATTTGGGACACTGAAATAAAGACAATATGGAAATAACAAAATGTTAGATGTAGATAACCACAAATTAATGTACCATGTAGGAAGAGTTGCTGAATGGAAAGAAAAAGGAGATTGTTATCCAATTTACGTTGAAATTGGATTAACTAATAGATGCAACCATAGATGTGTTTTCTGTGCTTTAGATTTTTTAGAATATAAAAATGTTGATATAGATTCTAATGTAATGTCTATAGGTATAGAAGATATGGCTCAGAGTGGAGTTAAATCAATAATGTTTGCAGGGGAAGGGGAACCTTTATTACACAAGGATATCGGACTATTTACACAAAAAGCAAAACAATATGGATTAGATGTTGCTATTACAACAAATGGTGTTCCATTTACGCAGAAAAAAAGAGAGGAATGCCTTCCAAATCTTTCATGGATAAGATTTAGTGTAGATTCAGGAAGCCCTGATAATTATGCGAAAGTTCATGGCACAAATCCAAGAGACTTTGAAAAAGTAATCAAAAATATAGAAGAATCTATAGTGTTTAAAAATGCAAATAAATTAAAAACAACTATTGGGGTGCAATTTTTAACCATCCCTCAAAATTTAGACCAGGCAGTGAATTTAGCAGAAACTCTTAAAAACATTGGGGCAGATAACTTACAAATAAAACCTTATTCTCACCATCCACTTAGTCAAAATGATTTGGTGGTAAATATTAAAGATTATAATGCACTTGAATCAGATTTAAGAGCAATTGAATCAGAAGATTTTAAAATAGTATTTAGAGGAGCTACTGCCGAAAGAATTGAACAAGGGCTATCATATCCTATTTGTTATGGTTTACCTTTTTTTGCTTTAATAGATGCTAAAGGCAATGTTTTACCTTGTAATCTTTTTTATGACAATCCCAAGTTTACTTATGGTAACATATATGAAAAAAGTTTTAGTCAAATTTGGAAGGGCGATCAAAGAAAAAAAGTGTTAAACAGGATCAAAGAAAAAGGGGTTGAGGATTGTAGAAAGGGTTGCAGACTTGATGTTATCAACAGATATTTACATAGATTAGAGAACCCTCTTCCACATGATAACTTTCCTTGAGTATAACAATCTTTAAAAATAACTAAATAACATATAATAAAATGAAAGAAATAGCAAAAATAGTTTTAATTAATGGCAAAAATGAATTTCTTTTCCAATTAAGAGATGAAGATCCAAATATAATTTTTCCAGGACAATGGGCTTTAATCGGAGGAGGAATTGAAAAAGACGAAAACCCTTTAAAAGGTTTATTAAGGGAAATTGAAGAGGAGATACCTGATTGCAAGGTCTTTGATGTTAAATATTTAGAAAGCTTTTTTTATAATCCAGCAAAAACCAAAAATTTTCTTTTTAAAGGAAATATTAATGAAGAAATAGAATATATTAATAAAAAATTAACTGAAGGACAAAAAGTAGGATATTTTGAATTTAATGAATTAGGAAATATAAAATTAAATTATGTTGAAAGAGATTTTATTTATAAGAATAAAGATTTGATAATGAATTAAAATGGAAAAAATAACAAAACAACAATTAATAGATTTTGAGAAAAAGATTAAGGAAGCTTGGAATAGAGCAGAAATTCCTTATCCTGTTCATTTTTCTGGAGGAAATGAAGATCAATTAATAAAAATTTTCCAAGAAATTAAAGAAGAAGATTATGTTTTTTCAACACATCGTTCTCATTACCATTATCTTTTAAAGGGGGGAGATCCAAAGAATTTGGTTGATATGATATTTCGAGGAGATAGCCAACATGTTTATGATAAAACAATTAATTTTTTAAGTTCTTCAATTGTGGCTGGAGCTCCCGGTATTGCTGTAGGTGTAGCAGAAGCAATAAAAAGAAAAAATTCTAAAAGACATGTTTGGTGTTTTTTAGGGGATGGTGCAGAAGATCAAGGGCATTTTTATGAAGCAGTACGATATGTTGATGGACATGATTTACCTTGTAAATTTGTCATAGAGGATAATAATTTATCTATTCAAACCCCTAAAAGTGAGAGGTATAATAAATCAGAAATAAAATGGCCTTCTTGTGTAAAAAAGTATAATTATACTCTTACATACCCCCATGTAGGAACCGGTAAATGGGTAGATTTTGGTGGGCTTAAGGCTGGAACAACACTTTAAAATGAAATATGGAAAAGCTGTAAAAAAATCAATGGAAATGTTAGCACAAGATGAAAGAGTAATCTTTGTAGGATATAGTATTGCTTATAATGGGAAAGCTTATGGAACATTAAAAGATGTTCCAAGAGAAAAAATATTAGAAAGTCCATTAGCAGAAAATTTAATGACAGGTTTAGGAATTGGAATGTCTTTAGAAGGATTTCTTCCAGTAGTTTTTTTTGAGAGACATGATTTTTTATTGGATGCTTCAGATGCAATTGTAAATCATTTAGATAAAATTGAAAGCATATCAAAGAATCAATTTAAAACTCCTGTTATCATAAGGGCAGTAGTAGGTCATGATAAACCACTTGATCCTGGTGCACAACATTTACAAGATTTTACAAAAGCTTTTAGAGAAATGGTAAATTTCCCAATTTATGAACCTTCAACTTCAAAAAGAGTTTTAGATATTTACAAATCTCTTTTAAATACAAGTGGTCCAGCTATGGTCGTGGAAAGAAAATCTTTATACAATCAAGAGATTTAAAAAATACAAGCGTAGAAAGAAAAGATATAAAAATATTTAATTTTTATTTAGGTTTTAATCCAAGTTCTTTAATTATTCTATTAATTTGCTTGCTCATCCTAAAAGTTTCTCTTGCTTTTTTAACTCCTTCCAATAACTTCGAATAATTTTGCTTTTCTAATATTTTTTTGATGTTGGGTAGATCTTTTTCTGATATTATTACCCCACAATTATATTTTTTAATTATTTCACAGACGTATTTACTTTCGTTATCCACTATTATAGGGATCCCTGCCTCTAAATATGAGAAAAGTTTGTTACCCATTCCAGTTAATACAAGTCTTTTATCCATAAGCTCTTTATTAAAAAAAGAGAGAGTTGTACCATATTGATATTTTCCAATAGTTTGATTAAGTTCTTTATTTTCTAAAGGTTTATGAATAAACATATTTTTCCCTTTAATATCTTCTAATTTATCATAATCATATAGGTGGATTTTAATTCCTTGTTTTGCCATTTTTTCATAAACTTCTTTTCGGGATCTTTTAAGCATCGAGCCATCTAAAAGAAAATGACCTATAAAGGTTATATTCATTCCTTTTAATTTTTCTTTTGTGTTTTTTATAGGCACCATCCATTTATCTAAACAATATGGTAAGAAATGGATAGATTTACCTTTTATTTTTGCTTCACCCTCTTTAATTAATTTTAATTCATTTTTAGGCCCTTTATGAAAAATAAAATCTGCATGTTCAAAACAATATTTTTCTGCCTGAATATCTTTCTTAGATCTGTTTTCTTTAGGGTTTTTCCAATAAAAAAGCCCAATATCATAAGGAAAATATATTTTTTTAGCTTTTTTAAAATTTTTAAAGAGAAATTTTCCAACCCAATTATCACCTGTTCTTGCAAAAACAAATTCTTGTTTTTTGCTTTTTAATTTTAAGATAGTTAACAAAAACCTTATAATCTCTTTAAATCCTTTAATATATTGTTTTTTTATAAAATATCCTTCCCCGATTATCTTAAAGGAATATGAATTGATTCCAAGTTCTTCATACATTTTTTTTGAATCAAGGCTCCTTTTTGAAAGAGAAACAAGGGTTATTTTGAAATAGTCTTTTAAAAAATATAATAATTTGTAAGTTAAGGCGTTTGGTCCAGAATCCATAAACAACATTCTCTTTTTTTCTTTTTTAGAAACGTCTTTTCTCATAAATATTATTAATTAAAAGCCTTTATAATCTTTTCAAAAACCTTTTAAACGAATATCTATTTACAAATTAATGAAAGATAAAAAGTATATTGTTTCATTTAATTTTGGTGGAATAGGAAATAGGATTAAAGGATTATGGACAATATTAATGTTAGCAGATAAATTAAAAAGAATTCCTTTACTTTATTGGCCTGAGAATGTAAAAATAGAATTCTCAGAACTATTCGAAACCAACATAAAACAAATAAACAAAAAAGAATTTCAAAAGATAAAAAATGCTAAAGACTCTGTTATTTATAAAGACTGGTTGGATAATTTAGTAACCAACAAAAAATATCTTTTAATAAATAATTGGAGAATTCTTCTTGCTCCTGGGATGATTAGAAAAAAATTCGCAAAAACAATGCCTACCCTCAAAGGAAATAATATTGATTTTGAGTTCCAAAGGATTCCGAAGCATATTAGGGAAGAGGTTCTAAAATATTTAAAACAAATAAAACCCACAAAAGAAATAGTAGAAATGGTAGAAAGTTTTTCTAGGAAAAATAAAATAGAAAACATGGTAGGGGTGCATATAAGAAGAAGAGATTTTAAAAATAGTCCGGATGGAAGAGGAAAGATTTCAACAGAAGAAAGATTTGTTGAAAAAATGAAAGAAATCCTAGAAAAAACTCCTAAAACAAAATTCTTTTTAGCTACAGACTCTGAAAAAACAGAAAAAAGATTAAAAGCAATATTTAAAACTAAAATAATTAGTTATCCAAAACCCAAATCGAAGGTATCAGAAGAGTTCTGTTCAAATCCGAATAAATATTCTTTAGTTGACATTCTCCTTTTATCAAGGACAAAATATTTGCTTGGAACATATTTTAGTACATTTACTGAGATTGTATGGTGGTTTGGAGGAGCTAAGGCAAAAATAGATATAATTGGAGACGAAGAAGTTGAGAAGAAAAAGAAGGTGATAAAAAGTAATGCGCCTAAAAACAAAATAATCAAAAAGATTATCCTTTTTTTATATAATGTTTTTAATTAAGAAGAATTAAAAAGTTTTTTTTATTTATTTTATTCAATTCCTCTTTTCTTATTTCAGGAATTTTATTTTTGAATAATTCAGAAAATTTACATCCTAGATTTCCTGGCCAGTATAATAAAGGTTTTTTATTTAGATTTTTACTAATTCTTAATATAGATATCAAACATTTTAACCTATTCCCTAAACCTCCAGCATTAGTAGAAATTAGATATTTCTTTATTTTATCTTGCATAAATGTCCCCCCAAAATTCTTTCCTTTTTGGATTAATTTTGTCTTTTAAATCCAATATAAATTCGTCTTTACTTAACCAAATTTTATTTTCAAAATTAAGATTTGATTTCTCAACATAATTAAATTTTTTGTATCCTTTTTTATAAAGTTTATTTATTATCTTTATAGTATCATCAAAAAACTCTTCTGTAAACTCAAAAGAAATTAAAGGAATCTTAGAAATTAGGCCTTTTATAACTTCTAATTCAAAACCTTCTACATCAATTTTGCAATAATTTGGGAGACCATGCTTTTGAATTAAGGACTCTATTGTTATTAACTCTACTTCTTCTCTTCCATCCCATTTAGCACAATTTGTAAATCTTCCACTTGTCCATTTGTCTGTAAAAGTTGATATAGCATCACTATCAGAGATAAACATGGTTTTTCTTTCTTCTTTGGAAGATAAACCTCTCCCAACAATAATTACATTTTTATTTTTTTTGTATTTTTTCTTTAATCTTTCTATACATTTTTTTTGAGGTTCAATCGCAATAACTTTAGCTCCGCAATTTAAGAATAAATTTGTTTTTAATCCATGATTTGCACCAACATCAAAAACCAAATCATTTTCTTTAATGAATCTTTTACAGAATTTAATTTGTTTTTTTTTGCTAGGACCAAAACTTTTACCTTTAAAAACAACTCCCATCAAATTTTTGCCTTTCTTTAAGTTTCTCCAAAAAACATTTTTCTCTTTGTTTTTCTCGATACTTTCCCTTATTTTATTAAGCATTTCATATTGTCTGGTTGAGATTATTTATAAAATTATCTATCCACATAAATATAAAAATAAAGAAAAACTTAATGGAGTATGAAAAAAAATTTAATAAAAAGAGAAGAAAAAGAATTAAAAAATATTTTTCACATCCTCGTTAAAAGAGATTTTAAAGGATATACTGGCATGGCTGTAAAAAATATGGGGTATCAGTTTTCAACCACTTTTGTCGTCAAGCTTGGGTCACTCTTTTTTACAATTATTTTGGCGAGACTTTTAATGCCTGAACTTTTTGGTTTGTATAGTTTAGCTTTAGGCACTATAATAATGATTGCAAGTTTTTTTGAGTTAGGGATAGGCCCAGCTATAATTAAATTTGTTTCTCAAGCATTAGGTAAAAAAGACAAATCTAAGGCTAAAAGTTATTTTGTTTATTTATTAAAAATAAAAGCTTTTTTATTATTTCTCTCAGTGATTACTTTATTAGCCATTGCAAAATTTTTGGCATACAATTATTATAATAAACCAATTTTTTTAGCTCTTCTTGCAGGTGCTTTTTATATACTATGTACTGGATTTTTAGGAACTTTTTCCAATTTATTTCAAGCTTTTAATGATTTTAAAGCACCTCTTCTAAAAGAAATTTTTGCCCAATCTATAAGATTAATTTTTGTACCTCTTGTAGTATTATATGCTATAAATAACTTTTCTTCACAAGAAAACATATTGTTTTTATTAATATTTTCTTTATCTTTAGTATATTTAGCGTCTTTGTTATTTTTGTTAATCCTTTCAATAAAAAAGTTTAATCTTGTGAAGGAGAAAAGAAAATCCTTATTGAAAAAAGAAAAAAAAGAAATAAATAAATTCGTTTTTATAGTCTCAGCAACTGCTTTATCAGGAATCTTTTTTGGATATATTGATATAATTATTTTAGGAAGGTTTGTTCTTGCAGAATTTCTTGGTTTTTATAGTGCAGCATTTAGTTTAATAGGCTCTTTAGCACCTTTGATAGCTTTTTCAAGTGTTTTATTCCCAATTTTTAGTAGATTAAAAGGAAAACGTTTAGAAAGAGGATTAACAAGATCAACTAATCTAATCATTTTATTCTCAATTATTCTCTTTATTATTACAATTCTTTTTGCACCAATCATAATTAAAATTATTTATGGGTCAAATTATGTTTCATCAATCCTCTTATTGAGAATTTTATCTTTATTATTGCTTGTTCTTCCAATAACTGCAATTTATGATAGTTATTTTCTTTCTATAGGCAAACCAGCAATTATTGCTAAATTCTTAATTATTGCAACAGTATTAAACATAGTTCTAAATTATTTCCTTATAACTTGGCTTTTGAATTATTCACAATTATATGCAGCAATGGGGGCTGCTGTTGCTACAGTTTTAAGTAGATATTTTTACTTTGGAGTTTTGTTAATACAAAAAAAGAAATTACTTAGAAAATCTAAGAATATTAAAACTAACTAAAAAAGTTTTGATATATGTAAAAGCAAGAACTATTAAAGAGAGTAAAGGTTTTTTATTTCTTAGAACCAAACTAAGATAAGTAATAATAGCAGTAAATAAAAAGACAAGGAGAAACAAATTTATATTAAATAAAAATAAAAGAGGAAATAATAAAAAGATTGATTTTAAAAACCAAATTGCTTTTTGCTTCTTTCGCTCCTTTTTATCTTTAAGAGTATTTATTCCTTTTCCAATCCATTTACATTGTCTCACAAACTCCTTAAAACTAGAAGGCAATTCAAAGTATTGAATCGCTTTTTTAGCTAAGGTAGATTTAAATCCTCTATCATAAAATTTTCTTGTAAAATTTTCATCTTCATAATAAAAAATTTGTTCATTATACCCTCCTAATGATTTATATGCTTTTTTTGTTATGCAAAAAAACATACTTCCTGCTTCATGGCAATTATTTTTGTTATAGATTATTCCTTCTTCAAGTTTTAACTTAAAAGGAGGTCCAAGAAATCCCGATAAAATTCTGTTCATAAAATTTTCTTTTAAAGGAAGACAAATAGTTATAACAGCATCAATATCTTTTTTTACTTTTTTTGAAATTTCTTCCAAAAAGACTTTATTAATATATGTATCTGCATCCAAAAAAATAAATATTTCCCCTTTTGCTTTTTCAGCTCCTCTGTTTCTTGCAAAAGCAGCAGAATGCGCTTTCTTTCTATTAAGCAATTTTATTCTCTTATCTTTTTTCATTAATTTTTCCACGATCTCTCTTGTTTTATCAGTAGAGCCATCATTGGAGACAATAATTTCAAAATTCTGGAAAGTTTGATTTAAAACACTTTTAATGGCTCGAGCTATAACTCCTTCTTCATTATGTGCAGGTATTATAATAGAAAATTTTAAGTTTCTCATAGATTTTATTAAATCTTTTGTTTTATATACTTTTCTTAGAAAAAACTGATAATTGCTTTTTGAATAAGAAACAAGGAAATAATTACTATAAAAAAGTAAGGAAGAGTAACAAAAGTTGCCAAAATTATTAAAAGGCCTGATAAAATATCTAAGATGCTAATTATATTTAAATCAATTACAAAAATTAAGCCTTTAACTAATAAAAAGATTCCCAAAAGCAAGAGGAAACTACTTGAAATTATTTCAAAAGCCCCAAATATCCAAAAGCAAATTCCAATAAAGAGGTCTATACCCCCTAAAATTTTAATAATCATTTTTTAGGGGCATTTAAGATTTGTTTAATATTCTTAAAAGAATATCTTACAATTTTATGCATAAGCCCTATTAGTCCATAAATTTTAAAATATTCCCCTATTCTAAAAAATTTAACTTTGAATGACTTATTTATTTTATTTCTCCCATATTTCCATAATTTGTGGAATTGTTCATCTGGCATATCTGTTAAGTTTATGGTGAAATCTTGAACATCATTAAGTTTACAAATATATTCTTCTATTTCAGATTCTTTTATCTTTCCATTTTCAATTGCCCAAGTCCATAAAGCAGTTTCTGGATAAGGAGTAGTATATCCCCACCACAAAGGAAGATTATATTTATAACAGAAATTTATTGTTTCTCTTGCAGTTTCAGGAGTTTCTCCAGGATATCCATACATCCAGCTTCCATCCCCTCTGATTCCAGAATTTCTTACAACCTTTATTGCTTTTATCATTTGATCAGGAGTAACTCCTTTATTCATATTTTTCAATATTTTTCTTGATGCACTTTCAAGTCCAAATCCAATTGATTTACAACCAGCTTCTTTCATTTTTTTGAGTGTCTCTTTATTTAAGATAGGAGAATCCACACGAGTCATACATCCCCACTCTAAATTAAATCTTTTTAGTTTTTCACAAAATTTCAATAACCATTCGTTGTTTATCCCAAAGTTATCATCTGGAAATACTATTGCTTTAACCCCATATTTTTCTATTAAAAACTTTATTTCTTTTAGAGCATTATTTACTGACCTTAATCTATAGACTCTTCCAAAGTTTTTATAACAATAATTGCAATTATAAGGGCATCCCCTAGAAACTACTATATTTATATCTGGATTTGCAGTAGCATCGTCTATTGGAACTTTTAAATATTCTTTTGTAGGAAATAAATCATAAGCAGGAAAAGGAATTTCATCTAAATTTCGAATAAGTTCTCTTGGAGGATTTCTTTTTCCTTTGTAACTTATCCCTTTTATTTTATTTAATGGTTTTTTTGATTTAAGAGCATTCATAACTTCTTTAATTGCATCTTCCCCTTCACCATGAACCACAACATCTGCGCCATTTTTTAGTAAATATTTCCACAGCACAGCCAAAGAATTTCCAACTATTACTTTACTTTTTGGGCTCTTTTCTTTGATTATTTTGATTAAACCTTTCACATAATTATATGTGCTGATTAAAGAACCTATTCCTATTACATCATATTTTTCAAAACCAAGTTCTTTAATCTCTTCTTTAGATTTTCTGATAGCATTTAAATCTATAACTTCTACTTTATGCCCCATTTCTCTGATTACAGCAGCTATTATTGCTAATCCTGTGGGAAAATTAGCAGGGTGCTCATCAATAACTCTAATTGGGGGATTAATCAATAAAACCTTCATTTTAATTAAATTTGTTTGATTAATTTAGAAAACCTTTCTTTAAAAAGATTTATACAATTTTTCTCATTAAAGAATCTAGCTTCTTTTTTGAATTTTTTACCAAGAATTGATTTTTCTTTTTTTGGTTTTTTAAAATATTTACTAATTAATTCTATAATTTTCTCTTTTTTATTTAGGGATACTACAAAATCTTTAGAAACTTTTTCAACAACTTCTTTTGTTCCTGTTATATCAGAGACTATACAAGGTATTCCAGTAGCCATGGCTTCTAGGGTGGAAACAGGAAAACTATCTCCCCTCCCAAAATGACAATATATAGAACATTCATTCATGTATTTTTTAATTTCTTTAAGATTCTTTTTACCTAAAAATATAATCGATTTTTCCTTAGCATATTTTTCTTTGAATTTTTCCCACCCTCCCCCAACAATAAATAATTTGGATGTCCCACTCTGTTTTTTAACTTCTAAAAAAATCTCAATTAAAAAATCAAGGCCTTTATAGTAGTAATCTGGACCACCCCCGACAAATAAAATGTTATTCTCTTTTAATTTTGAGTTGAATCTAAAAAATTCTTTTCTACCAATAAAGGCATAAACGATTTCAGAAGGAATTTTTTTATTGATGGTTTTTAATAAATCTTCTTCAAATTTACTTATACAAAGAGCACCATCTAATTTTTTAATTAAAAATTTTGCAAATATTCTTTTAAAAAAAGGATATTTTTTTACTTTTAAAGATTTAAAATCAAATTTTTTCTCACTAATCATTTGATATAATCTTGGATCTGCAAACAAATTAATAATTTTTGTGTTTTTCTTAAAACAACCCAGCATTTTTGCCAAAACAATATAACTAAATAATCCTTCTGAAAAATAAATATCATAATTTCTAGGAATTTTCCAAATATTTAAGATCCTTTCTCTTAAAGAAGGCTCATTATAATAAAAAAAATCAGCGTCGATGCTTTTTGCAAACTTTTCATGCACAAGATGGGGGGGATTTCCACACACAAACAATATGCTCTTCATATTTAGGGCATGAAAAAAGCATTTATTAAATTTTGTATATAAAAGTTTAAATAATCCAACCTATTTTTTTTGTCATGGAAAAATTTAAGTTAGATTTAGGATGCGGAAAATATAAGAAAAAAGGTTTTTATGGGATAGATAAATTCCCAGGAGAAGAAGTAGACCAGATTGTGGATGTTGATAAAGGAATTCCTTTTGAAGATAATTGTGTGGATGAAATATATACTTCCCATGTTTTAGAACATGTGGAGAATTTTGAATTTGTTATGGAAGAAATCCATAGAATTTGCAAACCAAATGCAAAAGTAATAATAAAAGTCCCTCATTTTTCTGGAAAGTCTGGATTTTTTGAATTTCATAAAAGATTTTTTCGTTATGATAGTTTTTCAGATTTTGAACAAAAAAAAGGAGACATGGATATTTCCTTAAACAAAATTAAATTTAGAGTAATAAGGAGAAAGATTGGCTTTTTAAAAAAATCATATTTACCTTGGGATTACATTCTAGAACCTCTTATCAATTCAAGTCAAAGATTTTGTCTGTTTTATGAGTTAACTTTCCTAAGAAATCTTTTTCCTGCACATGAAGTAGAATTTGAATTAAGAGTTATTAAATAATTTAACTTTTCTTTTTTCCGAAAATTTTCTGTTCATTTACTTTTGGCTGTTTTTGACCTGAATAATTTCCACTTGTTGGAACACCCCAAAAATGACAATAAGAACAAAGAGGAACTTTATCTCTTTTTCCTTGTTTATGATATTCCATCCATTTCATTCTTTTTTCACCATTCCAAATATCCTCTATACTTTGATAATTTACATTTCCCAAAACTCCTAACCTTTTTGGGTCAAATCTAACACACATAGATGCTTCTCCGTCTTTGTTAATCGAAAGATGAGTTAAAAAATCAAGACAAATTCCAATTTCAGGTTTTGTAGGTTCAACTTGGTAATTATAACTTCCCATCTCAGCATGAATGACTCTTCTAGCTATTAATCCACCTAAATCTTCGTATTTTGCTGAATCAACTTCCCCATTTAATCTAAATACAACATATGGTTTTTTCTTACCTTTTAATTTTAAAAATTCCTTTATAATTTTATATTGTTCTTTTGCTTCAGGATCATTTTCAAAAATTGAAATAGCCATTGTATCCAAATTTCCAATGATCTCGTCTGCTTTTTTAACTAACAACTTACCATTTGTATCAAAATTCGTAATTTGTTTATCAAATAATTTTATTGCTTCCCCAAGATAAGGATATAAAGTAGGTTCTCCATTATTATGCAATTGAACAACTATATTTTGAGGAAGTTGCTCAGAGATTTTTTTAACTAAACCAAAATCTATATCTCCATATTTTTTGACTAATTCAGGATAGTCTTTTTCAATTTTTCTTCTTCCACACATCCAGCAACTTTTATTGCACCTGCTTGTAAGTTCAACATTAACAACTGCTAATCCTGGTAAGCCTTCTAATTTCATGTTATGGTCCAACCCCCATCTATTACAATATTTTCTCCAGTTACATAAGAAGAAGCATCAGAAGCAAGATATATCAATAATCCAATTAAATCTTTTGGATGTCCTAATTTATTTAGGAGAGTTTTCTCTCTTAACCTCTCTAAAAAAGGGTCATTTGCTTCAACACTGTTTGCACTTTCTTCTTCAATATTTGAAAAAGGCCCAGGAGAAATAGCATTGCATCTTATTTTTTCTTTTCCCAAAAAAGAAGCAGTATATTTTGTTAAAGCTAAAAGTCCTGCTTTTACTACACTATAACTTGGAGGATTAAATTTGTCTGTACCTTCATATAATCTAGGATTTGGCACAACAACTCCCCCATACATTGAATCAATATTAATTATAGAGCCTTTTATATTTTTCTTTTTAAACTGCTCTCCAAGAATTTGAGTTCCAAGCACAGCCCAATATATTCCTGAATCAAAAGCATTTTTCCATTGTTCATATGTAGAATTTTCAAATCTTCCTTTATTTGTATTAAATCCTGTGTTAGGGCTTAAATCATAAGCATTGTTTATTAAAACATCTACATTATGCTTACTAACTATCTCTTTAAAATTTTTCTTTAAATTCTTTAAATCATAAAAATCAACTTGAAAACAATCTACCTTATCTTTTCCAAATTCTTTTTTATATTCTTCTGTTTGTTCTAAAAGCTTATAAGATCTACCCATAAGAACTACTTTTTTAACTCCGTGCTCTAAAAATCCTTTTGAGATATATTTTCCAAAAAAACCAGTAGCACCAGTGATAAGAACAGTTTTTTCTGAAATATTAAATAACTTTTCAAGGTTGTTTTTTGAGTCCATGACAAACCACCCTTTTTTGAATTTATAAATATTTCTATAGAAAATTATAAAGTGTCCTTTTTTCTTAATTTTCCTATAATTTCTTTTTCAGATTCTTGGACTTTTTTTTCAAGATTTCCTAGCATAGTAGGAATTCTTTTAATAGTTCTGCAAAGATTTCCTAATTCAGTAGGTTCAAGGCTTGCTGCTTGATCACTTCCAGGAAGATATCTACCTAAAGTAATATGCCTCTCTACAACACAAGCACCCAAAGAAACTGCAACAATAGAAGGCCAAATTCCTGGTTCATGTCCACTATACCCAACAGGGCAATCAAATTTATCCCCTAATGTTTTTATTACATTAAGATCTAATTCTTCGTCTTTAGAAGGATATGTCGAAGTGCAATGTAATAAGACAAGATCATCTTCTCCAAGATATTTTACTGCCTTGTCTATTTGTTCCATTGTGCTCATTCCAGTGGATAAAATTATTGGTTTTCCTGTGGATTTTATTTTTTCTAACAGGTTTTTATCAGTTATAGTAGGAGAAGCAATTTTATAGCAAGGCACATTATATTTTTCGAGAAAATCAACACTTTCAACATCCCAAGGAGAAGCAAACCACATAATTTCTTTTTCTTTGCAATAATTATCTATTTCTTTATACTGTTTTTCATTAAATTCTAAACCTCTTTTTTGATCTCCATTAGTAGCCCCCCAAACACTTTCTCTAGGTTTTGCAAGTTCTTTAGGTGAATATACAATTTCTATTGTTCTTTTTTGAAATTTTACTGCATCACACCCTTTTTCTACAGCAACATCTATCATTTTTCTACAAAGACTCATATCTCCATTATGGTTAATCCCAATTTCCGCTATAAAAAAAGGAGTTTGATCATGGCCAATTAATTTATCTTTTATTTGAACTGTCTTTTTAGAATATTTTCCTTTCATTTTATTAAATAAATCTAAGAATGGTTTATATATTTTTATATACTTTTTAATATAGTTAATCAAAGTTATCTTTACTTTTTTTTCTTTTTATAATTTGGTTTGCTAACCACCACTCAGAAGGATAATCAATTTGAAGAGAGTCTTCTTCAGTCATCATAACTACTCCTATTTTTCCACCATATCTATTTCTTACCCTGTCAAAAACAGGTCTTTTAATAACATAAAGGGCTCCATTATCACAATACCAAGGAACCATCTCTTGTTTTCTTTGTCTGACTTTTCTAAAAGGAATATATTGCCCCTCTTTCACTTCCCCAAAATAAGCATAAGTAGGGTAGACACTTAAAGCAGAATCATAGCCTTCTTCATAAATTTTTTTAATTGCTTCCTTGACTTTTTCAGAATTTCTTAAAGGAGATGTTGCTTGTAAAAAGACAATTAATTTTATTTTAATTCCTAATTTTTCAATTTCTTCTATAGCATATTGCAGGTAACTTTCCTTTGTCAAGTCAAATTGGTCTTTATTTTCTTCTTTTTCATAAACTATTTCAGCACCATATTTTTTAGATACTTCAGCAATTTCTTCATCATCTGTAGAAACAAATACTTTGTCAACTACCCCTGAGTTTTTTGCTGCTTCAATTGAATAAGCAATTAATGGTTTTCCTTCTAAAAGTTTTATGTTTTTTTTAGGAACTCCTTTTGAACCTCCTCTAGCAGGAATTATTGCAATAATAAGGCCTTCTTTGTTTTGTTCCATGATAATGTTTATAGTTAAATCTTTTTAAATATTTATGAAAAAATACAGACTAATTAAGAGAATTATTCAGAAAGCATGTTCTTAATTATTTTCAAAATCCTTTCCAAAGCCCTCCCATCTAATTTATAATTATAATCTTTAATGAATTTTTGCCTTGCTTTTTTAAATTTCTTTTTAAATTTTTTATTTTCTAAACAAGTTTTTAGTGCAGGAAGAAAATCTTCTTTTTTTGTAATTTTAAACCCCACCCCTGACTTTGTGTAATCAACATACTCTTCAGATTTTGAGTCGAGATTAATGGCAATCACAGGTTTTCCAAGTAAAACTGCCTCTATCCCTGCTGTTGAAAAAGCAGTTGAATAAACATCACAGGCCCCCAGAATTTTTTGAATATCTCCCCCTTTAATTATTTTTATGAGGTTTTTATCTATTTTTGGAAAAACTTTTTGATTTACATCTTGCCTCATAGTAATTATAAATTGAAAATCTTCTTTATTAGGGATTTTTTTGATTTCTTCTAAAAAACAGTTTATAGCAGAAAGAGTAACATTTTCTCCAGCAGTTGGTTTTTGTGCAGTGAAGATTACTATTTTTTTATTTGGGTTAAGACCCAATTCTTTACAAACTTGTTTTTTTGTTATTTTTATTTTTGCAAGATTATCAAATCTTGTCTGGCCAGTAACAATTATCTTTTTTTTATCAACCTTTTGTGAAATTAAATATTTTTTATCTTGCCCCCCATTAACAATTATCTTGTCTGCACCTTTATTTACAACCACATTTCCTTTTAATTGACCGTGTTGTATGCAGACACTTTTAACCCCCTTCTTTCTCGCCACAAATACTGCAACCCTCCCATAAATATTTGAATCATCAGAGACAATTACTAATTTTGGTTTTTCTATATCATAAGCCTTAATATATAATTCAATTAATCTTATTACTTCTAAATAAGATTTTCTAGTATGGCAAAAATATTCTAATGCTCTCATTACAATAACATAATTTTTCTTAAGAAGATATTTTAATTCTTTATCTTTTTTTATTAATTTCCATTGATTAGCTAACCATTTCTTAGCTTTTTTTAATTCTTTAGTTATGCTTTGATTTATATAAACCTCTATGTTTGAATAAGGAATTTTATACATTTGAAGAAAATTTTTAGTAACATTTTCTGAAGGAGGTTCGTATCGAATTACCTTTATCTTTTCTCGCATTTTTTCTATTATTGGTTTAAAAGTATTTATTGGAGAAACCCCATAAGTAATCATAAAAATTTCTTTTCCTTTCCCTATCTCTTCTGTCTTTTCTTTTTCCTTTTGTTTACCTTTTATTTTAACTATGTATCTTAATAAAAAATCTCTTTTTTTATCTAAGAAACTTTTTTTCTTTGGGAATTTTATGAAATTCTCATAAATAGGGGTTTCTGATAATTGCCATAAATTAAACCCCTTATAAGTTAAATATTTTCCAAAATATTTTTCCAGATTTATTAATTCTTTAAATTCCATTTTTGTTTTCAGCATAAAGCATGCCCTCCCCTACATCTGTAAGAGATACATTAAATCCTTTTTCTTCTAAGAATCTCTTTAATTTATTAATGTTGTCGTTTTTATGGTATTCCATACTAATAGATTTTATTTTCTTAAGATATTTTTTTGGAGTTTTATATATGATTTCATATTCTGCGCCTTCACAATCCATTTTAAGGAAATCACAACTTTTGATTTTGTTAGTTTCAAAAATATCTTTTAATGTTGTGGTTTCTATTTCTACTTTATTTTTTCCATCACAATAAAATCCATGCCCCCCAGTATTTTCTTCACAAAGAATTAATTCTCTTTTTCCTTTTTTCCCACTCACCCCTAATTTAAAAAGAATTACTTTTTTTTGTAACTTATTTAATTTTATATTTTCTTTTAACATTTCAAAATTTTCAGAAAAAGGTTCATATGCATATACTCTAATATTTTTTGCCCTTTTTGCAGCAAATATAGAAAAAACCCCTATTTGAGAACCAATATCTATAACAACAGAACCCTCTTTAATATATTTTAAAAGTTTGTTGTATTCTTTTACCACATAAATCTCATTAATTATCTCAAAATCACTTGTTCCTGCTCTTGCAAAATATCTTGCATTATTTTTTAATTTATAAACTATTTTTTTGTTTTTTCTTAAAGCTTTAAAATAATCTAAAAATCCCAAATACCAATTTTTATAATTTTTAATTATTTCTAAACTAAATTTGAGTTTGTGAAAAATCCTTAATTTTTTCATTTTATATCTTGATAAATTTTTTCATAATCTTTTGTAATTTTATCCCATTTATAATTTTTTGAAATCTTCACCCCTTCTTTTCCAAGATTATTCCTTAATTTTTTATCTTTAAGAAGAAGATTTATACTCTTTTTCAATTTTTCAACATCTTTAAAATTTACTATTAATCCATTTTTATTATTTTTAACTAAAAAAGGCAAACTTCCTCTGTTACTCACAATAACCGGCTTCCCAGTAGCCATAGCTTCTATGATTACAATTCCAAAACCCTCCCACTCTGAAAACAATATAAAAACATCAGACGATTTATATGCTTTTAAGAGCTCTTTTTCATTTAAAGGTCCAGAGAAAATTACTTTATCTCTTAGTTTTTTTTCATTAATTATTTTCATTAATTCTTTTTGATATCCTGTATCTTGTCCAACTATTACAAATTGGCAATCTAATTCCCTAATAGCTTCAACAACATATTGCAACCCCTTACTTTTATGAATTCTGCCAACATATAATAGAAAATTTCTATTAATACCATATTTTTTCTTAAATTTATTTAATTCTTTATTATTAATTTTATCAAAGAATTCTTTATTTATTCCATTAGGAATTTCAATAATCTTTTTTTTATCTATTCCTAATTTCTTATATTCTTTAAAATCTAGTTTTGTTAATGCTGTACAAATCTTTGCATATTTTATGAACCTACCAATTGTTAAATCATGGATTATTTTAAAAAAATAATTTTTTTTAGTATGTATAAATCCATGCGGGGTAAATACAACAGGTTTTTTGTTTCTCAGATAATAAACTGCAAATTCACTTAGAAATCTATTATATCCATGGCTGTGGATTAAATCATATTTTTTCCAATTTTCTTTTAACCATTTTATTGCTTCTTTGGAATAACCATAACTCCCTAAAGATAAATCATTTTTACATCTAATAATTTCTATCTCTTTAAAATTTTCTCTTTTTGGAAGATTTTGATTTTCATAAGATAAATCTGTTGTTAAAATAGTTACTTCATGCCCAAGTTTTTTTAATCCTCTAGATAATTCTTCAACTACTTTTTCTTGACCCCCAATTACTGGAAAAAAAGTGCTGGTTATTTGTAAGATTTTCATTTTATTTCTTTAGCCAACTCCTTAAGAGTTTTAATTTCTATTTTTTTCTCTTTTATATACTTAAATAGTTTTTCTAATAAATTTATCTTAAATCTACATTCAAATAATCCATGAATATACATAATAGAATATTTTTTTTGCTCTATTTGTTTTTTTAAATAATCTAAAATTTCTTCATCTGAATATTTTTGTGTGACTAAATATTCAATTATAGGAGTGTTATTTTTTCCTTTTATTGTGATTGGTACATTTATCATCGCTATGTCAGGAATTTTAAAAGGTGTGCTTCCTTCAAGGTCACTAATAACTTTAAATCCTGTTTTATTTAAAATATCTATAACTTTTCTATTAATCCTAAAAGCAGGACTGCAAAAACTGTCTGGATTTCTTCCAAAAATCATCCAATATTTTTTAATCGAAAAATCTATTTGTTTTTCAACATCTATTTTTTCCAAAGCTCGTGTCCAAGCTCTGTGCTTCCATCCATGAATCCCTAATTCATGGCCCTCTTCCAGAATTCTTTTTAATATTCTTTTATTTTCTTTAACAAAATCTTTAGGAAGAAAAACCATTCTTAAAAGCTCCTTTTTTGAAAAAACTTTTATTTTTCTTTTTTCTGGAATTTTCTTTCTATATTTTAATAATTGAAACAAGTTTGACTCTCCGCCCATTGTTAAATAAAAGCTAGCTTTAATATTATATTTGGCTAATAAATCTAAAATTTTAGGAAGTCCTCTTTTTATTCCTTTTTGCGATTCTAAATCAATCCTTAGTGAAAATACCATTTTATATATTTTTATTTAAATTCCTAATTCAGAGCAGATTTTTGGACCAATTGCTTTAATGAGTGGAGTAGGTAATTTACTCCAAATCTTTCTATATTTTTTTAATTTATTTTTACTTTCTTTGGAATTTTCTTTTCTGAAGTTATAGTTAAAGTAAGGTCTTTCATAAATCTTTCCACCCCATTTATTCTTAAAATTATAAATTCCTTTAGCATGGCTTCCTTCTTCCGCATTAATTTCAACCTGCCCAAAATCAAACCATTTATAATTATTTTCTACAGACCACTTTATAAAATTCCAATATAAAAAATCTTTAGGACCCAATTTTAAATATTTTGGATTTGAAAAACTATAAATATAATAGACATAATCTTTCCACAAATAACAAACCATTGAAGCAATATGTTTTTCACCATAATAGCAATTAAAACCCTTTATGTTCTTCGGGTACAAACCTTCCCAAAGGTTCTTAAAAAATTCCTTTGGATGTTGAGGAGTTCCAAATGATTTCATATTTTTAAAATAAAGTTTATAAAAATTATTCAATTCTTTTTTGTTTTCTATATTTACTAATATCAGATTATTCTTTTCCGCAGTTTTAATCATACGCTTTGCGCTTTTTGATAATTCTTTCTTGAGCTCTTCTGGATTTTTTAATTCTAAAATAAATTGATGCCTTTCTAAATTTTTTTTAAATCCTTTTTCTTTAAGAACCATTGAAATTTCTTTATAATTCTTCATATGTGAATTTAATCTTATTTGGATAAATTCTATATTTTCATTATCCTTTTTCACATTTTCTATTAAATTACTAATTTCTTCTTTTTTTAGCGTTCCAATAAATCCTCCATTATCTACAAACGGCATTGAAATAAGTTTATTTCCAAATAACTTGCTTTTAGTAAAAATAAAAGGAATTCCCCCTATTATTTCTTCATCTTCAAGGACAAAATAATATTTAAGTTTGCAATTATCATATGTTTTTTCTATGGAATTAATCCATTCCCATGAATGTTGTATTCTTGACTCCTCGGATTTTGATAATAATTTTTTAAGAATCATTTTATCATTTTTATTCATTTTTATAACTTTTATCATTTTAGTGCTTCCTCGTAAATTTTTCTAAGTTTTTCATTTCTCTTTTTTATTGAAAATTCTCCTTCATTTACTATTTTAAAACTTTCCTCCCCCATTTTTTCTCTAAGTTTTTTATTTTTAATTAATTTTTCTAATTGTTTAATTATGTCACTAACAAATTTTTCCTCTTCTTTTTGAGACATTTTTTGTATATGATACTCTGCAATACCTTTTTCCACATCATATCCTGGAATTTTTACAATAAATCCATTTTCTTTGTCTTTTACAATTTCTGGAACAGCAAAAAGATTTGTGGAAACAATTGGCAAGCCTGCTACTAAAGCGTCTATTAAACTATACCCAAAACTATCACAAAAAGTAGGATAAAGAAAAATATCGCATTTGGAATATATTTCTTGGATTAATTCCTTTCTTGGTACAATATTTCCAAAATATTCCATATATTTTATATTTTTTGAATTGTATTTTTTCTTTATTTCTTCAGGAACATCAGATCTCATCCACAATTCTATATTTTTATGTCTTTTTTCTAGTTCAGAGAATGCCTTTAAAACTTGTAATCCAGCTTTATGTCTAAATAAACTTAAAATACATAGGATTCTTATTTTTGAATGTTTTTCTTTTTTAATTGAAATTACATGCGAAGCAGGATGCAAAACATCTAATTTATTTTTAAACATGCCACAATTTAAGTGTTTGAGAAAAGCTTTTTTTGTGGCTTCGCAATGACAGAGTATCCTTTTGCAATATTTTGATGAAAGTTTAGCTTCAACAAATTTTTTAATTGGTTTTCTTTTTATTAATTCAGGATCTAATCCTGTGAATGAAAATACTTGTTCTACATCCATCACCCATGGTTTTTTATTTAAGGGAATTATCCCCCTTGAAGAATGAATTAAATCATAATCTCCTACAGGAACTAAAAACATTCTGGGCAATTTTAATTTTTGAAGAACTCTGGTTAAAAATTCTTTTAATTTTTTCTTTTCATAATATCTCCCTTTTTTAGTATCTTTTGAGATGCCAATATATTCAATACCTTCTGGAGGATAATTTGCCAACTCTTGATAACCTTGCCATGTTCCAAAAATAGCTTTAACTTTTATTTTTTTCATTTTATAACTCGCAGTTTAATATGTAGTTCCTTTGCTGGAAAAATCCAAGGGAACAATTCTTGGTATACTCTAGGAGATATATTAAACAATAATTCTAAAGGTTTGAAGATTCTCCTCCACTTTAATTTTTTCCAAACAGTTTTGAAATTTCCCACTGCATCATAATGTCTTGGGTTTTCAGCATCTAGAAAATCAAAACTAGTCCATGTGAAAAACCTAACGTGGGTCATAGTAGAAAAAGCAGATTCATGCGAAAAATAAGGGACTTGAATATTAATTATTGCACCATTTTTACAAACCCTATAAAATTCTTTCAAAACAAACATAATATCATGAATGTGTTCAAGGACATGATTTATCATGATTTCCTCAATAGAATCATCTTCAAAATCAAGTGGTTTTTCTAAATCAACAATTTTATCTGGATTAACTTCTGGCGAAATATCACAATTAATATAACCTTTTCTATAGTCTCTACCGCATCCTAAGTGTAATTTCATTTTGTTAATAAATCAACAATTTTTTTACTTAAACCCCTTTCCCCATAAGGATTTTTAAATTTTTGAACCTTAAAACTAGAGGAAAGATATTCTTTAATCTTTTCTTTTGTTTTTTCCACATTTAAACCTGATAGAAATTGAAAATTTGTTTGCAAACCTTCTTGTCTTTCAGTATCTTTTCTAAGAATTATGCAAGGTTTCTCAAAAATTAAACTTTCTTCTTGCATAGAACCTCCATCACAGAGAATTAATGAACAATTTTTTATTTGATATACAAAAGAAGGATAGTCCAATGTTTCAATTATCTTTATGTTATTATTATTTTTTAGTTTATCATAAAAACCAAATTTAATTAATTGTCTTTTAGTATTATCATGCATAGTAAAATATGTAGGAAAGTCTAATGATAAGAGAATATTTACTATTTTTTTTAATCTTTCTTTATTTTTTATATTTTCATGCCGATGAATTGAAACTAAAGCAAATTTCTTTTTTGATAAAGGTTTAATTTTATAATTTTTAGATAAATTAAGCGCAAAATTTGCAGAGTCAATAATAGTATTTCCCACTACAAAAATCTTTTTCTTTTTCTGCATCTTTTTCAAATTATTTTTTGAGAGAGAAGATACTGCTAAGAGCGTATCTGAAAAATTGTCTGCAATTATTCTTGAAATTTCTTCTGGAAATGGCTCAAAAAGATTATTACTTCTTAAACCTGCTTCTAAATGAATGTTTTTATATTTTTTAAAAGGATTAAATAATCTAGAAGATCCAATAGCAGCAGAAGCAGTAGTCATTGTATCTCCATGATATAAAACCCATTTCAAATCTTTTAATTTTTCTAATTTTTTCTTTATTTTAAAAATAAGGGAAAGGTTCCAAAAAATTGCTTTGTTTATTTTAGAAAAGAATTTTGAACTTTTTTCTGGAGCACTAGTTAAAATAGAGTTTGGTTTTTTAACTCCAAATTTTTCACATAAATCTTTAAGGCTATGCTGACCAGTATGTATGAAATAATAAGGAACCTTTCTCTTTTGCAATTCCAACATAATCGGAAAAGTTTTTATTAATTCTGCACGTGTCCCAATAACAATAGCTATTTTTGAATGTTCATTCATGTTAATTAAACAAAAACCACTCTTTTAAAAGATTATTGTGCTATTTTACAAAGATTAAATCATCAAATTCAGCATATTCTCCAGAAACCCTCAAGAATTCTTCTCTTTCAATTATATTAGGATTTTCTCCTATTTCCCAGATTTTCATTGGGCCTTGGAATCCTTGGTAATCAATAAATTCTCCTAAATAAAGTCCTTGGCTTTTTAAACTAGCCACAACCGGACTAGATTCTGTATGTACAAGTTCTAAAGAACCATAATTATTAAATGCATCTTCAAGAAGATACAATTGTGCAAACAAACTTTTTGAAACTTTTGGAGAAAGGTAAATTCCAGAACCAAATTCATCTATTTCAACTCCTTGCCCTGAAGAAGAGATTTTGGGAATTATTTGAAATACTGCATTAAGTCCGTTCTTAAAATCAAGAAGTTCTCCTTGATAATAAGCATATTGTATAAGAACTTCAATTTGCTCCCCATTATAAATAAAAACAGCTTTTGGTTGATTTATTGCTGGTTGACTATTCATGTCTTTTGTTTCTAAAATTACTCCTCCTATAAAAGAATTAAAACTAGGATTACCTATTTCATCATATGTTGGCCCAGGTAAAAATATCTCAGTGCCCTCTAAGTTATAAATTATATCTTCATCAACTCCCAATCCTCCTTGGTAGATTCTTATTGTACCTGTAGAAGTTTCTTGAATCTGACTAGGATCTGAAGAGATTACAGGTATTGAAGAAAATCTATCACTGTTTTCATCTCCGCCAATTCTACTATATGCAGGGTATTTTCCTAAATCTGTAGAGTCAATTAGTAAATAAGACACATTATGAGCTTTCATAAAACTTAAGGCGGTTTCTGGATAAGGAGTTGTTAACAAATACCTCCCAATTAAATGATCCCAAAAACCATTTGCATGCCCCCCATCAGTTATTGTTGGCCTTTCTCCTAAATATTGAACCCAATAACCATAATCCCACCAATGAACAAAAATACTTCCTTGAGGAGTATTATCTCTTACCCAAGACATTGCATTTTGCCATTGAAAATTTGCTGAAGGTCCAGTATATTTAGCTTGCTGTATTGAAGATTTTATAAAACCCTGTGAAGTAATCAACAAACCAACTATAAGTAGTGCAAAAATTATAAATAACATAGTCTTCAATAACTCATCTTTGCTTTTCTTCAAATAGCCAAATAATTTGACAACAGAAAAACCAGCCATAAAAGCAACAAAAGGAGTCAGAGCAAAGAAAAACCTTGTAGCTGATCTTCCTGATATTAGCATAAAAAACATCCAGGATGCAATGATAATTATTTCTGGTTTTAATTTAATCTCTTTTTTTAAATAAAGTTTTATAGCATAACCCACAAACAAAATTAATCCAATCAGATAAAAAGCCTGACTAATAAAATTTGTTCCATTAAATAAAGAATTAGCAGAAACCCTGCTAAATAAAATTCCAGAAAACATAATTATCCAAACTAAAAAAAATCCATATCTGTGTTTTTTAGATTTTATTCCTTTTGCAATTTCAAATCCAATAAAAATTAATCCCAATATAAATATCCAAAAAAGAATCTTCCCAATTTGACCTATCCAATCTAAAAGATAAGGTTGTGCATTTTCAGCAATTGTTAAACCAACTCTTCCTAATCCAAAAGGATGAAGTAATTGGTGCCATATGCCTTTAATCATAGAGAAAAAGTTTTTGCCAGTTAGAGTCAGAAAGACAATTCCTGAAATTACTGTGGCAATTAAGCTATACACCTCTCTAGGCCACTTTTTTGAGAGCTTAATTTTTTCAATTTTATTAATTAAAATATAATCTATAATTATAAAACCAAGGACAAAGAGACTAAGTAATCCTGTTGAACTCAATATGAATCGTGCTAAAAGAGAATTTAGATTTGAACTAAAAAACAATCCAAACAAAACACTAGAAAAAAGCCAAGTCACATAAAATACAATAAATGATTTAAGTTGACTATTATCTTTATGTTCTTGGGTTTTAATTAACCAGAAAATCAAAAAACTTAGGGGGAAAATCATAAATAAAAATATTGCTCCTCCACCCCAGCTTACCATTGAAAATGCGGAGAAAAAACCTACGATTAATCCAAATAAAACACTTTTGAATAAAAGTTTGTCTTTTTTCTCCACCCCTTTATCAAAGAATCTTAAAGCCAGACCATACCCAAGAAAAGCTAAAAAAAATGCAAACATTCCTATAGATTCATGGTCTGCAAAACCAGCCAAAGTTCTATAGAGATAAGAAGGAATAATTGCAAGAAAACCCGTGCTAATTAATGCAGCAATTGGGGATTTTGTCAGAATATACACTAAAAAGAAAAAAGCAATTAAACCTAATATAAAAAAGATAACAGGAGAGAGTACATCAACAAACCTTATAGAAATATCGCCATCAAACACTTTTGCAATACTATGCAGTCCGACAATAGCTTTTGGTAAAAATTCAGTTGTAAATTCTATATTTAGGGAAGGATATCGCATATTATCATACAAAGGCAGATCTCCACTAATCATTGTCTCAGCAACTCTTAAAAAATAAAAAGGATCAAGAGCAAGAGGAATATATTTCCCTGTTGTTGAATCTACAAGTAAAGGCAAATTTTGCAACCTTATCCATGTTCCTCCTATAAGAATCAATAATAACAACACTATTATAACAACACTAATAACTTTTTTTTGTTGAAAAAAGTTTAAAGCACCTTTAAAACCACTTCTAATATCTTTAAAACTTTCTTTAATATCTTTTTTCTCACCTATTTTAACAACATTATCATCCCCTTTAATCTCAACTTCTTCTGCATCATGGATTTTAACAACATTATCATCACCTTTAATTTCAATCTTTTCCCCCTCTTCTATTTTTATTTTATTATCTTCGCCACTTATTTTTATCTTATCTTCTTCCATGTTTTATTTCAAAGAAGTTTACGTTTTAAAAACTTTGTTTATAAGAGTAATAAGAATCCAAGAACAATAATTATCAATTGAAATCCATGAATAAGATACACTACTTCTTTTTCATGAACCTTTCCTCCAGATTTCATTTTCTTTAATAAATAAATTGCTATATGTTCTAATCCGTAAAGTTTTTTATAAGGAACTTCTAAACCTCCATTTTCATTTACTTTTGCAAAACTATGTTTTTGAAGATTTCCTCGTAGTTTTAAAACAGTTTCAAGAATGTAGGGTATAAAAAAGAAAAGAGCTATTTTTTCCATATTTCCCAGTATAGCAATACAGGCGATTAGCGCCCCTACTGCATAAGTCATAACATCTCCTGGAAAAACTTTTGCAGGATATTTATTAAAAATATAAAATGCTAACAATGCAGCAACCATGCATAAGGCAACTATACTTAACCAGCTACTTCCTGTTAAAAAAGCCACAAAAGCTAATGCAGATAAAATTAAGATTCCCTGTCCTGCTTCTAAACCATTATATCCTGCAAGAAAATTAAAAGTAGTTGTTGCTCCAACAATTGCCAGAGGGATTACAATTAAAGGAAATAAAAGCCCTAATTCAAGACCCATTACACTTGATTCACCAGCATTAATAACCATTAAAGGAATTGCTGCAAAGAAAATTAATAATAATCTAGATCTTGCTGATAAGCCCCCTTTTTGCCAACCAAATAAATCATCTACAATACCCACAATTGAACTAATAAGCAAAACAGCGAGAATTGCAAAAAGATAACTTATAATTTCTACTCCGTCTTTAAAATAAAAAGTTTTTATAGCAATATATACTAAGACCCCTAATAAAAAACCAAAAACCACAATAAGCCCTCCAGAACCTGCTACATTTTTTGGATGATGCAACTTATTCATATCTTCCCAAACAAGCCCTATTTGTTTTGCTTTTTTTATCCAAAAAGGCATAGTTAAGAATGTGCAAAAAAAACTAATGAAAATTGTTGCTAAGAGTATTGGTTCCATAGATTATTCAATTATTCTAAACTTTTAAATTTAATTATAAAGATTTATCTAAATAAAAGAGGGGTTAAATACACTTCAATGGCCGCAGCAACAATTAAAATGATTATTGCTAAAAACAATAAAAGTGCCACATTTTCAATAACTCTGACAAAACGTCTATTTCTTATTCCATGTTTAATCACCCCAAAACCAAACATGCCTCCGGCTAAAGCAGTTATAAAGTAAGCAGCTATTTCAGGAAAACCATGTATCATATATCGAACAATTCCAAGAGGGATTTCTGCTATCTTGTATTGAGTAAA
>Ga0307928_10000541_pt1 | contig 28363 bp, 34 predicted proteins | sample AceLakmetagen232_FD_201815 | JGI IMG/M metagenome (GOLD analysis project Ga0307928, IMG submission 201815) | Saline water microbial communities from Ace Lake, Antarctica - #232 | ecosystem: Environmental > Aquatic > Non-marine Saline and Alkaline > Saline | place: Antarctica: Ace Lake... | reverse complement strand
GGAAGTTCCAAAGAGTACTCTTTACCGATGGAAAGATAAAGTAGTCGCTGAGAAGGGAGTAATAGATATTAAAATTGTGGGAAATAACATCAAAGAGAACATGATATCAAATATAAATCTATTGCAAAAGACAATCCACTCAGCTAGTACAGTTTATGAGAAAAGACAGGCAGTAATTGCATACAATTATACAATCAAAACATTTACAGACTTCCTGGAAGCATATGGCTACAAAGAAAAAGTAGCAGAGAAGCTAGAGATTAATCAGAAAATTGTAAGTGTTATATTTAATGATCCAAATGATAAATACCCAGATATTGAGTCCGAAAAAAGAGCAAGAAAAGAGAAGATATCAACCTCTTAATGAAAAGCAAAGAAGCTTTATGTATTCTATGCTTCTAGAATTATTGTTAAGTGGAGCGGTTGGAGCTGGGAAATCATTTATGGGGTGTTGGAAAGGACTTCTATTGAATCTAAAATACCCAGGAAATAGAGGATTTATTTGTAGAAAAGAAAACACAAGCTTACCAGAATCAACTTTGTTTACTTTATTAAACCAGGTATTACCTAGGGAATGGATTATATCACATAATCAAACTACTGGAAAGATAGTTCATGCAACACCAATCAAAGGAGTTTATTCAACAATAATCTACGGCGGATTAGACAAGAAAGCAGGCCAAGATTATCCTACTAAAATAGGATCTACTCAGTTCGGTTGGATATTTGCAGACGAAACAATAGAACTAGAAGAAGGAGATTGGGACATGCTTTCAACAAGATTAAGATATCAAATCCCTAGATACACAAAGAAACAGAATGACAGAATACCTAGACAGATATTCGGAGCTACTAATCCAGGGCCACCTACTCATTGGTTGTATAAGAAGTTCTTTCAATGCACAGAAGAACAGAAGAAACAAAGAGGGGTATGGATGGTTACACCTTATGAAAATCCATATTTGCCTAAAGATTATATTGAACATTTAGAATCAACATTAGCAGGAGTAAACAGAGAAAGATTGTTATATGGAAAATGGGTTAGTGCTGAAGGAATTATCTATAAAACATTTGATATAAACAAACACGTAGTTTCTGAAAAAGGATTGTTAGCAAATACACAAGGAAAACTAGAGATTACAACATATAAAAGAGTTATATTTGGAGCTGATGCAAACTTTCCTTTACCAAGGGCAGGATTATTAGTTGGAATTAGGGGAGATGGTTCTGTTGATATCATTGATGAATTCTATCAACCACATGCACATATAGAAAAGCTAGGCAAATGGCTACAAGGTTGGGCCGAGTTATTGCAAAGAGGCATAGAAGGATTCCATGATCCAAGTTCTCCTGATGATATTGATGATTTAAATAAGATGGGCCAGATAGTATGTGATAAAGCAAAAAATGCAGTTATCCCTGGAATAAGTGAAGTGTCAAGATATTTCGATAACAATTTGATTAGAATAAACAATACTTGCGTTAATTTAATAAGGCAATTACAATCGTATGTATGGAAGAAGAATTCAAATCCACAGATTCCTTTAAAGCTAGAAGATCACCTTTGTGATGCATTAAGATATGCTTTGTTCTCAATAAAAACAGAAACAGAAACGCATAGTAGAGGCAGAGCAGTATATTAACATATTAACTATATAAATGAGTATTGGTTAAATATTAATATATGAGAATTCTAGATACAATCAGAAACAAAGTAATTCCAATGTGGACTAAAAAAAGTAAGTCCGGTTCTTTTGTAGTACAGAAACAATGGATAGATTCTAGCAGATTAACAGATGATTTATATGATGAACTTTATGAACGTAATGGAATTTCTCACAAATTAGTAAACAGACTAGCAGATGATAGATTTGATAAGTGGTACAATCCGCAAACAGATAATGAAGAGCTTAAAAGCCAAGTAAACTTATTGAATTCTGATAAACAAGAAGGATTAAAAATAAGAAATACTTTCAAAAAAGCAAGGAAGTTTGCATTAAGACATGGTTATTCTGTTGTGTTTTTAGAATATGAAGATCAAGCAGAAAGCTTAGAAGAACCTGTTAAGAATCCTAGAAGAATAATAAAACTAGGGAATATAATGAAAACAGAGATTACAAAAATAGAATTAAATAAAGATCCTAATTCACTAGACTTTGGAGAGATTGAATTCTATGTACTTAATTCTAAAATATTTGGTGATATAAACGGCACTGAAATCAAAATACATGTTTCCAGGACAATTCATGTAGTTAATGGAGATGGAAAAGATCCTGATGGAGTTTCAATGTTCAAGTCAATGTATAACTGGATAAATATGTTTGATGATATGGCTTGGAGTATGGGCCAGTCTTATTTCAGATACGGAAGCGGATTTCCAGTATTAACAGTTAAAGGATGGAGTGCTTTGCCAGATGATGTTAAAGACGATTATCAGAATCAATGGAAGAATGTAACAAGCATGACAGGATGGGTTGGTGGCGGAGGAGATACTGTTGAATTTAAAGGAGTTGCAGGGAGAGCATTAAGCCCTAAAGAATATATGGATGCAGGATTTACTTTAATTTCATCAAGCGGAGATTTACCATTTGCTTTATTAGCTGGAGTAAATGCAGGAGCAGTTACAGGATCAGAAACAAATCTTAAAGATTATTATTCAGATGTATCAAGTAAGCAAACATTAGAAGAACAGCCATTATTAGAACAGATGTATGCTAAGTTAATTGAAACAGGACAATTACAATCAGATGAATTCATAATAGAATGGAATTCATTATTTGTTCACACAGATAAAGAAAAAGCAGAGATTAGCAAATTAAATGCAGAAGCACAAGCAGTTTATTTTAGAACAGGAATAGTGCCTAAAGAAGTTGCTGATGATTTAGAAAATGGGGATTTAGTTGAAGTAGAGTCTAGAGGACAACCAACATCACCATTTGATATTCAAGATTACCTAAGTAAAAAAGAGTCCAGTAAAATACCTCTAACTCCTGAGAGCCAACACTCAGGAGGTTATACTGATAAAAGAAAAATTATCAAAAGAGATAAAAAATTAGTTAGTAAGTTTTCTGAGCCAGAATTTGTTAAGATGGAAGATAGTTATTTAAAAGAATTAGTAAGGATATTCAAATTAATGGAAATAGCAACACTTCAAATTGTAAAAGGATTTAATGCAGATAAGAAAGATGCATTAAACGAAAAAGACTTTAAGAAAATGCAGACTTCAATTGACGCAGTATTTGCAGCAAACAAACCTTTATTCAAACCAATCGTAGATACTAATATCAAGAAAGGATTAGAAGAAGGAATATTATCATCAGAGAAAGAATTAAATCTAAACATCCCAGTACCAAAGAATAAAATTAATGGCAAGTTAAATGTAATTGAAAACGAACATCTGAAAGTTGTAGATACATTAGCAGATGATATTGCAAAAGACATAAGCACTAAACTAGGAATAATATCTTTGAATCCAGTTGAAGGTTTTAAAGCAATAGAACAACAAATCAAAGATTCTTTTTCAAGTAAGACAGCTCAGTTAAAAATGGGAGTAGGCAATGAATTTAATTCAGCTCTTAATCAAGGAAATTTATTAGGTTATGAAGATTCAGGAGTTGTTGTAGGAAAAGAATGGGTTGCGTTTATTGATTCTAATACAACAAATACATGTGTAACATTAAATGGAGAAGTTGTTGAGATAGGAAAATCATTCAGTTCAGGAGATTATGCTCCGCCTGCAATGGATCCACCACATCCATGTAGAAGTTCATTAAGAGCAGTTAAAGCAGAAGAGTTTGAATTGCTTGATCAAAACCAAGAAGATATAGATCATTTACATAAGTCAGCTGATAATCAAATAGATTTAGCTTTAAAGAAAAAAGAAATAGATGTTCTTCAACAAAAAGAACAATTAATAAGGGAGTTAAGTGCTGATTTAAATAAAGATCAAGCATATAATTGCGAATGTATAAAATGCGGGTTTGCAGTATCTAGTGATAAACATTGTAAAGATATTAAATGTTCTAAATGCGGAGGACAAATGAGGAGAAAAGAAAGACCAGGCCCAGGAACTGGAAGTTGATATGAATGGTAGATAAAATAACAGAAATTGAAATATTCTTAGATAAAGAAAAGACAAAGAAAGTAAATGATTTTAAGATAGACTTAGGAATTCTTGAAGCAGGAAAAGAAATTAACATTCCTTTATTTGTAGAGAACAAAATACAATTTCCAATTAACTTTAAGTTTGATTTAGTTAATGATGAACTACAAGCAAGCGATTTAGAATTAACACAATCATTTGATTTGCTATTAAAGAATCAAACAAAGAAACTAATATTAACAGTTAAACCAAAGATAACAACTCTAAAACCGATTTCTGCAACACTTAATGTGAAATTAGAGTACGTGGTGAAATAATGCCTAATTTCACAACAAAACCATCAGCATTTCCAGATATAGATAATCCATTACAATTCAAGGGCCAGATAGATTTGAATTCTGATTTTCCTACATCTGCAGAAGTTGAGAACGGATGGTTTTATACTATCGGAACTAATGTAACAGACAATGATCCTTCTAAAACAAATACAGGCCAGAGTTTTCTAGCAGGCGATGAAATCGCCTGGAATGGAGTTAATTGGACTAAGATAGGTTCAACTGCATTATGGATTAGAACAGGAGATACATTAGAACCAACAACAGCAAATGATAATATTGATATTGGAAGCGGAGATTTCACAGCAACAGGAACTATATCTGATGGAACTTCATCATTAACAGGAGGATCTCTTACAGATGTTAAACTAGGAAGTCTAACAACAAATGGATTTGTAAAGACTGGAAGTGGAGATGGAACATTATCTGTTGATACAAATACTTATTTAACAACAATATCTGGAGAAGATCATTCTACATTAGCAAACTTAGATTATGCAAGTGCTGGACATACGGGATTTGAACCAACAGTAACAAAAGGAAATTTGACAGCAGGATCTAATAAGATTGATATTGGCGGAACAGGAACAGGAGCATTAATTGGGGCAGGGGCAACAGTAGATGTTAATGAAGCAAATATATCTCATGCAGCAATTTCTAATCTTACTTGGAGTGCAGCAGGCCACACTATGGATGCAGTTTTAGATATGAACACACACCAGATTAATGGTGTTGTAGATCCATCACTAGATCAAGATGCTGCAACTAAGAATTATGTAGATGGTTTAACAGCTAATCATCCCCACCAAGATGTTAATACTACTGCTTCACCAAGTTTTGTAGGTGTAACAGCCACAGGATTTATTAATTGTGATGGAAATATTACTGCTAAAGCTGACTTGAAAGCATTACATTCAGCATCTGGTGAAAACATTACCATAGGTATGGATGCCACCAAGGCAAATCTTGTTTCTACAACAGGCATATTGGATTTTGCTAAGGGATTATTACAGAATATATCTGAGATTCATGTAGAAAACCAAACTAATGGAAAAACTTTTGAATTATTAAAAGTAGATGGAGATAATCTTTCAACAATAAAAGATAATGTAATGAGTGTGGGTTCTACTAAAGCACTTAATTTTAATGGTACTGATGATGGAATTAGTGTACCTAGTTTAGGGGCATCATCAACTTGCACTATTGCAGCATGGGTAAGAACAGAAGATTTAACAAAGTGGCAGTGTATTTTCTCAGAAGATGGTGGCTTCTCTGTATTTATTAATTGGACAACTTCTAGCGACGGGAGAATATATATTGTTAAAGATAATGTGGCCCTACAAACAGCTACAACGGGAATCTTTACCATAGCTAACGATACTTGGACACATATTGCAGTAACACAAAATGGTACAGCTCAAGAAATATTCATTAATGGTGCTTCTGTAAATACAGGAACGGCTACTAATGCGTGGGCTGGTGGAACTGCAGCATTTGCTAAAAGAGGGAATTCTAATGATGGAAATTTAGAAGGTGACTTAGATGAAGTAGCTCTATGGAGTAAAACATTAAGTGATAATGATATAAGTGATTTGTATGCAGCGGGTGTAGGACTTCTAATAGACCCAGCCAGTAACTTCCCAACAGATGGTGGAAGTATGGGAACAAGTTTAGAAAGATTATACCACTTAAACGATGATGCTGCTACTACTAATGTTATAGATGATAGTGGAAATAGTCAAGATGGTACTTTAGTTGGTGGAGATAACACAGATGATTTAAGTGTGGTAGGGAAAGTTACGGGTGCTGGAGTAGCTAAAGAAAATACTATATTACAAAGTAGAGATGGGATAATAGCTGATGAATTTGGTGCTATTGAATTGGGAGCAGATAGTGTTAGAAATACCATTAATGGAAAGACAATCAGATTTAATATAGATGGAACTGAGGTTGGACAAATAGATACTAATGGAGATTTGCTTTGGGCTAATTCAATTCAAATAGATGATAATGAGAAATACTACTTAGGTACTGCAAGTGACGCTTCTATTTATTATGATGGAACTAATTTAGTTATAGATTCAAAAGAAGTTGGAACTGGAGTTTTAAGTATTTTATCAAATACTGCTATTGGTTCTTCTGCTACTGGTGCTTATCCTTTAGAAATTATACACGCAAATGCTAATATAATGCTTGGTTTAGAAGTTCAAGACGCAGGTAAATGCCAAATTAGATTTGGAAATGCCTCACCACGAATATGGGTAGCGGGTATAGATGCTGGAGAAGAATTTATAATAGGTAACAATACATTAGGAACTACACCTTTTATTATTAAAGAGAACGCTACAGATAATACTATTTATGCTAACGTAACAGGTGTAGGAATAAATACTATTCCAGACAGAACTCTACAAGTAACCGATACAATAACATATCCATTTAAAATAGAAAACACATCAGTAGGCGGTGCGTGTGGTATGGAGTACAAGACAGACGACCAAAGGTGGCAGAGCACCGTAGCTATAAATGGAAATTACTTTTTGAGGGATGTAACAAATGCTATAACCCCATTTCAAATACTACCTTTGGCTCAAGGTAATACATTTTATATGACTTCTACAAAATTAATTATAAATAATAATGCTTTAGATATAGACTTTCAAGTTAAGGGAGATACAGACACAGTCTTATTATATTGTAATGCAGGAACTGATAAGGTAGGAATAGGAACAGCAACACCTTCTGAGAAACTTGAAGTTAATGGTAGTATAAAACTTACTAATGATAATGATTCATTAAAGTTAGGTACAGCAGACGATGCTTCAATTACCTATGATGGGACTGACATGATTATTAATAGTCAAGAGGTTACTCCCAGTGATTTAATAATTAATTGTGGAACTGAAAAAACAATAGAACTTCAAGAAACTGTATGGGATGATTATGTTACACCTCTAGGACCTAATAACTGGAGGGGAACAAGTAACAATCCAGTTCTTACACAATTATTTACTAATGGCGCAGGAAGTCAAGGAGTATATGCTAATGTATTTAGTAATGGAGATGAAGCATTGATGACAATTCAAATGCCACATAGATGGAAAGAAGGAACAGACATTTATCCACATATTCATTTTATGGCAACATCTGATGTAAGTCCTGCAGATAATTTTGCGATTGAATTTGAATATGCTTGGGCTGACCAAGATGAGGATTTTCCAGCAAATTCAACAATGGAAACAGTACAACATTCAACAGGAGAAAATACAAATAATATGCATCAATTAGTAAATATATCTTCTAATCCATTAGAGGGTGCAGGTCATACAATTTCATCAGTTTTACTTTGTAGAATAAAAAGGGTAGCGGCAGATGCAAATGATTATGCTGGTGGAATTGCTATCTTAGATTTTGATGTTCATTACGAAATTGATACTTTTGGTTCAAGACAAATACTGGCAAAATAATAAATAGAGGTGAAACAAATGGTTGATATAATAAGAAAATTAGTAATAGAAGAAAGTGAAGCACCAGTAAAAGAAAAACATACAGTTTATGAAAAAGTAAGTGAAAATGTTGAACAATTTACTGTAGAAAATTTAGACCAACAAATAGCAAATCTTCAAAAAAGAATTGCAGAATTAGAAACAAAGAAAGCTAGTGCATTAGCATTAGATAAATAAATGGGGGATAAAAATGGAAAATAAATTAGAAAAACTAAAAGCAAAAGCGTATGATTTGCTTGCTGTAAAGCAACAAGTAGAACAACAATTAGCACAAGTAAATCAAGCAATACAACAAGAAAGTCAGAGATTAAAACAAATAGAAATAGAAGCAGCAAAGAAGAAAGCTTTAGAGGAGAAAGCAAAAACAGATGTTATAGCTCCTGAAGTACCAAAACCTGCACCACCAGCTACAGCAACACCAGGAGCTAATCCATGACTGCAACAAAGATAATATCATTTTTTACAGAAGGCGGAGTTCCTAAAACAGGACTAAGCCCTGTAATTGATATTTGGGAAACTGATGGCACACTAGTAGTAAATAATCAGGCAATGACAGAAATCGCAGGTGGCGGATATTTCTATAATTTTGTAGCTTATGATGACACTAAAGATTATTTTATCAGAGCAGATTCAGTAGCTCTAACAGGAACAGAAAGATATCAAGGTTCTTCTAATGATCTAGGCCAAGTTACAGATCCAACAAATAAGATTCTAAAAATAGAAGCAAACAGATTAAAGATTGATTCAACAGCATTTACTTTAACAATATACGAAGATGATAAAGTAACACCTGCTTTTGTATTCGATCTAAAAGATGCATCTGGAGTAGCAACTGCAACTGACATATTCGAGAGAGTGCCTTTATAATGGGAAACCCATCAGTGTATGGATATGGAAAAGGCCAGTTAGTTCCAACATACGGATATGGTAAGAAAAAAGTAGTTGGTGGTGGATCAGGAGACAATGGTTTAATTATTATTCCTGATAAGATTATAAAGAAATCATTTGAAATAAAGATATCTGCAGATGTTAGAATTAAAAAAGCATTTGAGTTAGATATCATAGGATCTATATCAAAACAATTAGAAGCAAGTTATGAAATCAAAGCAGGAATTAAATTTAATAAATTAGCAGAATACAATATACTCTCTGCAATTTCAAAACGTTCAATTAACAAGTTTAATATAGTAGGACAAATATCTAAAGACATAGAAGGAGAATACAGAGTTATTGCAAAAATTGATAGAAGAAAATTAATAAGATTATTAAAGGCAATTTAAATGCACGAAGCTGTAAAAAAGTTTTTAAAACAAGTAAAATATCGATACCCACAGAAATTTAAAAAACAAAGAGTTTGCGAATTCGGAAGTATGGATATTAACGGTTCTGTTAGAGACTTCTTTGAAGATTGTGATTATACTGGCGTTGATTGGAGAGCTGGAAAAAGTGTTGATGTTGTTTCTTTTGCACATGAATTTAAAGATGAGAAAAAGTTTGATGTTATAATCAGTGCAGAAATGCTAGAACACGATAAGTATGCAAGTAAAAGCATTTGGAACATGATAGAACTTCTAAGACCTGGAGGATTATTAATCATTACATGCGCAGGGCCAGATAGAAAAAAGCATGAATTTGAATGTGGTGTTGGAGGACATTATAAAAATCTAGAGAAAGACGATGTATTTAACTGGGTTTATGCAGAAGGAATGAGAGAATGTTTTTTTAAAGATTTAGGATTAGATTTGCAAATGTACACAATAAAGGGGGGAAGGTATGATGAAAAACATAATAATTCTTAGTGGTTTGGCAGGATCAGGGAAAACATATTTAGCAGAGTTAATCAAGAAAGATTTTAATAATCTATTCGAAGTTACATGGGTTGCATCAACTAAAGATAATTATTTAGATTCTGTATCAAAATCAAAAGAAGAAGAATTGTTGATAGTAGAAATACATCCACCATTTCCAGAGAAATGGGAATTGCCAGATAACTTTTTGCACATAGTTATAAGCAAAGACTGGTCGGTTTATAAAGAAGAAATATCAAAAGAGAAAATTAAGTTTTTATCAGATTTTTATGATAAGAATCCAGAGCATGCAAAATTGGATAAAGATCTTATTAGATATAACGAAGAAAGATTTAAACATATTGCTGCAATTAATGGTGATTTCCAAATAGCAGAATCAATATCAGAAGCAAGAGAAATGATTTCTGGATTTGTTGAACAAATAAGAAGAAAAGAATTATTTAGATTCGCTTCAAAAAATTATAATTACATGTTGTATCATAGTCCTAACTTTGGAATTGCAGGATATGAAGGAACAGCCCCTTCGATGGATAAGTTTCTAGATCTTAAATTATCTGAATTAATTGGGGATAAAAAACTTAAAGAATCATGTTTAGATGTAGGATGCAATGTTGGATTTATTAGTTATTTATTAGAACAGAATCATTTTGAAACAATTTGTGCAATAGATATATCAGAAGAAAATATTAAATGTGCTAAGTGGCTTCAAAGCAAATTCTTTAAAAAAGTAATTATACGATTCGATCAAAAAGATTTTATGGACATCAAAGAAAACTTTGATTATGTGTTTGCACTAGCTGTATTGCATCATATAGCAAAGAAACATAAGTTTGATGATGTATTAATAAAATTAGGAGAGATTACTAATAAAGCAGCAGTAATTGAAATTAATGAAATGCCTGGATGGAATAAGGCACAGATAGTTAATGGTTTGAAAATGCACTTTAAAGAAGTCAAAGTAATCGGAAATTCAAGATTGCCAGTAAACAAACAAATAGATCCAAAAAGATGGATCATACATTGTAAAAAAAACGGAGGGATTTAAATGAAATCCTCTACCCACTAAAGTAGGTAGTTTCCAAAAAACAAAAGAAAAATGGTAAAAACAAAAAAGATGAGTGGGTGGTCAGTATGATTATCTCAAGAACATGGGCAATGCCTAATAAACAAACATTCACTATAAAACCAATTAAAGAGATTATTCAAAAATATCATAAAACAATAAGATGGCTTGACCCATTCCCATATCCTTACAAAGAAGATGCTTTAATATTTTTAAAAAGACATCAAACAGGATATGCAGATGGTGTTTTATTTGACCCACCTTATAGTCCAAGACAACTTAAAGAATGTTATGATAATCTTGGAATGGTTTTACACGATACAAAAAGTTCAGTGTGGGCATCATGGAAAGATGAAATAGCAAGAGTTATTCATCCAGGAGGGTTATGTATTTCTTTTGGATGGAGTTCACAAGGACTTGGGAAAAACAGAGGATTTGAGATAATTGAGATTATGCTTGTTGCTCATGGTGGCAATCATAACGATACTATTATTACAGTAGAACGTAAAATTCAATGTAACCTCTTACAGAACAACTCAAAGGAGGACGGCATTCCTCCCACTAATAAATTAGTGGGTATCCTGCCTAAAAGATTATGAAAGTACTTGTTACAGGAGGAAGTGGATTTATAGGCAGAGCAATTGTACGTGAATTACTCAAAAAAGAATATGATGTTAAAGTTTTTGATATAGAACTTGATGATGATTTGGTTAAAGAATTGCCTGAAGTTGAATTTGTTAAAAAAAATATATTAGAGGATGAGATTAATCTTGAAGGAATAGATGTTGTTTATCATTTTGCAGGATTATTAGGAACTTCAGAATTGTTTAGTAGAATAGTTGAAGCTGAGAAAGTTAATGTTGTAGGATCTTTAAGATTGCTGGAAGCTATGAGAAAATATGATGTTAAGAAAATAGTTTTCGCTAGCAAACCTAATGTCTGGAAACATAATGTATACACTATAACAAAAGAAAACTGCGAAAAGTTTTTGCACATGTATCGTGAAATTTATGGAATTAAAACAGTTATTTTATGTCCATTTAATGTTTATGGATCTGATGAGAAAATAGAACAATATAGAAAAGCAGTGCCGTATTTTATAATATCTGCAATAAAGAATAAGGATATAGAAATTTTTGGTGATGGTTCTCAGACTATGGATTTAATTTATGTAAAGGATGTTGCTAAGTTTGCTGTAATGTGCGGAGAAAATCCATCAGTTATTAATGAAAAGATTGAAATTGGTTCTGGTGTTGAGACTCCAGTTAAGGATTTAGCAGAGAAGATTATAAAGTTAGCAGGATCTAAATCTAAGATTAAATATCTCAAAATGCGAAAAGGAGAAGTTGCTAAGACACATTTGAAAGCTGATTTAAGAAGTTTGAAAAAGGTTAACATAGAAGTAGAAACAATGATTACAGAATTATCTGATGGATTGTCTAAAACAATTAAGCATTATCAGAATAATCTTGATAAGTATAACAAGATTTATAAATTTAAGGAGAGTGAGTTATGAAGAAAGTTTCAATAATCACCAGGTGTTTTAATAGATTAGAATATACTATAATGCACATCAATAGCATTAGAGACAACACTTCTTATGAAAACTATGAGCATATAATCATTAATAATAATTCTACTGATGGAACTAAAGAATGGTTTGCATGGGCTGAGATTAATTTAAAACATTGGTTTCCAAATGTAAGGATTGTTAATTTAGATAAAAACTTAGGTTGCTGGGGTGGAATATTAGAAAGTCTAAAGTATGTCAGCAAAGATTCTGAATATGTACTGCCGATTGACAATGATTTTTTAGTTTCTAAAGACTGGATTAAGAAGATGGTGTATGTTTTAGATCATACTGATGCTAAGATAGTACAAATAAAAAGAGAAGGAGCTGAGGGATTAGGTTTGAAAGGAGAATTAAGAGGAAAGATTAAAGTAACAAATCTTAGAGATATTATGTATGGCCATGAAACACTTTGGTATGGAAATATTAATAGAGCAATTGCGTGCTTTATTTTAAGAACTGAAGACTTTAGAAGAGTTGCACCAAAGATAGACAAGCCAGGGCCTGCAGGTCAGACACAATTAAGTGAGCTTTTAAGGCCAGTAATTAAAGTGATTAATATTCCTGGTTATGTTATAGATGGATGGGATGGAAAACAATATATAAATTATGTAAAATATAAAAAAGGAGTGAATCCTGAATATCCTAGTGGTGTATGATGAGATATGTTATAGATATTGATGGAACAATTTGTACTAAAGAAAAAGATTATTCAAAAGCAAAGCCATTCAAGAAAGCAATAGAAACAATAAATAAACTTTATGAAGAAGACAATTATATAGTATTTTTTACTTCAAGAGGTTCAAGTTCAGGAAAAGACAGAAGAGATATTACAATAAAACAATTAGGAAAATGGGGTGTGAAGTATCATAAGTTAATTATGGGAAAACCAACTGCTGATGTTTATATTGATGATAAAAGTTTTAAAAGTGTTAAAGAGGCAATGAATGAAATTTAATATATTAATGCCAGGGGCATATATGTTATAGAAGATTGGCAGACAGGATATTGTGCTACTAACTACAAGAATGCAGATACAGGATTAGATTATGAAGGATCTGCTTATGTTAAGGGAGTAAATCATTTGTCTGGCATGGTAGGATTTGTTAAAGAGCTAATTGATGAATTAGCAAGAAAAGGAACAATAGAAAAAATAATCTATTTTAAAGGAATAGCTTTTGTTTATAAAAAACTGGGGAAATTAAATGAAAATATCAATCGTAACAGCAAATTTTAACAGGGCGGAATCAATAAAGGTATTATATAATTCAATTAAGAAACAAACTCATAAAGATTGGGAGTGGATTATTGTTGATGATCATTCTAATTTAAAATATTTTTACAAAATTAAAGAATTAGTTATCAATGATAAAAGAGTTAGATTATTAAGAAATAATAAAAATAGTAAACAAGCTTATTCCAGGAATAAAGCAATCAAGGTAGCTTCTGGAGATATAATAACAAATATAGATTCTGATGATGATATTCCAATGAATAGATTAGAAATTATAAATGATGCATTTACAAGAGAAAAAGAATGTGATGTATTGTATGGAGGTTGGACATTAGTAAAAGGAGACAAAAAAACTTATTACAGTCCAAATCCTTATGATCCAAAAGATTTTTTTAAAGCAAACAGAATTAATAATAATGCAGCTGCATGGAAAAGAAGCTGCAATTTATTTTATGACGAAGGATATCCTGGTGGATGTGATGATTATTCTATGTGGATGTGTGCAATAGCAAAAGGATTGAGATTTATGACAGCAGATATTAATTTAGTTTTCTGGAAGAATGAACCTGGATGCCAAAGCATAGATAAAAAATTCGAATTAGAAAAAGAGACTTCAAGAGTAAGACATTTTTGGAGCAAACCAAGAATATCAATTATAATGCCAACTTATAACAGAACAACTTTTTTAAAACAAGCGATTCAATATGTTGTTAATCAAACCTTTTATAATTGGGAGCTTCTTGTTGTTGATGATGGCAGTAATAGTTTTTATCAAGAAAATGTAAAAAAGATTATTCAAGGATTTAAAGATGATAGAATAAAATATTTTAGAAAAGAAGAAAATGGCGGATTAAGTTCAGCATTGAATCATGGGTTAGATCGTGCAAAAGGAGATTATATTGCTTTCTTAGATGATGATGATATTTGGATGTGTTATCATCTGGAAATGTTATATAAAATAATAATAAAATTTAATAAAAGACCAAACAAAAAAGAAAAACAAGTTGGTGCAATCTATGGACAAACATCAGTAGGAATAATAAGAGAAGATGGAGATACTATTGAAGTGCTTAGAGATACAATCTGCAAGCCATTTACTAAAATAAATAGGTTATTAGAATCAAATCATTTAACAACTTGTTCTATATTAATTAATAAGAAAATTATATATCAACATGGGTTGTATTTTGATGAAACATTAAAGACTCATATGGACTGGGACTTTTGGATAAGATTTTATCATTATGCTGATTTGTTATTTCTACCAATAAGATCAAGCATTTATAGAATGCACGATAATAATTTATTAGCTCATCCAGATAATAACCATATTGTAGGAGTAACTAAAATATCTTCATGGGAAGATATGGGAAAAATTCAGATGAAACATATTATATTTTGATATTTAAGCATATTAACTATATAAATGAGTATTGGTTTAAATAGGATAATATGAAGATGGATGTATTATTGAAAAAGATTCTGAATAAAATTAGCACTGGTGTAGTTGATACAAATGGAAAAATTTTTAATGAAACTTTTAAATTAGATTTCTCAGTAGATATAAGTTATGAATATATCAATGACGGAAAAATTTTGTTAGTGCATGATGTGCCTATTGCTAAAGAAATGGTGCAAAAATATGGAGACGGATTTCATTATAAATCAGCTGAAGCAATAGATAAAATCAATACAGAATATTCTCCAATAGCATTATATCATCCAGAAAATTTATTTAATGAAATGAATGATAGTGATAAATTACAAAATCTTATAGGATATACATTGGGAGGCTATACAAAAGACAATAAAAAATATACTGACATGTATTTTATTGTTGAAGTAACTCCAAAAAGAGTTATAGAAGATATAGAAAAAGGCCAATCAACAGATGTGTCAATAGGATTTAATGTTCAGTTTGAAGATACACCAGGAGAGTTTGAAGGTCAACATTATGACAGAGTACAGAAAGTAATCAAATTAGATCATACTGCCGTATTGCCCGATGCTGTAGGTAGAGCATCTTTTCCAGATGGAGTTGGTATCGGAGCAGACAATTCAAATATAAAAAATGGAGGGGATATAATGCCCGACGATAAATTAGTTCAGGCTTTGGAAGATAAAGGAGAATTAGCGTCAAAACTAAAAGATTCTGAATCCGAAGTTAAGGAACTAACAGTGAAGTTTGATCAAGCACAAAAGGAGATCAAAACTTTAAAAGATGAAGCTTCTAAAGTTGATGAATTTAAAAAGAAAGCAGAGAAATTCGATGAACATGAAGAAGCTAGTAAAGCAGACGAAGATAAAAAAGTAGACTCTTTGAAAAAAGAAATACTTAAAGTAAGAAGTGATGAAAAGTTTAAAAAATTCATTGAGAAAATGGATTCTGAAAAACTACAATTTACTTTAGACGAATTGAAAGCAACACCAAAAGGTTTACCTGTAAAAAAGGATGATAAGAACAAGGACACAGATCCAAGTTTAGAAGGAATGCATCCTGCTGACGTAGTTTTTAAGAAAAACTATGAAGAAAAGACAGGTCAAAAACTGGTATAGAAAATGGCAACATTCGCATTAAAAGCATATCCAAGTGCTAATGCAACTCGTGGAACAAGACTTACAAAGAAAGCAGATGAAGTCGTTCTTATGGGAGCATTAGTTAAAAAAGGAACAGCAGCAGGAGACGTAAAGGAAACAGCAGCATCAACAGACGTTGTTATGGGTGTTTCTTTATATGATGAACAAGTAGCATTTACAAATGAAGCAGACCAATATTCAGATGATGGAATAGTTGTTATTGAAACATTGGCTAGTGGAATGGTTTTAAATCTACTAAACTCAGGAACAGATGCAATAGCTGAAGGAATACAAGTTGAACCAGCAGCAGATGGAAAAATTGCAGCAGGAACAACAGATCCGATTGGAGTTACTAACGAAGTTATAGCTGCCTCAGCAAGAGGAGAAGTTATAATACAGGTGAAATAAAATGTTTCAACTAAATCAATTAAACCAAAGATTAGACGGAATTGACTTTGCTCAAATGGATAGTATATTCGTTGAGAAAGCAGAATTCACAGAAATTAGTTCAGCAGTTATAGAAGTTGCAGAGCAGCCATTTACTTTAATAGATGGAGCTTTTCCAACTGTATCTGCAGATCCAAACAAGAAGAAGTATGAATATACTACAATGGATGAAGTAGGAGATGCAGAAGTTTTACAGAAACCATCTGATTTCCCAGCTTTAACATTGAATGGAACAACAGCAACAGTAGATATTCCATGGAAAGGTATTGGATTTGAACTTCAAAAAGAAGATATTGCAAATAGTAAAAGACTAGGCCAAAAACTGGATGTATTACACGCAAGAATTGCAGGAAAGAAAGTAAGGAAACTTCAAGACGAAGCTCTTTATAGCAAATCTAGTGCATTTGGTACATTAGGAGTAGAAGGTCAAGCAACAGGAACATTTGCAGGAACTGATTGGAGCACAACAACAACAAATATCTATGACCAAATAAGACAATGGATTTATACAATTCCAGCAGCTAGAGTAAATGAAAAGATGACTATGATACTTCATAGAGATCAAATGGCTGAATTGTTTAGAGATTCTTGGGATAATGGAACTGCTATGATACAAGTAACAGGCGGAAGTTTTATGGCTAAGGTTAAAGCAGCATGGCCTGGATTAAGTATAATAACATCTCAATGGGTAACAACATCAGAAGGAATCTTATATCCATTTGACGAAGAAGTTGTAAGAAGAGTAAATTCTTTAGCTCCTAGAGTCATTGAATGGGATCAGAATCCAATGGAAGTAGAATTTGCAGCTTTTGCTAGAGACGTATTAGTTGTACCAACTCCAGCAGCAGTTATTAAAGCAACATCAATCTAGGCTAACAAGCCTATTTTTTTTATTTTTTAAATATAAATTAAGGGTGATATCATGGGAGAAGAAAACAAAGAAGAAAAACCAGAAGAACAAATCTATATTTATAAAGGAAGAACAAAATATAGTCATTTTGCTTTAGATAATGGCAAAGCAGCAAAGCATAATCATACTATTGCATTAGACGAATCAGATCTAAAAAGAAAATTCATTAAAGATTTAATTGCTAATGGAAAAAAGAAAGATCCTAACTTAGATAGATTAATCAAAATAAAAAAGAAAGAAGATAATGACACAAACTAATATAGCAAATGTAAGAAGATCATTAAGAATAACAGATACAGATATGATTAGCGATGAAGATATCACAGGATATATTGCAGATGCAGTAGAGCAAATAAATGTAACTGATGAACAAGCTGAAAGATATTTAACTTGTTGGTTGATTGCAGAAGATTTCTCGTGGGATAAAGTTAAATCACAAGGAGGAACTACTTTTGAAACTCCAAAGCCACAGAAGTTTGAAGATAAATATATGTTCAGATTAAAACAATTAGGCCAAGATAAACCAAAGAAAGTTAATTGGGAAGTTTCTGATAACGAGGAATATTAATATGGCTGTTATGAACACAGATGCAGTTAAAAGAGCAATTCAAGATACTGGAGAGCCAGTTGTTGTAACACATTATACAGGGGATCAAGCTTATGATGCTAATCAAAATCCTATAAGGGATAATTCTGATACTTCTACACAAGCACAAATAAAAGAACCTAATAAATTTGATGTAGAAACAGGATTAAATAAGATAACAATTAATGATAAGAAGTTTGAACTACCTAAAGGAGTTCTTATTGATGTAGGAGATAAAATTACAGTAACTAGAACATCAGATGAGTTTAAAGTTAAACTTGTAAATAAAATAGATCATGGGGGATTAAGAACTAAGACAATAGCATTTGCTTCTTTAGTAGAATGAAAATATTAGTTACAGGTGGGGCTGGATTTATTGGAAGTCATATAGTTGATGTCTTAATAAGTAAAGGACATAAAGTTGTTATTGTTGATAATCTAAGTACAGGAAAAAAGAAATGTCTCAATAAAAGTGCTAAGTTTTATTTAAACGATATCCAGGAAGATGAATTAATTAAGATATTTAAAACAGAAAAACCAGAAGTTGTTATCCATACTGCAGCACAAGTTATGTTAAGAGATTCATTAAGAAATCCAATCAATGACGCAAAGATAAATATTCTTGGAACATTAAATGTTCTTGAAGCTTGTATTAGAAGCGGAGTTAAGAAGATAATATATACTTCTACAGGGGGAGCAAGAGTTGGAGAACCTAAATATATGCCTGTAGATGAAAAACATCCAATTGAACCAATATCTCCTTATGGAATATCAAAGCATACAGCAGAGCATTATGTAAAGATGTATCATGAAGTTTATGGATTAGATTATAAGATATTCTGTTTTGGAAATGTTTATGGACCTAGAGATGATCCTTCAACTGGAAGAATTGCATCAGTTTTTATAACTAAATTATTAAACAAAGAAAGTCCAAAGATATTCGGAGATGGAAATCAAACAAGAGATTTTATTTATGTTGACGATATTGCAGAATTTATAGTAGAGTCAATAAACAAAAAAACAGATCATAAGTTATTTCATTTAGCAAATGGAGAATCAATAAGTGTTAATAAAATGTTTAGAATATTGAAACAGATATCAGGATTAGAATTAGATGCAGAACATATCAAAGCAATACCTGGAGAAATTAGAGATATGGTTTTAGATACAAGTTTAGCACAAAAAGAATTAAGTTGGAAAGTCAAAACTTCATTTGAAGAAGGATTAAAGAAAACATTTGAGTGGTTTAAAAATGGCTAGTGGATTAACATCAGAAGGACAGAGAACATTAGCAAAGATAGATGCAATGGCAAAAGCATCTCCGCAGTTAGCTTTCAGAATTCTTAAAGAACTAGGAGCAGATGGAGAAAAAGAAGTAATTAAAAGAACTCCTATTGATTCAGCTTCCATGGTAAGTACAGTAAGAAAAGAAATTAATGTAAAGTTTCTTCAAGTTATATTAAAGATTGGAGGAATTAGGGCTAAGTTTAGCAGAAAAGGAAAAGCTAGAAAGTTTGTAAATTATGCTGAATATGTAGAAGAAGGAACTAGCAGACAATCAGGCCAGCATATGCTAGTAAAAGGAGCTCATGCAGCAGTTAATAAAAAGAATAGTATTGCAAGACAAGCTTTCAATAGTTGGTTAGCAAAGTTCAAATAAAGCATATTAACTATATAAATGAGTATTTCTTTAAGAAGATTATGGCTCATGGGAGCTTACAGTTTAATTCGTTGGAATTAATATGGCAGAAAAATCGACTATCCAAAAAGATTTAGGAGTTTCTATAAGAAACAGAATTAGATTAGATACAACAATTCTAGCTTTTAATCCAACTGTTACAGCTCAAAATTGGATATTCTTTGGAAGGCCAAAAGATTTAGCAAAGAAATTAACAACACCAAAAATAGTATTAGAACCTATTGATGAACTTAGAGAACCATATACAGTTGACAAAAAGAAAGATATTTTAATTCCATATTTAATTCATGCATGGTTAGATAAAGCAGATTCAAATGCTTTAGCATCTTATGAAATCGGAGATAGATTAAAGAAAATAGTAGAAGATCTTGATGATGATCCAGATAGCCAGGGAATTTGGGAAGCAGAAGTTGCAAGTTTTTCTGTAGTGCCTGAGCCAGAACAAGATAGAGAAATAGATCATACAATAGTAAGAGCAGAAATAGTTTGGAGAGAAAATTTAGATGTATCATAATCTCTAATGAGAAATATAAAAAATAAAAGGTGATAATAATGGCAGCAAGAATATTTCATAAAACAAAAGCCACAACCGTTTTAATTGGCAGCATACAAGAAGAAAGTAGAATTGTATCTGATATTGTAATCGGTGGTGGTGAGAAATCAGAAGTTGATATAGACGCAGTAGATGGTACACTTTATGCTTTTGGAGGAGGTGCAGCTAAAGCAACAATAGAGTTTGATTTTCTACAAAGCAGTAGTTATAATATAGTTGAAATGGTTTATGGCCCTGAAACAACAGCATCAGATCCAGTAGAACATACATTAGTTTGGAATGGAGATGGTTCTGAAAAAACTATTGTTATAGCAAACGTAGAGTCAGATGACCAAACATTTACTGTAACATTGACAGATGTAGAAGGCATTAGTGCTCCAATAACTTATACTAAAGGCGAAGCAGTTATAAGAACTTTTAGTGGAATTGTTGATTCACAAAATGTATCAGAAACATTAATAGAGAGAGCATAAAACTCTCTCTTTTTATTTTTTTAAGATGATAAATCAACGAAGTGAAAGACTATTAAAAATCTTTGAAGATAAATCTAGTAAAGGTATTTTGATTATAGATAACATAAGTTCAGATACTTTTACAAAATTCAAAGATGTTTCTAGATGTTACTTCAAAGGATCTGCTGGAAAAACATTAGAAAAGATTTTAAATTTATTTTTATTAGAAAAAGAAAAAGAGAAACTAATGAAAAATAATAATAAAGGGAGTGGATTAAAATTAGATTAGGAATTATAGAGTTTGTGCTTCAATTAAAAGATGATTTTTCTAAGACTCTAAAGAAAGTTACAAGTCAGACAAAAAAAACAACTAAAGATATGACTAGTAAATTCAAGAAAGCTAGTTTAGCAATTAAAGCAGCATGGATTGCAATAGGGGCAATTTTAATCAGAACACTTAATAATATAATAAAAATGACTAAGGCTGCTGAATTAGCTCAAGCAAGATTAGCTCAACAATTCAAAAATGTAGGGATACATTCAGAAGAAAATATTAAATCCATTAATAAATTAGCAGATGAATTACAAAAAAAGACAGCAATAAGTAATGATGAAATAGTTTCTAGTGCAGCATTGGCCGCAAGTTACAATTTAAATTTTAAACAAATACAGGCATTATTACCAGCTCTAGCAGATTTAACAGCGTTTACTATGAAATCAACAGGCGCACAAGCTCAGATGGAAGATACTGTTAAGTTAATGGGATTTGTTCTTGAAGGTCAAATTGGTAGACTAAAATTAATGGGTATCACCATGACTGATGTTCAGAAAGAAACCATTGCCACAGGAGATAGTGCAGAAAGATTAGCAGCATTTTTAGAAGCAGTAGAAACAAATGCAGGCGGTGTAGCAGAGGCAATGGGAAAAACAATGGCTGGTCAAATGAATGTATTTAAAACAGAAATTGATGATTTTTTAAAAACAACTGGAGGAGCTTTAACTAAATTTTTAGGTACAATCGCAAGAGGATGGAATAGAATATTTGCACAACAAGGAATGATAACAGAACAAATGAATATTAGAAAAGAAGCAAACAGATTATTAGATGAAGAAATAATAACCACAGAAGAATTTTTTAGGATTACTGAAGCAAGCTGGAAACTTACTTCAAGAAGCAACATAACAGATAAACAAAGGAATACAATTTTAGAAGAACAAAATAAAATTATTGATGATGCTAATAAAGAGATTGAAATAAAGACTAGATTACAAGAAGAAGAAATTAATGCACTAGCAAGATTTTATTCGTCAAGTAAAGAAAATATAAGTTTATTAACCGAGCAAATTCGTGCAGCAAAAGTAGATACAGCAGAAAGAAAAAAGTTGCTTAAAATTGATAGTGCTGTTTATAATATAATTTTTAAAAAAATAGGATTAACACAAACAGATATTAGTACAACAGAAGAATTAGGATCAACAGAAGAAGAATTAAAAATTAAATTAGAAGAAGCAACTTTAGCAATTGAAGAATATAATCAGAAGGTTTTAGAAAAGAAAATTATTACTGAAGAAGATACTGCTAAATTAGAAGAAGCAATCAGAACACAAGTATTATATGGGGATCAAGTTGTAGTAAGCGGAGATAAAGTAATATTAACTTATGATGAATTAAATAGTCAACTAAAAACTTTAGATGATACAAGAAAAGTAGCATTGATTACACAAGGACAAGAATCTCAAGCGTTCCAAATTGCAAATGCAGAGTATCAGGCAGCAAAAACAAATTTAGATGGAATTAATGACTCCCTAAAAGCAACAACAGAATCTACTAAAACTTATGCTGATACTTTAATTAGTGCATTTGGATCAGAAGGAAAAGATTTGTTTAGAGGATTTGGTATAGAAAGTGTAGAAGCATTTACAAGATTACAATTAGCAGCTGGAAAAACACAAGAACAAATAGATGAAATGATTGAAGATGTAAAAAGAAGAGGAGGAGTAGTTTTATCTGGTGCAGATAATCAAGAGAAATTAAATAAAGAAGTAGGAGTAAATAGTGTTAAAGCAATAGCAGAATCAAAAGAAGCAAGAGAAACATTATTAGCAGATACAAATAAATTAGCAGATGGAATGGAAAGATTTAAACAAGCAATATTAGATTCACAAGAAGCATTAGAAACTTTAAATGATACTCCTTTAGATGCAAAGTCAGCAACATTTACTGTAACAATAAACAGGAGGATTTTTGATATAAGTTCATAGGTGAGATCATGGTACTAATAAGAAACGAAGGAAACACTGCAACTTTATTTGAGTTTACAGGAAAAACAAAAATATTACTTAAAGGAAGTTTATCTCCAAGCTTCAAAGTAAACGTAACTAGAAATAGAAGATTAGGAGAAAAGGATATACTTCATAAAAAAGGAATATCAAATAGAGAATTTAAGATGGTTGCAAAATTAACTGGTACAGATAGATTTACAAATCTTACAACACTAACAGCATTAGCAGAAGCAGAGACAACAATTTATTTAGATACAGAAGATATTTATGATACATACAATGGAACTTATTTATTTAATAATAAATTTGATCAAGATATTGATGAGAAACTTGGAATCATAACAGTAAAATTTAATTTAATAGAAGAGGTGAATTAGGATGGTTGCACTCACACAAACAATTTTAGATGAAATTGCAGATTATATTGCCAATCAATTAACAAGTCATTTAACCGTTGGAACTGGAGATAATGCAATTACATTAGCTTCAACAGATTTAGAAACACCAGTTCAGATAGGAGTTGCAGATAGAAATAAATCAGCAGAAAGTGTAACTGTTACAGACAATTTCTTTTCAAAAGAATATATATTAACAACAGGAGAACCAGATACACAACCAGTAAACATAGGGGAAGTTGGAATACAACCAGGTGCAGATACAACAGATGAACTTAAAGTAGGATTTGTATTTACTGCAAGTACAAAAGACACTGATTCCAAATGGACTATAAGATTAAGCGGAAAGGTGATTGAAGAAACATGACTTTTGCAATAGAACCAGTTAGGAAAGTAGAAATTAAACCAAGAGGAGAAGCTTCTTTTATTGATGTATCTAGTTATGTAATCAGAGATTCTACATTAGATTTATCTGTTGGAACAAAAATAAGCGGAGGAGATTTTATTTTTGATAAGAATATATTAGAAGTAATTCCAAACATAGGCAGAATAGATGAGATAAAAGTATCAGTTGGAGATGGGCCATTAGAAGGTGCAGTTGCTTTATATAATTTAAATGGTGATAGTAAAGATGAAATCGGAAGTAATGATGGAACAGATACAGGCATTACTTATGTTACTGGTAAAATAGGTCAAGCAGCAGAAACAAACTTATCTACAGATAAAATCGTTTTTGATTCTGTTATTGATTTAACTGGTGACCAAACAATATGTGCTTGGGTAAAAACTACAGATTCAAGTGGTTATATTTTTGCTAATAGGGATGTTTCTAATGGATATGCCAGTGTTTTTATTAATAGTGGTAAAGTTGTTTTAATTATAAAAAACCACCAACCATCAGCTTCTATTGGAACTATTAATGATGGAGAATGGCATCATGTCGCAGTTACATATAAAGTTTCAAATGGCGAAATTAATTATTATATTGATGGAGATTTTGATAGAACTGTAACAGATACAACAACAATGACAGCCCCATCAGGAACACAATTATTTGAAAGAGTAGGTGGTAATGGTAATTTAACTCATTTAATTGGTTCATTAGATGATGTAAGAATTTATAATAAAGTTCTATCAGCATCAGAAATAAATCAAATATATAATTCAGGAACTGGTGGAGAAAATAAACATATTTACACGGGCTTATTAAGAGATAGTTCAGACACAAATAATGATGATACTATTGGATTTGAACATAGAAGTTATGCAATATTAGCAGTAGACAGAGCTGCAACAGAAGTATATAGAGAAGATGCAGCAACAGGAGATCCAGTTGATGCATTTAAAGATATAATCGATAAATATTTGACTGAATTAAATTATGATGCCACAAGCATTCCAGCAACACCAGCAGGAACAGAGGATTTCAAAAATTACAGATTACAAAATGTTTCAATTAAAGAAGTATTTGATTTCATTGCAGATTATTTAAATAGAATTTGGTATGTTGATGAAGATAAAAAAGTTTGGTTGATAGAAAAAACATTTACAGCAACAGGATATACTTTGGAAACTGGAACTGATGGAAATATAATTGGTGCTTTAGTTGATGCAGTTGATTTAACTAAGTGGGCTAACTATGTAGCAATCGATGGAAAAGTTTTTGAAGTTGGAACAGAAGAAACATTTGAAGCAAACGTAGCTCAGACTGAATTTGATTTAGCAACAAGACCATTTCAGACAACAGTAAAAGTAGATGATGCAATTCAAACAGGATCAATAACTGGAACAGATTTTTCAGATGAAGCAGATTATATAGTAGATACAGATGCACCAAGCATAACTTTTGCAACTCCAATGACAGGTGGAGAAACTGTTGTTGTTGAATATAAAGTACATTCTAAGATACATGAAGAACAAGCAGATCAAGGAAGTAGAGAAACATTTGGAACTAGGGCCATAAAGATTGTAAATGATAATATAGATACAGTAGAAAAAGCAATAGACATAGGACAAAATTATCTAGCAATAAATTCAGTACCCCTTCATATTTATAGTGGAAGAACATTTTGGAATACTAATGTAATGCCATTGAAAAGTTTAACATTAAGAGACAACGTTTCACCAAGATCAATAAATGTAGATGTTAATGTAATTGAAGTTAATCTTAGATTTGGAGATAAGTCTTTTGAACTAGGATTTAAACTAAACGATTTTGATTTCACTTCATTAGATCTATATGAGAATTTAATAAACAGAGTAAAGAGAATAGAGTTTAATTTAAGAGACAGCGGTCAGCAAATAGCAAAGTATCTTTTCTTTGGAGCAAACTTTGCGATATCAGTTAATAATTTAGACATAACATCAGAAGGAATAGGAAATTCTTTTACATTAGATCACGAAGATACAGCTCTTGATGATGCAAGTGTTTATCTTGATGGAGTTGATGGAGGCGGAAGTCTAACAGATGAAGGAACAATCAGATCAGTTAGTTTAGATAATCAATTTGAAGAAGAATTTATTAGTGATCATTATGAAGGAGATATTCAAGCAGGAGCACCAGATTGGGACACTACAAGCAATGAATGGTCTTTTGTTAATGCAGATATTGGAAGAACAAAGATAATAGAAAAGTCAGGATTAACATATTCAAAAGCAACATTAATTATAGAAGGAACTGATTTAGGAAATTTGCAATTAAGACTCAGAGCAGATGATGATGAAGCTTTTGAAGATGTAACAAATTCAACATTACATACTTTTACAAACACATCAACAGATGGAATTATGGTTGAAGTAGAAGCAAGTGGCAACGCCACAATAACAAATATGAAATTAACGAGGGTGATTTAAATGGGTTTACATAAACATAGTTTTGGAGAAAGTCCTGTAGCTAGTGATGATATTAATGATAATCATGATTTTTTGATTAGTCAAATATTTTATCTTTCTAGCGATGCGAGTAGAACTTCTGATGATGATGAGGGTTTCTTTACAAGTGATTATGGCACTATGGCAGATACCACAAATTCCACTTGCTTTTACAAAGACGAAATAGCTTTTTGTGATATTTTAGATTATTTTGATGATGGAGCTATTGATGGAGATATTTGGGATACGGTAGTAGAAAGTTCTGGAACAGTAACTGAGGAATCTTCAGGGGCTGCTGGTTATTTAAAATTAAATGCTGCAAGCAGTACCAATACTTCTGCAAGTGCAACAGCTACAGAAGACCAGGTAAACTCATTTGATTTAAAGGCAGCAGATTGTGAAGTCATTATGTATATAAAAATGTATGCTGCTGCTTCTGCTACTGGAACTTATGGTTCTGCTATTATTAAGATAGTAGATGAAGATGCAAATAAAGTTACAATTAAATCACTTGCTCATGGTTCTTCAGGTTCATCTACTTTCGGATATGGAATAATTAGATTAGTAATTAATACAGCCACTGAAAATTGTTATTTATATGAAAGTTCTACAGATACTACTTCAGCAGTAATTGATATAAGTTCATTAACAGGAGATAATTGGTATTTAGAATTTAATGTTCAAGGTTCTGGAGATCCAGGTTCAGGATCAGGATCTATTTGTATTAAGTCAATAGGTTATACTGACGGCACAGTAGGAAGTAGCATTTATTATTCTAGTGTAGAAACAATATCTTCTTCAACAATAGGGGTTGCTGAATTTACAGAACTTGATGTGTCTATTTCAGTTTCTTTAAGTTATGATAATGGCAGTCATTATACTTCACTTGAAAGATATAGCATGATAGAAATGACAACAGGAACTCAAATGATATTCCAGGCAGAAGGAACACATCCAACTTCATTAGATGTGTCTGCTACTGGAAGGAATATAAAATTTATTTCAGGTGATTTTAGTTTAATTTATAGTTAAATAATAAAAAAAACAAATGTGGACATTCAAAGGATCTAAAAAACTAATGGAGAAGTTTAAGGAAGTTGTATATAGATACTTCATTAGTCATTTTAGAAAACACACAAGGATGTATCAAATACATTCAGGAAACGAAACAAAAGATTTAAGAATATTTATGATGGAGTGCATGGAAGGAAAAAGAGTAAACAAATTAGCAGACGAATTAAGAAAAAAATATTCTGATGATTGGTTATTAGAATTTGGTGCAGAAGATCCATTAGATTATGATAGAATGGTTGTTGATATCTTAAGAGAAGTACATAATTTAATAACATATAAATCAGATCAGAAAGTTTGGGCTGTTCCTGAATACTGGCAAACACCAAAAGAAACATTATCCAAATTAACTGGAGATTGCGAAGACGGAGCAATTTTAATTGTCACTCTGGCAAGACTTTCAGGAGTGCCAGCTAGTAGGATTTTTCTTAGTGCAGGTTATGTTGAATATGGAAGAAGTACAGTAGGCCATGCTTACGTAACTTATTTAGGATCTGATGCAGCAGAGTATATTCTAGACTGGTGCTACTTCCCAGATATGAGACGTATTCCTACTCGTAAAAGAAATTGGTATGATAAAAGATATTTAATGCCAAGATGGTTTTTTGGGAACGATTCAGGATTTTATAAAAAATAATGGGGTTGATATTATGACAAGCAAAAAAAATAATTTGAACAAAGAAGATTTAATAAAGATTGCAAAAGGACTAGGAATAGTATTAGCAGGAGCTACATTAACTTATTTAGAAGGAGTTATTGCAGGTATTAATTTTGGTGCATGGACTTCAATAATTGTTGCTATCAATAGCACACTAGTTAATCTATTCAGAAAATGGAAAGCAGGAAGCCAATTTTAAAAAAGCAGAGTGGGAACATGGAAAAAGAAATACAAAGATTTAAA
>Ga0307928_10000539_pt1 | contig 28403 bp, 20 predicted proteins | sample AceLakmetagen232_FD_201815 | JGI IMG/M metagenome (GOLD analysis project Ga0307928, IMG submission 201815) | Saline water microbial communities from Ace Lake, Antarctica - #232 | ecosystem: Environmental > Aquatic > Non-marine Saline and Alkaline > Saline | place: Antarctica: Ace Lake... | reverse complement strand
TATCAACGCATCCTCGCCGATCTGGCTGCAGGCGTCGCTCCGTGGGATGTGCTGATCGTGCGCCACCTTGACCGGCTGTCTCGGTCCCTGACCGATGCAATCCCGCTCTTGCGCTCGTTGCGCGACGCCGGCCGCGGTCTTGTTTCTGTTACACAGAACCTGGACATGGCATCGCCCACCGGCCGCGCCATGCTGCATATCATTCTCGTGTTCGCGCAGTGGGAAAGGGAAATCAACTCAGAGCGTACGAAAGCGAAGATGATCTCGATCTGCGAAGCCGGGGGCATCCCCTGGGGCATTCCCCCATTCGGCTATCGGCGCCCAGGCAAGCGGCAGAACATCCTCGAGCCCGATCCGGATAAAGCGAAGACCGTACGCGCCCTCTACGAGCGCTACGCCGCCGGTGAGTCGCCCGCGGCACTGTGTCGCGACATGGGACTTGCCCGCCAGCAGCTCTGGAACATCCTGCGTAACCCCATCTACATCGGTACCATCCGTTACGGCGATACCGACTACGATGGCAAGCATCCGCCAATCATCCCCCGAGTTCTCTGGGATTCGGTGCAACCCAGCGTTCCCAAACGCCGGCAAGGCAAGGCGCGACCGAATGCTCAGAGCTATCCGTACATGCTTGCCGGGCTCGTCCGCTGTCACTGCGGCAAGGTAATGACCGCCTACAGCACACACGGCCGCGGCGGGAAGAAATACTATTACTATCAGTGCAGTAGTGCCCCGGTATGTTCCACGCGTACATCGGCCCCGGCTCTCGATGCCATGGTCCTCGAAGCCCTGGCCGGCTGCCGATATCGTGACGACGACATTGCACGGATAGTTGCCGCTATCCGCAAGGTGCGCGATGCTGAACGCATCCGCACGGACCCGGAACTCCGAGCCCTCGGGGAACAGCAGCGGACACACACACGAGAGATCGAACGCATCGAGCGCGCATTCCTTGACGGCCTGGTGACCACCGACAACGCACCGCACTGGAATACCCGTCTGTCGGACACACGCCGTCTGCTGGCGGAGACACAGACGCACTCTCAGGCGCTCGTAGACGCCGCTGACGGGCCATTGAGCCATTTCGCCATAGCCGAGGCCGCGGCAAAAGAACTGCCGCACCTGGGACGGCTATTGGAGACGGCCGACGATGCAGCCGTACGCCGTCGGCTGGTCGCGGCGCATGTTGCACGGGTCCAGTGGATCGACGGCGGGAAGTGGGATATTGAGCTGACAACCGGGGACCGGTTAGCACAGACGTCAAGGATGGCAAGCCCAAGGGTGCTTATGCTAACTGTTTCGGCTGCAGGTGGCGCGATTTTGCGAGTGGCATAGGCGGGTCAAGGGAACGCGAAGAAGCTATGGCGCGGGAGTAGTCGGGATGCGGTCCAGTTTAAGCTCGACTCGGGTCAGAGATTCTTTAATCCAGATCACGTCGCGCCCGCGGTCGGCATCGACAACGGCTTGCGCTTGCACTTCTACCGCCAGAGTTTCAACTTCGGTATCCAGCTTGTCTACACTCCAGTGGATCGTGCCGAGGGCGATTAACCCAACGCTGGACGCAAGACCCACGATCCACATAAGCGCCTTCGCATAGCTGCATGGCTGTTTAAGCGGGAGCGTCATCCTTGTATCCTTCCGATCAAGAACAGGCGTGGACTCATTGAGAGTAATGCCGGCGAAATCTGCCAGTTCTCCACTCGCGGCGACAACGGCGGAAGGCCAGCAGCACACATCGCTGCAGCAATTAGTTCAGAGCAGAACCAAGCCTTCCGATTGTCCTGACGATTGCCCCGAGTCAGGAACCGAAATACGCTGCGATAGTCGTACCGCAATCCCAACTGCCCCACTAGGAACCCCTCAAGGCGATCCCTGGCGCTCTCGGTTAAGCCGTCAAGATCAAACCAGTCTATCTCGGTTCCGGGCGTATGCGCGATAGACGCATTTGCCACATGGCGCACACCCATACCCGCCCATGCCTCAATCACCGTGCCATCGGGGCAACGCCAGCCGACGTGAGAATATGGCGAGCGCGTCTGCCAGCGAATAACACGCGAGAGCAATGACCGGCCTCGCCAGAAGCCGACCACTGCCTCTCGCGGAAGTTCTGACTCGGGCATCATGGGGTGACTGGATCCTTTGGCGGCATGACAGGTGCCCCCTTGGCCGCGTCGGGCTGGACCTCGAGCATCCCCTCCTTCTGGGCAGCGAGCAGCAGCTTGCGGAGTTGTTGCATGTCCACGGTTGTTTCCCCCTGGGCCGTGCCTTCGCGCTGGCCCGTCGGCACGGTAACACCGGCGGCACCCAGGGTCCGTTGGAGCATGGTCATAACACTGCTCATGTCCATTTCCCGGCTGGCTGTGGCCGTGGTTCCGAATTTGTTGATGATACCGCCCCCGCCGGCGACGATTATGGAATCCTCCTCGTCGTCCTTCGCGGTCAGCTTCACGCCCCACTCGCCTGGGGATGTTTCAACCGGCTCGATCTTGATTTTCGGCACGTCCACGACATTCGTGTCGGTGGATCCGCATGTAGTCACGGGATCCGATCCTGGATGGTTATGGACGATGTACCCGCCCAGATTCTCGATGGCCACCGTTGGTGTCTTCGTCCTGCAGCCCGCCGCCAGCAGGCAGCAGATCATCACGCACAAAAGCAGGAGTATCGCCCCAAGGTTGCCGCCACAATGATCACTCCAGGCTTGTCCGATTCTTGTTCTCATGCTGCACCTCCTGTTATCGTTCGCGGCTGGATCATTTCGCTTTTCGTCGGGCCGGTTGCCGTGGCGTGCCGCGATTACCGCGACCACCGCCGCTGCCGTCTCGCCTTGGAGTCCCGCCACACGCACCTTGTTTCTTGCCCTTTGCCATTGCCTGTCTCTTTGTAGATCAGCTTGCCTTTGGTCGCCTCGATCATGGAGTCATCCCGTAATGACGATCCTGCGTCGTGAAGTTGCTCCGCCACCAGCAGTGTAATCAATCACCAACTCGGGAGCCGCTTCGTCGGGGTGATCTACCATTGCGATTTTGACGCTACGGTCGGTCTGGTTGGATCCTCGAATCAGTATGTTGGCATCGGTGTAGCCGTAGGCCGCAACCATCCCCGCAATCGCAGTCTTCACGTTCACCGCCTCATCGTGCCATGAGGCGTTCTGAGTGAAACTATGGGCGCTGGAGGCTGCCGTTTCGGGGTCCCAGTTCGTATCAATACGCTGACGCTCACCACTCGTCGGTGCGGCAGGGTCCGCAAGGTCTTCGCAGTCAAAATAGGCGGTTGTCCCACTATCCCCTATCTGCGCACGCAGATTGAGCGTCGCATCGTTGATCGTGTCACCCTTTGAAATCCCTGTAATCGGAAAGACGAACCATCCTTGAGTCTTAAAATCGAGCGCCCCTGTGGTCGAGGTGAATTCCTTAATCGTCACGTAGAGGCTACTGTTCCCACAATAACTCTGCACCGTCTGCGGCGAACTGAACGTTGCATAGAACCAACGGGCTTTTCCATCGAGTCCTGCCGTCGGGTCGAAGGTGCTCGTGGGGTCGATGCGGACAGGGTAAACTGGATCGTCGTACCACTCGCGACGACGGGTCTTAGGGTCCATGCGCTTGACTCGGCCCGTCCAAACTTGCGTGAACAGCCTCTCGTTCTGCCGCGCCGTCAGCACGTCGGACATGCTCAACTCGGTAGGTTTCCGATTCCGATCCTTCCCGAGATTCAGTATGCCACCACGAGCGGAGGGCAGACGGTAACTTCGATAGACCGCTTCCCGATTCGCTGCGGAAGTCTTCAGCACACGCACAACGCGAATAGCCCGAGTGCCAAGCGTGATCTCGAAGTCCACGCCCTTCTCAATATTCTCCCACACTGCCTTGTTGCCGACAATCACCGGCTCCTTGTACTTAACACCCATCAACTCAAGTTCAAATGGCAGTCCCTCGGGGTCCATCCCCGAGTACCCCACCTTGCCATCGAGCAGTCGGAAGCTGTAGTCGGCCTTCTCCATCAATCCACTCACGATGGAGAGGTCAACCGGCTCCCATAATTCGCTGTCATGTCGCTGAAAGTGCAGGGCAGCAGGGCTGGAGTGGAATCGCCGTCTACGGCCACCGAGATTGTAGCAGCGCGAATGCCTGTTCCGTATCGGAATCATCTCGATCGGCTTGTCGATAGAAGGCTGTAACTCGGCTGGCAGTGGACTCATATTCCCGCCTCAATCGTATCTGGGCTAAACCGACACTGATCCCGCTTCACGTTGGCAACAGCCGCGTCAATCGGGTTCGGGGCGTTGATGAACTCAGCAATGATCCCCATGCTCCCCCGTGGGTCTTCAAGGACGCGCTCGTAGGGAACCGTCGCAACTTTCACGCCCATCTGCGTCAACCATTTCGCCTGCTGCTGGTAGACCGTGTGTATACGAGACAGCCATTTGCGAATCTCTTCTGCCGACTGCTCCCGGTCGCCTCCGTAGAAAGCCTGCTGACTCTGCCGCACACACTCGGCATCGCGCACGTTCAAGATGACACGGGTCCGGGGCTGGAAACGGAGCACCCACATTCGGGGGTCGGCAGGAGTCACGGGCACAATCATCTTACACCCAGAATATGGGGTCTGCATGATCCGCGTGTAGCAATCCCATAGGTTCTGGCGGGTGATCTCGAAGAACCCGTCCCGGTTCGGATGATAGTCTGCTCCGAGACTGCGCTTGTATCGGGCGTCCCTGCGTTTCCGGGCCTCATCCTCCTCAGTCGTGTATGCCATCTTCACGCCAAGGAGTTCGACGCACTTGGTCATCATAGAGGTGCCACTTCTCGGGAGACCGAGGACAAAGACGTTGAACAAACGATCACGCTCCACACGCTCGGCGGGGTATCGGTGTTGGACCGTGCGGAGCGTCCGATATGTGACGGGGTTGCTCATTCCACGTCCCTCGTGTAGTAGACCACGACGTGGATCAGATCAACAGTGCCTGTCTCGGGAGCGGCGGCAGTGGTGAACACAAGATGCGCCCCGGCGGCAATACCAGCATTGCTGAACGAAGTCTCGTCTTCCCCGGTAGCATCAGCCGCTTGGTCTGCGGCGTAGATGTCCGTGCCAGCAGAGGCCATACCCGCCTTGGCCCGCTCTTCGATGTTGTAGGCAAGCGACGGGGTCGTACCCATCGAGACGGCGTGAACCTGCGTTATCGTGATGGCCATGTCTTTCGGGGCCGTCCACACCGGGACAGCCTCGCTCGCCCAGTCCGTATCGTCGTAGACCGTGAAGCTGAACTGCTCAACCGGGTGAGCGTAGACACGCTCCGCGGTCCCGTCATACCCGATTAATGCTCCGTCCGTTGTGTCCTGTGCGAACTGCCCCGCCACAGTGACAGCAGGATCAGCGGCGTTCGGTAGCTCGACTGAAGTCTTCCCGCCAAGGTCTACTACGGCCGGGATCGAGAGCGTCGGATTCCCGCTGACGCCATCCCCGTTCGTGACAGTCACCTCGTTTGCCGTCCCGGTCACGGTGCGCTCGGAGAAGGTCCCGGCGCCGGTCTTGGCGACGAGGCCCGTTCCGGAGAGGCCTGCAATGCCGGAGAGTTCTGCGTCGCTGGCCTGATACGTCGCCGTGTCAACCGAGAGTGTGCCGTCCCCACCGGACGTCTTGACGAACCCGTTGCTGGTCAGGGTACCGAGCTTCACAGCGGTGAGGCTTCCGGCCGTCAGGGACGCCGTGCCGTCCGTCAGCGTTCCGCCCTGGATCGTCCCTGCGCTCGTGAGGCTCGTGCACGAGGCGATTGCCCCAAGGGTAGTGAGGTTGGACGTCCCGGCCCAGGTCGAGAGCGCAGTGTTCTCGACGTTGTTCAACGAGAGCGAGGTTTTGAAGGCAGCGAAGTTCGCGGCGCCAAGGAGAGTTACCACATTGGCACTCAAGGCCGCCAGCCCCGTCCCACCTTGCGCGGCAGTCAGCGGAGTGGTGAGTCCGGTCAACGCTCCCCCGGTGATACTGGCCGTGCCATCCGTTAGCGTCCCGCCGGACACGGACCCCGTCGTGCTCAGATTCTCGTCCGCGAACCCTATGCCCCCGCCGCCTGCGGTGATGTTGAGATTGCACGCGCCGACCGTTCCGATCGTGGGAACATTGGCCGCAGTGGTGAAGGTGAAGTAGTCGTCGGAATCGCCACTCGGGAGCAGGTTGATCGCACCTTCGTCATTCGTCAGCGTTGCCGCGCCAGCGTCCAGCTTGAGAACCGTAAACGTATTGTTGTCAGCGTCAATGAAGATCAGCGACGGACTATCACCCACCCCATCGTCCAGCGTGAGGTCACCACTCAGACCCGCAATCGCGGCGATTATAGGATCGTTGAATGTAAACGAAGCAGTCCCGTCACTGGTGCAGTCGAAGACCATCCCGGCACCGTCTGCCTGGGTCACCAGGGTATACGCTGCCGCGTCGTAGGCAACCTTGATATGCGCGGTTGCATCCGGAGCAGACCCGATGCCGACGTGCGAAAACCGTGGTCGTGTCGTCCCGAACGGATAGACGGACTGACCCCAGGCAGTCACGGCAGCAAGTAGGATCAACGACATCACCAGGCAGGAAGCAGTCAGTTTGCGGCACATATTACGTTGTCTCCCATGTCCCATGACCGGACAGTATCACCCACGTTCCGACACCAGCCGCAAACGAGACGAGACGCAGCGTGAGATTTGCCCACCCGGCATCCGCAGCGGTTGTGTCTTGTATGGTCCCGTTGGCGCTTGAGTCAGCCACGACATCGTCACTCTGCAATTGGATGATGACATTGCCAGCACCAGCTTTCACGAAGTAGTAGGTTACCCCGACATGCTCTGCCGCTCCGGCGAGCAGACTTAACGTAACCAAACTGGCCTTGTTAACGACAAACGTCCGTCCCGCATCACTGCGCTTCAGTTCGTAGTCGAAGTCGAGTTCCACGGTCCCGCTCACCCCGGCGGTCCCACTTGGGAAAGCAAAGATATGTCCTACCATTGATCGACCCTTTCACTCAGACTACAGACCTGGACAGTTACTGCACGGTGTTTGTGCCATCGCGCGCCTTGGTAGAGTCGCACCCCACGCTATGCCATGCGGACATTCAAAGTCCTGTTTCCGCACGTCCTTGAACGTCTCCTTCAGTTGCCGACGAAAGTCGCGACCACCAGTTTTGTCCCGGCATTTCCAGCAATGCGTATGGCTCAGACAATGCTGACTGTCAAACCACGTCATGCAAAGCTCCATGTGCCGGTCTGACCCTCGCAAGGCTCACCGATGGTTCCGGTCAGCGTGCCGCTCCCAGTTGGATGATCCCCCCCGCAAACCAGTTGCGGCGATAAGTCCCTGTAGACTCCGTTGATGCCGATGATTTCTGCATAGAGATACCAAGCGTTCGCCACGCAGTCAAGGCTGATCCGGTACACCCCATCATCAAACTTCCACTGGCACCCTGCAATGTAGGACAGGGTGTAAGGTCCGGACGGGAAGGCACAGCCGCCAGCCCCGGTAGTGGTGAACACTGCAGAGATATCCCCGCCAACGCAGTTCGCGGCACATGTCGTACAGTCATTGCTTGGCGGCGGCACTTCATCATCGAACATGTCCGGAGGTGTATTGCCTGGTGAGGCCCAAATCATCGAGGTTTACCCCCTGCCGACAGCAACGATGCTCGTTCCACCGTCAGCGATAGCGGAAATGCCGCCTATCGGAGCGCAGTCCGCATCGAAGATGAAGACCCCGCCATTCGGAGCAATGTAGAAGCCTTTGTTGACCAGTGGCGTTTGGTTCAGATGGCAGAAGTACACCGGGTATGCCCCGAGATTCGTAAGCTGCACCCGTCTGATGGCAGCATCTGCAGCCAGCAGAGTTGTTGCAGTGACCAACACGCTCACGTTCGTAGGAACGTAATCACCAAAGTAGAATCGCGGTCCATGAATGATGTCCGGCATTGTGAGAGTCCTTTCATAATAGGTGCGCGTGTTTCAGTCTGACCAGTTTTCAATTGCCCGGCTCGTGTCGCGCCAGGGCGCGGAAACCTGACTCATAATCCGGTTCCAGTCCTTCGCCATCTCCACCGGATCCCAGTCGATAAGCGTATGTTCCATCAGGCTGTAACCGGAAGCGCCGAGGCGCGTAAGCTGCTCGACTACCGGCATGCCACCGCCGCCGAATGATTGGCCGAACCCTATGTCTACGAAGGTTTCGATAACAGGCCCGAGCAGGAACACGCCTCCCACGGGACCGAGTACCATCATGGCCGCCCACCGCTTTAGCAGCCGTTCTACTTCTTTGTCGGGGCGGTCGCGGAACTTGCCAACTACCGTCGACTGCAATGCCATGCCAAGCATATACAAGCTCGGGATAACAACGTGATTGGCGAGCAGTACATTGCCGATCTGCCGTTTAGCTCCAGGTGTGCCCGCCGCTACCTCACGGAACGCACGCTGCTCCCAACCGTACAACTGCGTCAGCGGACCGGTGTACATCATGATCCACTTCCCCGCCTCTTCCCTGCTCAGCATCTCAATCGCGGTTGTTGCTGTCTGTGCACTGCCCTGCGTATGATGCACCAGCCAGTTCGCCCAGGTCATCGCTCTTTCGGCGGCATGCTCAGGCGTGAGCCCCTGCCCGATGAGGTCTTTCTTGCGCGCCTCGTACAGGCCCGGCACAACAAGAAACGTCGCGCCCTGGATGCCTGCCGACTGCACGACCATGCCGAGCTGCAGGAACCGCGTCAGCGGATCTGTTCCGTGCATAGCGTTGTCCACAGCTTCGAGGTAGCCGCGCGTTGCCCACTGGCGGAATGATGGGTTCTTTTTCATCTCGTTGACGATCTGCCGCCAGCGCTTGGGGTGCGCAATCTGCCATGCAACCGCTTTCGCGCTGTTCATTGCGCCGGCCGCCATAGGCACACCGCCGACTGCGCAGAGTTGGCGGATGCCGGAGCCGACATTGCCACTCATTACTGTAAGCGTGCTGATGCCGCGCACCCTTGAATGCACTTCATGGCCTGCGGTGCCCTTGTCGAAGTTGCGGCCGCGCACGACTTTTGTGATGTATTCCAGCAACTGTGCTGCGCCCTTTTTGCCGATGCGCGATTCGATCGCGCGACGCGTGTCCGGATGCCCGAACACATAGCGCATATCCTGCGCAAGATCGACGTGACTGAGGAACCGCGCGTTCCGGTCGGCATACAGATGGTACAGTCCGACAACACTGGCGGTTTCGTCAAGATCCCAGTTGTGCCGGCGCCGTTGTTCGAAGGTTTCCGGCGCGAGTTGCAGGGTGTAATGGAACTCGGCGAGCCCCGCCGCTTCGCGTGCTACCTTGCCCGGATGATAGAGCGCGTCCGGGGAGACGACGGGGACACCGTTTACGTCCACGCTCTTGGCGGAAATCTCCGGGCGGTTGTCGTGATAGGACTCACGCAGCCAGTCCAGGAACTTCAGATCTTGCTCGGAAACCGCCGCCTTCAGGTCGGCCAGGTATGTTCCGGCGCGGTCGAACTTCTCTGCGTTGCGCGCAAAGTGCTCCTGATCGAGCATCGCGATTATCGCCAGCAGGTTCGAGTGCGACAGTTGCACGCGGCCTTCGGGATTGCGCGAGAACTGCTGTAACGTTGCCAGCGGCTTTTCCAGATCCTTCAGCACTTTCTCAACGTCCCAGTGCCCGTATATCTCTTTAACAGCGGCGGCAATGGCCTCACGCGTTCGCCCTACATAGGCGTGGTAGGCATCGTGTGACTCCTGAATCTGCATCGACAGGTTCATGATCGCGTCAACTGCATCTTCGTGCAGGTCGCCCTTGGCGAAACGTACAAGATCACGCATCCCTTGATAGAAGTCATAGTTGCCGCGTGCCAGCTTTTTCAGCCCCGCTTTCAAACCGTCCTGGCGACCGACCAGGGGTGCTGTGCGTACGGCCGCCGCAATCGTTTCGCGGATCGGTCCCATTCGGTCGCGTCGGCGCTGACGTGCTTCGGCAATCGCCGCGACACCCTCGTCATAGTCACGCTGCAGCTCATCGAGTGCCTGCCGGATGTCCGCCGGAGACCGGTGCCGGATGGCGCCGTACTTCGCAAGTGCGCGCATGGCCTCGTCTATCGCGTCCGCCGGGTCCATCGCGAGATACACCGGATCGGTCGCGAGCCCGCCGGAAATCAGTCCGAGCCGTTCGCGCAGTGTGTCGGCGTCGATCTGCCCGAGATCCCATTGTTCATCGAGCGCGCGCAGGGTGTCGAGCAGTTCCTTGCTCTTGACTTCGCCCACCTTGTACACGGACTTGACCAGCCGCAACCATGCCTTGGCCGCGGGCTCGATCTCGCGCTTGATCAGTTCAGTGCGTGTGCTGCCCTTGCTCTTCACGCGCTTCAGCTTCAAGAGTTTGTCAATGCGTTTGACAATGACGTCGGCGTCCGCCTTTATTGCGGCACGACTCAGCCAATAGGCGAGTTGCGACACGCGCCGGCCGGCGCCGGCGACCGTCGGCGGCTGAAGTTCGAGTCTTCGCAGAGCATCGACGATCCATTCCCGCTGTGCTCCGTGTGGCACGTGTTCCCAGGCAGCACCGCGCAGCAACCGCGCCCAGGTGACCGCGATCTCCTTGCGCAATACCGGATCCGTGTTGCCGTTGCCGCGGACCTTGTAGCCTTCGGCGGTAAGCTTCGCCGCTGCACGTTCCGCAATCGTCTGCTTCAGCGCCGCCAGGTCCACCGGGTCGCTCGGCAGTTCCGCGGGCAACGGTGCCAGCGCTACGTCCTCTTCGGCGTGCTCCGCGGCATCGAGCGTGGCCGCGTCGAACTCGTCTGCATCGGCCGCGTCGTGCTTCGCGTTTTTCTCCGGTTGTGCCTCTTCGGCTTGCGGTGCATGCGCCTTCTTTCCCGGCGGTACCCAGGTATCGACCACGTCGGCCATGCGCTGAGACAGGTTGCTCTGTCCGGCCGCTGCGAGTTCGGCATCCGACAACCCCGGGCGTGAGGCGGCCAGTGCTTGCACGCGCTTGCGCTTCCACATCTCAATTTGCCGATACGCGTTTTCTATCTGCCGTTGCTGTGCCGCGCCCGTGTCGGCGGCCGTGTCCATCCCGCTGGTAAAGGCTGTCCGCAGTTCCTTCGTGAGCAGTGCATCGAGAATGTCTTCGTCCCGCGCCACGTCGGCACGCTCGGCGCGGAACCCGTCGGCTATCGCCTTCGCTTCGTCCATGACCGCGGCGGCTGAGGTGCGCGGGAGCCCAAGCGCTTCCAGACGGTTGCCGACAGCGCGCACACCGAGCGGCCGTGCGTGCAAGTCGCGTTCGGCGAGTACCAGCGCTACCACGCGCTCACGTGCGCCGACAGACGGCGGGGCGCTGGCTTCAGCGTCTCCGATGTCGAACCGGATGTCGTCACCAGCCTGCGTTTCCATTGCCGCCTTGACAGCGTCCGTGAATTGCTGTATCTTCCCATTGAAGCCCGCTAGCGGATCGTAGCCCGGCGTGGTCTCTGACGAGGTCGGCTGCACCTTTAACCATGAAGCGGGCTTCACTATTTCTACCGCCTGCACCAGGTACAGCCTGGTCCCTTGCCCTGACTGCCTGAACTCCTTGGCCATAATCTTGACGTGCAGTACGTCGCTGTCGAAGGGCATCGGCACACTGAAATGGTGCAACGCCTTCACTGTCGGGTCATTATTGCGATCAGAACGTGTTAAACGCGGAATCGCCACCGGAAACAGTCGGTCCAGATTGGCCACGGCCTGCATGTGCGCCTGCGGAGATATGGACTGATCGACAGCGCTCCGACTCAGCATCTTGCCCAGGGAACTCCCCGACACTGTTGCCACGATGCCCGTCTCCCGATTGTGCAGCGGCTTGTTCAGGAACTCTGCTGCCGCACTGCGCGCCATGGTCGAGCCGCGCGCGTATCGCATGGAACCAACCAGGCGGCGTGCATCGTCCTCGATGCTGAACAGCGTCCCCTGCCCCGGTCCCGTGCCCCCGAACAGGTCGCCTTGCTGCTGAACGCCGCGGCTTGGCGTGCGGTCGGCCATCTTCGCCGCCGCGTTCAGCGTGCGCGTCAGGTCGTCATAGGCCGCCTGCGGATCCGTGATCGCACCGGACCGCGCCTTGGCAATGGTGTTGCGCGCTTTCGCCTTGGCCCAGTCCGGGAGCTTCGGCATGTCGAGCACACCCGCGGCGTACTGTTCAAGGCGCTTCAGCCCTACGTCACCCAGGAGCCCGGCAAAGGTGCCTTGCGCGTCGGCGTCGATGCTGAACAGTGTATGCGACTCTACATCTTCCCCCTTGAGGAACCGCTGAAGCTCACCAAGCGCGCGCCTGGCCTTACTGCCGTCTACGACCTCAACGTAGTAGCGCTTCATGTCCTTCCGCTCGCCGTCCACCCAACCGCCGTCTGCGAGCACAAGCTCCGCGGCCTGGCGTTGCTTGCTGGACAATGGCGCTTCGGCGCTGACCATGCCCAGGTTGGCATCAATACGAAGAGCACCCATACGCAGAAACTTGACCATCGGCTCGTTGTAGCCCTCCGCGCCGTCATAGTCGATCTCGCGGTGATCCATGTAGCGCACGCCGCTATCCCCGCCGTCACGTTTTCCGCTGAAGTCCAGCATTCGGCCGTCCGGCAGGACATAGCCGGCTTCGCGAATATCTTTGGTCAGCCCCATGTTTTTGACGGCGCTTTTGAAGACTGCGGCAATCTCGGCTTCGGAAAAGGTCCGATCGTCCCCGATGTCGAAGCGGGTAACTCCCCCCGCATCCGCTTCGTGTCGTGCGACCATCTCTTCGGCATCGTCCATTTCGTCGGCCGTAGCCCGGCCAACTTCCTCTTCCGCTGCGACAATGGCACTGCCGTCATGCTGCCGCACAATGCCGTCGGCGGTGACAATGCTCCCGTCGGCGCGCTTCTCGACAACAATCTCTTCCTCGCCGTCCGGCCCCGTGAATGCGTCACCTACGGCAAGCTCGCGTGCTTCGACCACGCCCGGCTGCCCCGACGTGTCCGGCACCTCGAAGTCCGCGGCCTTGCCGACGAACAGCCGTGCAACTTCGGCAATGTCGGTATTGTCCTCACTCAGCCCGAGCCCCGGATACTCGCGGGCGATAAGCTGTCCGGCCTGATCCCAATTCATGCCGTGTGCGGAGTTGCCGGTGACGTAGCGCGGAGAAAGGTTGATACCGGCGTCCTTCAGTTCACGTCGATCGGACGGGGTGAGATAGAGCTTGCGCACCGCATCGCGGGCAAGTTGAAGCTGGTTAGACGGGGTGAATGCCGCATGTTGGGCGGGCGCCGATGCCGGAATAGGCGGCGGTTCCGCGCCCGTCTGCGGTTCTGCCAGTTGTGGTGTGCGTTCGACACCGGCCGCGCGTAGCATGGATACCGCGATTTCCTCAAGGTCCGCGTCGGTCAGCGTCAGCGGCACACCGGCCTTCTGCGCGAGGGTGCGCAGCAGCTTCCCGATCGCGCCTTTCACGGCACCCCATATGCCGGACTGCTTCGCGTTCAGCGCCTGCGGCCCGTCGGTCGCTACCTTCTCAGCCAGGCGCGCCAGGTATTCTTCAGCCGATACGCGCATTGCCTTTTGCGGATCCGCGCGAGTCTCGTCTGCAGTCATACCGGTCTTGTCGATCAACCCCGCCAACGCTTCCGGGTCAATGGACCGCTGCACCCAGTCGAGGAACGCATCGCGCCCGGCCGTGTCGGCGCCGAAGAGTCCGCTGAGGCCTGCGTGGCTCTGCTCGTGCGCCCACTTGCCCACAACGTACCGGACCACGTCGCCCTGAATGGCGTCCCCGACAATCACCTGTTCGCCGGTTGCCGTGTCGAGATAACCGCGGATGTGCTGCCCCTCCTGGAGCCGGGCCTTGTAGGCGGCAGGAATCTCGGCTTCCGAGATAACGCGCATCTTCCGGGCCGCCGGGTTCAGCGACTCAAGGACAGCAAGGACGCTGCGCACCTGCTCGACAGGGCCGGGCTCAGCTGCGGTATCGGCTGCCGATTCCGCGGTATCCGGTTCGGCGGAAACCGGCGCGACTGCAGCATCATCGACAACCGGCGGTTCTGCCGTCTCGACGCCTGCCGCGTCCTCCTCAACCGCCGGGTGTTCGTCGAACCACTGCCGATCCTCCTCCATTTGCGTTTCGATCTCATCGGCCATCGCGGCGATTTCATCGGCCGTTACACCGTCCGGATCAATGGCGCCCACATCGTCCGCTGTGTCCGCTGCGGCCACGTCCGCCGTGATGCCGACGAACCGGCGTGCGGCCATGTCGCGCAGGCGATTGAAGTACACGCCCAGACTGCGGGCTGTGCTCTTGTCGTTGCCGGGCACCGGCCGCGACAGAGCTTCGTACTGAGCCCGCGCCACTACCGAGCCCGCGTCGGCGGCCTGCTTCAGTGTGCCCATGTACCGTTTTTGGTGCGATTCGAGGTCGGCAAGATGTTTGGCGTTCGCCGCGTCGAACGCCGAGCCTACTATCGCGCTTTTCCCGCCCAGCAGCAGTGTAGCGACGGCCGTGTCACGCGCTTCCGGATCGCCCCCGGGAAGCAACGCGCGCACCGTGTCGGTAGGCAATAAGCCGAGGGAAATAGCACGTCCGGCAACCACAGCCGGAAGCGCGTCGTTCTGGATGGTATCCTGTTTAAGCTCCTGTTCAGCCTGGAAGTAGCCTGCAGCCGATGCACTCAGCACGCCCGACGCGCGGAACCCGGCCTTCCAACCCCTCACGCCCGCCACGCCCGCGCCAGCGCTCAGAAGGTCAAACGCAATATTCATCGGCAGCGTGGTCCAGAACACTTTGTCGGCCCCATCGCGCGCCAGCCGTTCGTCATGCGTCGCACTGAGCGCCTTACGGTAGCCGATAGCCGCACTCATCCCGGCTGCGTTCAGAATGAACCCCTGCATGTCTTCCGGCAGCGCCTCGACCGCGCACAGCGCTTCATCCTGTGCGTCTGTCAGACGCACGCCACCGCCCCCGGTTATGTCCGTCATGGTCTGGCCCGCGTTCCACGCGCTTTCAAGCGTAGAGCTGGCCACTGCGCCCATCGTGTACTGAAGCATCGGCGATGCGACTCCGAACGCTTGGGCTATACCGGCGAACGCCCACAGTTCCCCCAGGAACACGGCCATACTTGTTCCCGTCTGTGGCATGGTGCTGGTCCAGAACTCTTGGCTCACGTAGTATTCCCATGTCCCGCTCTTTTCGCGGACCCCCCGTGCGGTCACCGGCAACGGCCCAAATTGTCTGTTTGCTTCTCCGGCCAGTTCCGTAAGCCGTGCCGCCGCCTGGTTGAACCCGAGCGCGTACAGCGCGTACTGAGGTTGACTGATCAACGCGCTTGCCACCGTGCCCATCGCGCCACGAAGAAAGTTCTTGTGGCCGCGGTAGGAGACCGGCTTGCCCTGCCGGTCCCATTCGTTGCGCCGCTCGACCTCTTCCGGGCTCAACCCGCCGCCCATCTTGTAGATGTCCTTGACGGCACCGGCGACCGTCTGCACAGCAAGCGCGGGAATCTCCTGGGTCGCGTCCTCGCCGACGACAGCGCCGGCAACCGTGCGCACGACGTCGCCGGCCTTGCGGACGTTACCGGCGAGTATGCCGGGCAACCGTGCGCCGAACGACGGGCCTTCCGGCTCCTTCGGCACGCGCGGAACAAACGGGTCTTCCTCATGCCCCGTCAGCGAGAGCATGCTGCGATAGGCGTCCGCTTCGGAGCGATCCGGGCCGAACCACTCGCGCAGGTACAGGTCGAAATCGCCCTGCACCGCTTCAATAGGCTCGGCAAACCGCGAGGCAAGGAAGTGCTCCATCGCCCGGTGACGCTTGAACTGCACGGGATCGTCGGACGCGTTGGCTTCGTCTTCAAGCACGCCATAGGGATCGGGTCCGAAGAAATCACCGAGGATCAGATTCAGCGCCTTGCCGTGATCAATCGGGCCGGACGGCATGGTGCCGGACGGAAACGCCAGGCTCCCGCTTCCTGGCTGGACGGCCAGTGCGTCGAAGCCTTCCGGCGGCGGCAGGACATTCGGGTTCACAAACCCGCTGCCGGTCCCAAGCAACCCCGAAGCAACACTCTCTTGATCGAACACGCTCACTGTTGCGTCCTCACTCGCTCTACGGCACGATAAACCGCGCGGGGGAGCGCTAAAACGGTACGGGTGAACGGCAACCCCATGCCGTCCGCTACACCTCTCATCGCCGTCGCAGACCGGACCTTCAGCGCGGCGGCCTTATCACTTGCCAGGTGCAGGCGCAACGCCGCCTCGAACTCTTTCGGCGACACATCGGTGCGCTTTGCGTTCTTCCGCAGCCAGTCTTGGCGGAACCGCTCAGCCTCGACGAACAGCACGTCGGCCTCACGCCGCTGCTCGACCAATGCGTCCATGTCGGCAATGGCCTGTTCCGCCTCCTTGCCGCCCTTCGCGAGATTCTTGCTGACTGCATCGATCTGCGCTTGCCACACGTCTTCAGTGCGGTCAATCATGTTGTTGCCGGAGCCCCGCTCCAGGTGGCGATTCAGGAAGTAGTTCATGTCAGCGAGGCCGTTCATCGCGGTTGCGGTTGCCCGGTCGAGTTCCGACACCTTGCCACCGACGATCTGCTCGATTTCTCCCGCGACCTTTCCGCGTACCCCCAGCGTGCCGACCGTTTCGTCTTCAGCCAGCTCCGTGAGCTTACGCCGGTAGCTGTCGGAAGTCTCATGGCCGGCAGCAAAGCGCAGCCGTAGATCGAGCAGCCGTGTATCACCCAGGTGTGTGCGCGCATCCTGCCGGCGCCGGCCCTCTTCGCTTACCATCTGTTCAGTTTCTTTGAGCCACAGAGAACGAATCCGCTGGACCTTGAGCTGATATTCCGGCGGCATGTCCGGAGTCGCTTCAAGTTGCCCGATGATCATGTCGGTATTGAACTCGCGCTCTCGCGGGCTCATGCCGTCCCCGATCTGCTGCATCTTCAGCAGGCCGCGGTTGATCTGGTCATCCCAATACTCGTTACGCGCTTGTTCGATGGCGGCCGTCTTCGACGATGCGCGCCCCTCGATGCGCTGTGTCCACGCGTCCACCGCGTCAGAGCCGAGCACACTGCCGTATTCCCCGAGCACTTCGAGAGCATGCACCCGGCGCTTTGCGACCGTTGCCTCATCCTGATCGGCGGCCATGTCGGTAAGCACACGGTTCAACCGGGCCGTGCCGATGTCCGACTGAAGCGTGTCCATTTCAGATTCCACGACTTCCGGAGCCTGCCCACGCAAGCGGTCGCCCATAGACGCGAGGAACGGCGCAAGCGCGCTCTGAATCTCCTCCTCCGTTTCGGCGCCGGCTGCTGCTTCAACTGCCGTAACGCGCAGTGCCTTGTACGCGTTTTCCGCTGCTGCGTCATGTTCGCGTGCCGCGTGCCCGGCCGCCGCGCCGATCACGCGCGTTCGCAGTCCGCCCCAATGCACGTCGAACCGCTTCTTTGCATCCGGAGACAGGCTTCGCACAGCGCCGTCATACGTCGCCGCAAGCGTGCCCTCTGCCGCCTGAACGGCCCGGGTTGACGCATCGAGGCCGCGCAGCTTCGGCAGCTCGCCGGCCTGCCAGCGCGTCAACGCTTCCTGTGCACCGGCATACGCCGTCTGCGCAGCATAGGTATCATCTTCGGCCTGTTTAACGCGAACCTGACGCATCAGCGCAGTGCCGACACCAGTTGCCGTGGCGCCTGCCTGCGCGAGCGCACCGGGAAGCGGGTTTGCGGGCATCTGTATGTTCTGCGTCACACCGGGAACCGCCGCCGGGCCGATCTGCCGCTGATAGGTCGGTACTGTCGGCATCGCTGTCCTACCCTTTCGCCATCTTCAGTTCACCGAACCCGGCCAGCAGCGAGCTTCCGGTATTGACCAGCCCCGCGCCAAGCACATTACGCCCCTGACGTTTGTAGAGCTTCGACGTTGTGCGCGCATTCGAGCCCTGGACGCCATAGCCCCACTGTTCCACGGCCTGGTTGTACTCGCTCATCGCGATATCTTCGGCTGCGAGCCCCGCGGAGTTCGATTCCCACGCGGCAGGTGAGCCGCTGCCGAGCTGCACATTGCCCGCAGCGTAGGTTGTGCGCCCTGCGCCTATGGCCTGCGCCAACTGACGCCGGATCAGGTTTCGTTCAATCTCGCCGCGGTGCGCGGCGTTTGCCGCCTGGTACTCTGCGATCAACGCGTTGTTCCCGGCCATGTCAGCTTGAAAGTCAGCCGCCTGCTTCGCCTGCACCGCACCGCCTACGCCACCGGCCAATGATCCCAATGTCCCGAGTTCGCCGAACAATCCGCCCAACGAGAACGCACTGGCCGCGCCACCTGCCACGGCCGTGCCGCCGCCTATCCCGCCAATTGCACCGCCACCGGCCGTAAGCGCACCCCCGAGCGTCGTCATTCCGACAGCGTTAAGCCCCATGCCAGCGCCGACAGCGCCAGTCCCGACGACTGTGCCGACAGCACCGGCCGTTGCCGAGGCTGCACTCGCAATCGCAGTGGTAATCGCCGTCATCGTAATCGGTTCACACATGACTGTCTCCGTCGAATACAAAACGCCGGAACGGCATCTTGAACGGTCCGTAGGGCTCCGGCTCATCGAGGGTCGCCCCGATATGCTCAAGCCAGTGCACGGCGGCTGTGTGCCGCACATCGACGTAATTGACCAGCTCATTGTACTCGCGCAGCCAGCTTTTCAGGATCAATCGCGGTTTCCGCAGCAACTGGCGCCGGCACTTGCGAATCAACACGTCGGTTGCCACGAACCAGGGCACACCGACAGAGGCCAACTGTGAGCCTGCCCTGGCAACACCGCACGCACCTTCAGCACGGCCGTCCACCATGATCGTCCATGCTTCGCCGCGAAGCCGCACGCTCCGCGCCAGTGCCAGGACCGGCGCCAAGCCGCTTGCCGCAACCAGTTCATTCCGGTCGGCATCGCGCAAGCGTGAAGCAACACGCCGAATGTCATTACGCATCACAGGAACCAGAACAACGTGTGCGTTACTTCCCAACACTCACCTCCGGAGTAATAGCCAGAATGGTCAGCGCATGCGGCGTAGTCGTACCGATGCAGAGGCGGCCGTGTGTATTCCAAGCAGGCGGCACCGGCAACCTTTGGTCACCGTCCTTGTAACTGCCGACCGCGCCGACTTCACCGGTGCCAAGGTAAATGCTCGACATCGCATCGACTGCCTGCCCGAGTTCCACGGCACGGGTCTCTTTGAGCTTCAGGTTAACCGCGTGGATCTTCTTGCGCTTGCCCTGAACGGTCGGGTCAAGTTCCAGGTCGAGCGTTTCCACATAAGACGTGAACGGCAAGCCGACATGGACATAGGCGCCACCATGCGTTCCGGTGATGGTGATTTCCCCGCCTGTGACCGTATGCGTTTCGACGCTGCCGTCACTGGTCAGCACCGCCGTTACGACCATGCCTTCGAGGTGATCGAGGCCGGCGAGCGTCTGTCCACCGACAGCGTTCGCGGCCAGCACGAACGAATCCAGGAATACCGAATCCTGATAGGCCCAGACCCATGACACGAACTCAACATAATAAACCGTGCTCGCATCCGGGAGCGTGCGCTTGGCCAGGAAGTAATCCTCCCGATGCCCGTTAGGGTCCATCGAGCCGACCGCTTCGACCGACGCAGTCATAGCCGCCCCGGTTGCGCCCGAGGTGCCGGCGCCCAGATCGTGCCGATGCCATGCGTACACGTCATGCTCGGCGAGGAATGTGAAGCCCAGGAGCACACCATCGTCTCGAACGCACCAGACAATGCCATCCGGTGTGGCCGTGTGCGTCCAGCCGGTCAGGTCGGATGTGAACAGATGTCCGGCGAGGATGCTCATGTTCGCGCCCGTCTGAGCGTCGGCAGCAATATCGTAATGAAGATCCCGCACCTCATCGGCATTACGGACCACGTACAGAACAGAATTCCCGATGGTCAGCGGCGGCATGTGATTCGCGCCGACGTAGGTCTGTGGAATCATGCTGATTGAAGTCGGCGTCAATGCGGCCAGCTCCCCGCCCGCCGTCACGCTCCAGACCGAACCGGCCGTGAACACGATCAGCTCGCGCAAGGGAACTATGGCCCGAATCTCATCGACCTGGAGCGCCGCAATGGTTGCCTCAATGCTGTCGTCGGCACGCAACGGCAGGGACAACCCGAAGTTCTGGAAGCTCCCGGTACGACTGGCCCAAACAGTCGCCGGCTGATTGTCGGTACGCGCCAGCCAGAGACGTTGCTGGTGGATGCTGCACGTGCCCGGGTAATCGGAGGCGGCTTCGAACAGTTCGACCTGTTGCGGTGGCCCCACGGACGTATTCGGGCTGATGTTGTCATCTTCGAACGCAGTCGATGTCCCGGACACACAGAACCGCAGTTCCGCAACCTGCCAACAACTGAAGTCCGGCGTAGCGTTGCACAGCAGCCGCCAATACCGCCTTACGGCCGAAGCCACCGTGATCGTGAATTCCTGCCAGTCGTCCGTAGCCAGGAGGGAAAACGTTTCCAGAGTTGTCCATGTCGTTCCGTCGGGACTATGCTCCAGTTTGACGCTGCCGGTCCCGTAATAACGATGCTGCCGGATGCGGAAGCCTGTGACCGTTTCAGTGACGCCGGCGCCGTAATCCAGACCGATATAGGCTACACCGCTCGCTCCGACACCTGACTGACTTGCGATCCACTGCGAGTCGATATCCGCATCGAAAGCTTTGGCCTTCACATACGTGCTGTAGTCGCCACCGCTGACCGGCGTCCCACCGTTTGCAGGTGCGTTGCTAAGCCCCGAAACAATGGCGGCGATCTGCCCCCAGACACCGCGGGAGTTCTTGTATACGCGATACTCTTCGGCAGCCGTTACCGCGTTCCAGGCCAGGTCAACCCACTCGCCCGAGTCCCACGGTTGGTTGACAACGCAGTTGACCTGTTCGCCGAGCAGGCTCTCATCACCTTCGGCATTGACCGAAGTGACCGCATAGGCCATTGTCCTTGTAGTCGCACCGGCTGTGCCCTGCAGTGTCGCCGTGAGCCCGACGGGCGGTGCAGCAGGAGACACAAACGTCAACTGCGTGAAGAGCCAGGTGTAAGGGGAATAACGTTCGAGCTTGTACGGTGGATAGTCCGGATGCGTCAGGAACATCGTGTCCGCACTCTGGCAGTACTTGAGCAACGGAAGGTCAGCTACGGCATACGGTGTAGTAACCTGCAAGGTTGCCGGAGATGCCCAGTAACCTGTAATTGCCCCGATGCTCAGCGTGTCCGGATCGACACTGCCGACCTCGGATTCCATGACATAGATCGTGTCGAAGCCGAGCGTGTCATAGTCGCCGAATATCTTCGTGATCGAGGTGCTGGCATACTTAACAGTGGTCGGCTCGGTCAACTCCGGATCCGTGCCGCCTTGTGTGGTCAGGTAGTAAGCGGGATTGCCGCCATAAGTGGTGGAAGCCCATGTCCAGCGATCGGCATTGACCAAATCGACATAGTTGCCGACGAATGCACCTTCGGTTGTGATAATCTCCATACGGTAGTCAGTGAAGACCAGCATATACTCGATGCTGGCCGAGAACCGAAAGCGAATCAACCTTCCCGGGCCCTGGACCGCCCCGAGATAATAGGTGCCTCTGCGACGGGATACGCCCCCCTGCGGTTGAACAACCATGTTTCGGCAGGACCGGAGACCCGACGCATACTTGGCAACGTCAACTCTGCCGTAGAAGGCCGGTGATACTTCGCCGGCGGCAAAGCTCGGGCGGGTAATGGCTGCGGGCATCGGTTACCACCTCGAATCGGCTATTGTCCGCGTTACGGCCACCGCCCCCCGGTTTTCGGACGCATCGGCGGTCTTTGCCTCGCGCAGCGCTTCCCCCGCGAGCGTGATCATAGCAGTCAGAATATCTGCGCTCCCGGTAACCGGCATAGCCAGGTCCGCGGCAAACTGGAGAACCAGGGCGTGCCGGAACCATGCCGGCCAGTCGGCAGGATCATCGGCACTCGCCAGGTAGCGCAACGCCACCTCATCGGCATCGCAGAACAGATGTGCGCGCAGTACTTCGAACTCGGCAGTCTCATCACCGTTGATGTCGATAGCGCGCAGGTAGTCGGCGGGCAGATCGAACGCATAGGTCCAGCGTGCATCTTCTTGGTCTGTATCCTCGGTCAAGTCCTCTTCACCGACCGCGAAACCCCACGGAAACGCCGAGAGCATCCGACGGCGCAGGTTTCGGTACATGCGCTCGCAGACCACCCCGTTTGGAGTCGTATCAAACAACGGTGTCACGCGCGCCGCGGATGTCAGGTCTTCAGCCGTGTAGGTAGCTGTGACCACAATCGTGTTAGCCGCCGTAGCCGAATCGAGGATGTACTCGCCATCGTAGTTGGTGGTACCCGTAATGCCCACCAGCCTTCCCGCGGAGATTCCGTGAGCCGTTGCCGGGAGTGTGACGGTACCGTCGCTGTTGTCAACGACTGCAGCAGCATTCGGGGTCACTGCGGTGCCCGCGGAAATCGTGGCTTCCCCGAGCCGGAGAAGCGCTTCGTTGGCAATGTCGATAGCTGCCAGTGACACAGGTAGACCTCCTTACGCGAAACGTCAGCGACCGTCACTCAGTCCACTACCGAGTGCATCCTGTTCGACCGCGACCTCGATGCCGACGAGGTTGATGGAGTTGTCGAACGTGTACGTTCCACCGTTCGTCGTGCGCTGAAACTTGAGCAAGAGCACGTCATCGGCAGCACAGGTAGACAGATGCACCTCACCCAGATCCGCTTCATGCGCGTAGAGATTTTCGGCAACGGTCTCGGTCAACGCAATCGCAGTCAAGCTTGGAATCGCCAGAGAATCACGCACACGTCCGTAAGACAGGGTCAGACGCGCCGTGCCGCCGGTATTGGCAACAGGGATGTACATGACCTTGAAACGGACTCGCGGCCCCGACTTGGTCCCGCGCGGCAGGCGCACCGAAAGGTAGATAAAGTCCGTCGAATCCTTGACGAACGTCAGATAGCCGTACACTGCTTGCCGCGCAGGATCGTCGCCTGCCGCAGCCAGAGCAATGGCCTGGGCCGGCACCCACAGAGTGGCGAACACGGATCGCGGCATCTTGACCGTGCCTTGCAGATCGAGCAGGAGTGGTTCGTTCAACGGTTCCAGTAGTGGCGTACCACTCTGAAGCGTGAACTCAGCGAAGTACTGGATGTTGGGAAAGTCGTAGAACAGTCCCTTCTTGTAGAACCGAGAACGCGCGGCCTTTTGGATCGTGCGAGCGTAAGCAGTGGCAATCGTCTCAGCGATGTAGGTCGTTGCGAGTCCGAGGAGGTCGGCAGCGGTATTTGAATCGAGTGTCCACACCTTGTCGTAAGCAGTGGTTCCGGAAATCAGGATCAGATCACCTGCAGAGAACCCGTGCGCGACAGCAGGCAGGGTCGTGTAAGTCGTGCCATCGGCGGCAACGCCTGTGGATGTGAGTGTCGCAGTCCCACCGAGGTACTCAATGTCCGAATAGAAGTCTTTGGTGCAGAGGTAGCGGTACAGCATTGAGAATGCCTCCAAATTGCCGGTTGTGGATGACTCCCGACCCCGCCATTACTGACGAGGTCAGGAGTTGTCAATCAGTCCGGTTGCCCCGACTTAGATCGCGTGATCGCTCTCTTTGACGAGGTAGCAGGACATCGCGCCAGCCGTCAGGTCATGTGTATCCGGAACGGCAACCACGCTCAGGTAGCGCAGCATGCCAATCGGGACCGGAACCTTGATGACGTAGCCGGCAACAAGAGTCGCCTTGGCGATTGCCGCACTCTTCCACAGCACTGTCCGGTGCGCGGTGAAGTCATCGGCAGTGTGCGTCTCCAGGAAGAACGTCACGTTCGCCGCGCCAGCGGATGCCAGGAAGGTCGTGGTGAGCAGAATCTCCAACTGGAGATTCGGGATCCCGTTCCCCGCCACAGTCGTGTCGATGCTGTAGGTCGTGGGAATCAGAGCATCCGCACTCGCGATCACACTCTGCTCTTCCCCCATCTGAAGTTGCTTGTCCAAGTACATGATCTGTCCTCTCTCTATTTACGGTTTCTCTACTCTCTTGGGGCAAGTCCCCGTCAGGTTGCCCGTCAGGGGACCGTCATCACCTCGATCACGGAGTGCCGAACGTACCGGAGACGAGTGCCTCCGCATCGGTGATCGCATCGCACCGACGCACCGGGATACCGGAGAACGTCAGCACCTTGTGACCACCGATCTCATCGAAACCGAGGCTGTACTGCGCCTTGGACAGTGCCTGGATGCGGAGCATCGTATGCACCGTGCGGTTGACGAGGAAGGACGGCCGCCCGACATTGAGGTTGGGCAGACGCTCGATGGCTTTGACCATGAGCTTGACAAGGTCGGCCGCCGAGGACTCGGCAACCAACGCGCTCACGTCGATATTGCAGATGCGAACGACGTAACGCCAATCGCGCACGGTGAGACCGCAGTCCCACTTGTAGTGCGTCCGATAGCCCTGGTAGCGACCGGAGTTCGTGTCAAGCAGGGTCACCTCACCGAGGTCTTCCTGCATGAGACCGGCCTTACTGCCCTTGGGATAGATACCGTGAACGGTATTGTCTCCCCACGCGACGAGCCAAATGCTCGTATTGTCCGTATCGGAACTGCCGCCGGCGAGCATGTTGTAACCGGAGTCAGTCACGGTCGCTGACGGAGTGGCGTAACGCGGCCCGAATCCGGTGAACTTCTCCGGATCACTGGTCGTGTCACCGTACATCAGCGCATCCAGGAGGTCTTGGTTCATGCCTTCGAGGAACGCTTTGTCTTCGCTCAACCGCCAAGCCGCGGTATTCCCGTTCAGCATCGCCAGGGACTTATCCACCTCCGCGTATGCTTCCAGCATCCCGCAGTTGTCGGTGATCTGCGCGGTCTGCGACTTGGTGGGCTGGACACCATAGTTCAGCAGACGCCAGGTTCCGGATGGCAGGCCGGTACGCACGGTTGTCTTGTGGCCCGTGGGCAGGTTGCCTTCCAGCCAGAGCATGTCCTGGAGGACTTCGTTGCTCTCCGCGAGGACTTCGATCACCGGAGCAATCCGGTCATCCGGATCGAGCCGACGCTGGAAGTCCAGGAGTGTGACGGAACTGGTTCCAATGGTACTCATGTCGTTGTACTCCTACTCGTTGTTACTTCTTTGCCAGCGACGGATACATAATGTCCGCCGCACTCTTCGCTGCCGGTGAGGTGGAGCCGCCCGGCTTACCGCGATCTTCGCTGATCAGCTTCCCGGCACTTGCCAGGAGCTTTAGGATCCCAGGGTGATCCCCGAGCCAGGAGCCCAGGAACAACCGTTGCGTGTCTTCGTCTGCCAGATTGTTGATGGCGCGACGCGCCAATCCAGCCTGTTCTTTCCAGTCGCCGGCCTTCCGGAATTCAGCTGCCCATTCGGCGCGTTTGGTAACCAACTCGGTCTGCGCCTGGCCGTTGAGCGCGGCAATATGCTCGGAATACATGCCGACGAACTTCTGCGCCTGTTCCTGCGACAGATCGAGTTCGCGAGCGATGGGCTCAAACTTCTCGACCAACGCAGCGTCGAGTGTGACGCCTTCGGGAGCGGCGAACTCGTATTTCTCCGGGGCGCCGGCATCGGTCTTATCCTTATCGGCGGCGGCGGCAGCGGCGGCAGCGACGGCAGCGGCAGCATCGGGATCCGCATTCGGATCGACAACTGCATTCGGATCAGCATTCGGATCGACCGCGGGAACACCGTCCGCGAGGACGGAAGCGTCCTTGTCACTGGCACCGGCAGCCAGCACGGTCCCAGGTTCCGCTTCGACTACCGATGTTACTACTGCTTCTGCCATTTCAACCATCTCCTGTTGCTGATTCCCGCGCCTTCAGCTCTCTCACCGCCTGCGAGTAGAGATCCGGGCACGCCTCAAGAACTTCGTGGAACATGCGCAAGCCGAACTCGCGGCGGCCCTCGCGGTAAAACGTCTCACTGCTGCCGGTGAAACAGGGCGCAAACACCCGTGCGTGCGCCAGCCAGCGCCACACAACCCGGCGCCCGGCCGCCGTACCCATAACCGTTCGTAAGTCGGCAAGCCCTATCTCCCGCTCTTTCTCGGCTTCGTTGGCAATAGGTTTCCGCCGGTCAGCCATTCTGTGCCGCCCCGCCCTGCCCGACCATACGGCTTACGATGTTATCGGACTCCAGGTCTACGCCGGACGCGTCCTTCGCGGTCTCCGCAGCAACCTGAGCAGCCTGCCCCATCTGCATCGCTTGTTCCTGCTGTGTGCGCGCCTGCCGCAATGCCTGCACCTGTCTGTCATCATTCAGCAACCGCGGGGGAGTGCCCAAAGACTCGGCCATCACGTCGATGGCCTCATCAAAATTGATCTTGTCAAGTACGTCCGGCTTTGCCTGAGCAACCTGCCCGGCAAACTGCACAAGCGTCGATATGGATTGCAGCCCGGCCGCACGCTGCGCGAGCGCCAGAGGAGAAATGAAATCGACCTTGAGATCAGTGCCCTGAATGACGTCCGGCGCCTCCGGCAGCAACCCGGCGCGCAGCAGGATGCTGAACGTTCGGTCGATCAGCGGTTCCAGCAGCTCATTGTGCAGCCGCTCCAGGACCGGCCCGAGCATGATCAGTTTTTCCTGCTGACGTGCCGCTACTTCGGTTGCAGTCATCTTTCCGGCGTCCACGTCGATGAGCATTAGGAACAGATCGTTATACAGCCCCTGGCGCACAGCACTGCGCAAGTCCACAATCTTAGCTTGAGCATCTGCAAGGTTGAAATTGACTTGATACAGCGGGCGCAACGCGTCCTTAAGATCGTCGGAGTAGGTAATACCACCCGGGATGGTGTTGAGCATCGCCGCCTTCATAGTCCCCGGTGCAACCATCGGCGGTTCAATCGTCTTGTCCAAGGCAACGAGCACCTGCTCGGATATCTTTTGCAGACACTTGGCATCACCAAGCACGTCATGCCCAGGACCATGCCCGTAGGTATCGGCGCTACTGACATGCCAGCGCGGCGCAAGAACCGGGCACATTTCGAACCCGCCCGTGCCGAGAATGCCGTCGGTCCTATCCGCCTCCCAATACACGCTGCGCCACTCGAATTCGATGCCCAGATCGATCCGGTCATCATTAGGCTCAATAGCGTTGAGTACGCTGATAGGCGTGTCCGGCTGATTGTCGCGCATCGCCTGGCGTACCACATCGCTGCATTTATCCTCACCGAAAACGGTCATCAACTGCCGTGTAGTCATGGTGTACTGCCGGTAGATCGTATCCACAAGTCCGTCAGCACCGAGCCCGAGCCAGTACTCGCCGACGGTGTAGGCACGGCCGCGCAGAACCTTGTCGAATTCCTCATACACCGCTACTGCGCCACCGCCAAACGCGATCAATTCCAGGTACAAGTGATGCAGGCAGTTGTAAATGTTACTCCGGGCGTAGGTCGCCATCATCCGCGCCTGCACTGCTGACAGCCACTCACGTACCTCATAGTCATCGGCGAGGTCCGGGTCTTCGACGGTCAATGCGAACCAAGGTCTGCTTGGGGAGGTCAGGCCCGACATCAATCCAGCACCTGCAATCCCCATCGCACGCAACGGCAAGCCATCATAAATAGACGTGTCATGGCGTTGGCCGTCGTTGTACGTCGATGCACCCCCGCTGCCGAGCGGACGCCCGTGGTACGGCAGCAGGTTGTCACGCAGGTCCGTCCAGGTATCAACCCAGGACGAGCGTTGCTTCTTGAGCTGTGCGAGCCGCTGGGTCAGGATGGAAATGGTTTTGGTGTCCGCGTCCATCTATTCTCCGAGCAGCGTTTTACCACCAGGCGGCGGCGGAACCGTGCCGAGCGGCGAGGTCTTAACCGTGTTCCCGAGCCCACCAGCCGCGGCAGCCAGACGCTTTTGCCGGGAACGTGCGTTCGACACGGTTGTGTCCGCGTCCTTCAGCGGCTCCGGCGGCGGCGGCGGTTTCGGAATACTCGGCTTACTTGAGAAGCACATATGCTCACACCACTTTGTAACGAGAGGTTGTCATAGATACGGCGCGTGTTTCATTTTCGGGCGGTTGCGGCGCCGGAAACCGTGCTTTAAGATCCACCTCCATGATCCGCGCCAAACAGTCGAGCATGTCATCGTGTTCGGCCACGGGGAACGCCAGGTATTCGTCATGCACGAACTCGTTGATCAGGTCGCGGGACCGCCGTTCCCGGTCGACGTACAGCAACCGCCGCGGCAACCAGAACCGCCCCTGCTCAAACAGCGGGATGGTCCGACGTATCCGATCGTTCTTAGGCATCTGCCCGCCGAGCTTAATGATCGGGAACCGCCAGTTCCGCCGCTCCATCTCCAGTGTGACGAACTCCACGTCCGCCTGCAGCCCGTAATGCTCGTAGCCGGTGCGTATCG
>Ga0307928_10000536_pt1 | contig 28471 bp, 50 predicted proteins | sample AceLakmetagen232_FD_201815 | JGI IMG/M metagenome (GOLD analysis project Ga0307928, IMG submission 201815) | Saline water microbial communities from Ace Lake, Antarctica - #232 | ecosystem: Environmental > Aquatic > Non-marine Saline and Alkaline > Saline | place: Antarctica: Ace Lake... | reverse complement strand
ATGGCAGATCAAAGAAAGAAAGGATCAAGAAATGGATCAAAGAGGAAAGAGCATTTGGGAAAAGATTAAAAATATCTCCATCCATAACAAATCAACATATTAAAATGAAATTAGCAGGTTATCATAATATTGCAGGATTAGATAAAAAGGCCGTTGATTACATGGGATATAAAAATAGAGCAAAAATCAAGATCCTTAAAACAAGGAACAAAGATTATTATACAATTTGGAGGAAAAAGAAATAAAATGAAAAAGAAACAAACATTTATGCGAATTGATAAAACCCTTTTGGCCGAGATCAAGAAAGCCAAATTGGTGAAAGGTGAAAGTTATGCCGAAGTTGTTAAAAGATTAATTAAAAAGGATCGGGAGAAAAAATAATGGATAGAATTAAAGAACTTAAAAGGAGAATCAGGAAAAAGAAATTTGTTTATAAGAAAGTTTCAGCAAGATCAACAGGGATGGGTGGAACAAATGTTAAAGCAGAGATCTTTAAAATTTCTAAAAATACCTTAACAAAAGTTGGAGATGTTGGTTGGAACACAGCAGGTTATAGGGGAGATGAAAGCACAGTTTTTAATGAATTAAAGGAATTGGGTTTAATCTCAAAGAAAATCCAAAAAAAGAAAAAGGAAAAGGGAAATGAGAATTATTATTCATGGGGAGATAAAGAGGCCTATGGATTACACATTGATGAATATTAAAATGGCAAAAATGAAAAGATTAAATAAAAATAGATCTAAAGGAAATATTGATTATAATTTAGCAGTAGAGTTAAATTTGGTTGCAGAAAATGAGAAAGAATTTTATGATAAAGAAATGTGGTTGGGAAAAAATTATGCAAAGAAATATGCAAAAGGAAAGTTTAATTTTTCACAGGCAAAACAAGGTGTTAAGAATTTATTAGTTACTCCAAGAGCAAGAGCATATCAAAATGAGTGGGGTGTTAAGGTTGGAACTAAGGAAAGAGATGCAGTTACAAAAGCACGATTAAGGGCGATCATGAGAAGAATTAGAGAGGGGGAGTTTAAATGAAAGCAAAAAAGAAAACTAAAAAGGCCTTAAACTTCGCTGAAAAGATTGAGGCAGGTATGAAAGAGGATGTTAAAAAAACTAAAAAAATGATTAAAAAGGAGACAGATATTTCTGAATTTGATTAAAATGACAGGATATTCAAAATGGTCACAGGAATTTGTCGGACAATACAAAGAAACAGGAACAGTTAAGAGATTAACCAAAGAGATCAATGAGGCAACTTCTAAAAAAGATACACAAAAAGAAATGGATCAAATTCTAAAAGAAGTTATACAAGGAAAATATAAGAGGAGGGGATATTAATGGGATATAGAATTATTAAGGTAAAAAATAATCAATGGGGATATAAGTATCAGTTAAAATCAAAAGGGGGTAAAAGATAATGGGAAAAACAAGACTTGACCAAGTAAGAAGATCAAAACAGGATTGGGAGAGAGGTAGAGGAGCAAGGAAAATTGGAAATCCAAGATATAAACCTGTAAAAAGGCGAGATAAAAATGATGTTCTTAGAAAACTTTATATTTTAAGAAACAAAAAATAATATTCTTTTGCAAAAAAAGAAAAAATAAATACCTAGAATTAGATCCATTATCCTATGGTGGATCTAATTTTTTCTTTAATTTTCTAATTCTTTAAAAATAGTGTGTGTAACTTAAAAGTGTATCTAAATTCTTAAATACTAATTAATATTATTTTCTGCATGGACAAGGATAAGGTTAAGGAAAGGATAATGCAATGGCAACTTTTAGCAGATCAATTCTTTAAAGATGATGAGAAAGTATTTATTAAAACTTTAAATGGAGATCTGCATTTCTGTAAAGTTGTTCTCGTTGGTGAAACTAAAATCACTGTGGATAATTATGCACCTGAACAACGAGCAGGGGAGAGAAATTATATTGATTGGTTAAATATCGCAAATTTTGATAAGGTCAGGGAGGATGAAAAATGAGTAAGTGTTATAATTGTCAAACAGAATTTACTCTAAAATCTGATGAAATAAAATGTGATAGTTGTGGCAAGGTTATTAATTTTCTTTGTCACAATTGCAAACAATGGTTTTCAATTTATGATGAAGAAAAAGATTCTCCAAAAATACCTTGTGGTGTTTGTGGTTATTATGAATGTCCAAATTGCAATGTTTGTGGAGAGAGATGCTCAAAAGATGATTGGAGATTGGTAATAAAAAAGATATTAAATACTGATTATTGGAGAATTGATAAAAAAGTTAATGAAATTATTAAATATATTGAAGAAATAAAAATTGCAAATGTTAAAAGAGAATGTGAAAGGGGTGTTGGAATTTCTTATGCAAAAAGTAAGATAAAGAATTGTATCGTTAAGATGCAAGGTTATCGTGTTAAAGATGAAGAAGACATGAATTCCTTTAAAGAAAGATTAAATCAAATAATACAAAAACCCATTGGAGGAATATTTACATTAAATCAAGTTAGAGAAAAGGGAAACTATGGTCAAGAATATCGTGATGTTTTTAGTTATTGTTTATGTTTAGGAAAATTAAAAAAAATAAAGATAAAGAAAACAATTGATGGAGAAGAAGTTCAATATTGGGTATATAAAAGAGTTGAAAATGGAGATTGTCCTTATTTAAATTTAGATAAGTTAATTATTAAAGTTTGCCCAAATAAATCTTGTAAAATAAAAGAATTTCCTTTAACACAAACAGAATGTTGTGATCCTCGTTGTAGTTATAAAAAAGGAGATAAAAAAGGGAAACCAAGAAAACTTAAAATAAAGATTTCTAATAAAGATATTTGTGGATTAAGTAGAGGGAGGTTCTTAAAAGATGGTGAATCAAGAATACGAGAGTATTGATGAGGCAACAAATCGACTTATTGCAGGGAAAAAAATTATTAATCCAGCATTTCAAAATAAAGATCTTGCAGAGGAAATCGCATCCGATATTGTTAAAGAGGATTTGGTTAAAGAAAAAGTATTATTAACCGATTCAAAGATGGAAGAAATGGAAAGGGTAATAAATTCCTATTTTGGAAAAAGAGATCTTGCAGAAAAAATTTTGGAAATACAACCCCTGCATTACGATAAAAGCAGAATATGGTGGGCATGGAAACTTAAAGAATTGTCTTGGGAAATTGTTGATGAAACAGATATATTAAATATTGTTGATAGATTAAGTGTTGCAAACACTATTAAATCAAAAGAGAAATCAGAAATATTGGAGGCCTTAAAACAAGCAAGTAGAAAAAAACAACCAAAAAAAGTTGAGAATACTTGGATTCAATTTAAAGATACAATTGTTGATTTTGAAACGGGAGCCGAATTTCCTGCAACTCCTGATTATTTTATGACAAATCCAATTCCTTATGCCTTAAACGAGGACAGATTTTCAGACACTCCAAACATTGATAAAATATTTGAAGAATGGGTGGGAAAAGAATATGTTAAAACTTTATATGAAATAATTGCTTATTCTTTAATTACAGATTATCCTTTACATAGAATATTTTGTTTTATTGGATCAGGAATGAATGGAAAAAGTAAATATTTAGAATTATTAAGAAAATTTGTTGGCACAGAAAATTGTTGTTCAACTGAACTTGATACATTGCTTAATTCAAAATTTGAAGTGTTTAGATTGTATAAAAAATTAATTTGTCAAATGGGTGAAACAAATTTTAATGAAATGAACAAAACTTCTATATTAAAAAAATTAAGTGGGGGAGACTTGATTGGTTTTGAAAAGAAAAGGTGTGATCCTTTTGAAGAAAATAATTATGCGAAGATAATAATTTCCACAAATAATTTGCCAACAACTTCTGATAAAACTATTGGATTTTATAGGAGATGGTTAATTGTTGATTTTCCAAATCAATTTTCAGAGAAAAAGGATATTTTAAAAGATATTCCCGAAGAAGAATATGAATGTCTTGCAGTTAAATGTTTAAAAATGTTAAAAGATCTCATGGAAAAAAGAAATTTTAATAATGAGGGATCAATTGAAAATCGAATGAGGAGATATGAAGAAAAAAGCAACCCCTTTGATAAGTTTTTTAATGAATTTATGATTGAAGATTTTGATAAATTTATAACAAAAGCATCTTTTAAGAATAAATTAAATCAATGGTGTAAAGAAAATAAATTTAGAGAATTAAGTGATCAAGTAATAAATTTAAAAATGAAAGAAAAACATTTTGATTTGAATGAAAGGGATTATATGGATTGGTTTGAGGGTGAAAATATGTCAAAAAAACTCGTTAGAGTGTGGAAAGGGGTTAAATTTAATGATATTGGTGACTAGGATGACTGGAATGACAGCAGTTTCACATAGTATCTACACATGGAGATTAAGTGGGAAGTTACTGTCATTCCAGTCATTCCAGTCATTCCCTCGTAAAAACACCTAAAACCAATCTCCAAAATGACAGAACTTTTTCAAAATAACCGAATAACTCGCTAAAATGACCAAAAGAGGACAATAAACATCAATAAACCAAAACATATATAAACAATCATTTCGTTAAAAGATCATAAAATGACAAGAAAAAGATTAATAACCAAATATTCAAGCACAATCGTAATCAAATTAACAAGATCAGACTTGGAAGATCTAAATTTAAAATTAGGTGATGAAGTTGATATTGATGTTTTGAATAAAAGGGAGACAGATCTAAAATGAAAAGAAGTGATATTTATTTGCTTATAGCCCATGCCTACATTTTAGGATCATGGTTTCAAAAAGATCTTGCCTCACAATTATTAATGTTAATTGTGGCCTGTTTTATAATGATGGCATTTATAATTGTGTCAAAGAATGAACTTAATGAGGAAATGAGGGAATTGAGATTCAAATTTGAAAAAGCAAGATTAGATATGGAGGAAAGGATAGAAATAAAAAAAGAGAGAAACAGAAATAGACTAAAATATTTACAAGATAAAAGGAGAAAAAATGGAAAAAAATAGATCAGGCCAAACAATTGTAACTTCTGTTTCAGTTTCAAAAGAATTCTCAAATTTAATCAAACAATATAACATCTCTCCCACAGATTGCTTTAGAAAGGGTGTAGCAGTAACCTTATGCGATTTAGGGGTTGGGATGTATCAATCACAGAAAAACGAGGATCGTGTGAAATACGTTGAGGAATTCATGAAAAAGATAGAGGCAGATGAAAAACTGCAAGAAAAGTTTGAGAAATTTGAAAAGTTTGAATTAATCTCAAAGCATCTGTCCAAGATCAAGAAAATTGCAGAGGAAATTGAGGGAATATAAAATGCGTGTAATTGATGTATATGATTATGATTTTGAATTCAATCAAAGATACAGGGAGACTTTATTTGAAATAGGAGAGGATAGTTTTGGAGTTTCTCATGGATATTCATATCTCCATACAAGAGAACAACACAAAGCAATGGGAGAGGTAATGGGATTTGATTCAATGATATTTAGAGAACGAATGGAAAAGGAGAATTTGAAATAATGGGAGCAAGAAAAAATGTTGTTAGATTGAGAAAACCCTGCATAAAATGTGGCAAAATGTTCAGGCCAACAGGAAACAGTTGCCGATTTTGTCAGGGATGCCAAAAATGACAGAACTATTATTAACTGAACACGATCTAAGATGTATAATAATGCGAGATTTAGGAATAGAAGAATTTCCAAGAATTTATTTTAATAAAAATCCTATTGCAAAAGATAAAATTAAAGTAATTTATGCAGAATCTAATAAAGAAGTTGATATAGATAAGGAGGTTGAAATATGGAAATAGAAAAAGGATTTGATTTATTATGTTCTGATTGTGAAAAGAAAACAAAGTTTATATTCATTGGGGATGGGCTTTTTCGTTGTTTGTGTTGTGGAAAAGTTGTAAACAATTGTTATCGAATTAAACAAAATATGTTGGATGAAAAGAAATAATGGGAAAAAGAAAAAATGTTGTTAGATTGAAAAGGCCATGCAGAAAATGTGGCAGGATCTTTCAACCAACAGGAAGTTGTTGTAAAGTTTGTCAGGGGTGTCAAAAATGAATAATGAAAAAATAGAATCTTTAAAACAAGAAGTTGATGAGAGATGGAGCAATGAAAGTCAAATAGGATATTCTATATTGGCTTTGAGATATGCCATTGTAATTGCTCATAAAAAAGGTGTTGAAGATGGGAAAGAAATTTTACATAATTTTTATTTTAAAGGTTTTAAAAATCCTGTGGTAATTGAGAAAGAAGTGGGAGAGGAGTGTAAAAAATGATCACAGGAGATGCTTTGCAAGTTTATTTGGCAGTTAATGGTGTTGCAACATGTTTTAATTTTGTAATGGTTTGGGTAATTATCAGACATTTAGACAGACAGGAAAAGGAGAAAATAAAATGATAACCCCAATAATTATAACTTTTACGATTTTGCTGATCATCTTTTCAATTTTAGATCTAAAATTTAGATTTATTCCATCAGTTTTCTTAACAGCAACGATAATTGCATTAACTTTCACAAGATTTGAGAATTTCAGGTGGGCAGTGACCTTTGGTTTAATTGGATTTTTATTGTGGGAATTTTCAGATGAGAAATTTGGGGTTGCAGATATAAAAGTTATGATCATGATGGGATTTTTTATAAATAATATTGGAGCAATGATTATTTTATTATTGATCTTTGCAGTTGGCCAATTTGTTTATATCTCTTTTGTGCATAAATTTGCAAAGTTTGAGGAGATTCCATTTATTCCAATGTTTTTGGCAATTTGGATTGGTGGAATTATCGGGGGGATCTTTGTATAATGGATATTTATTTTAATCAAGGATGTTGTGTTGCATTTCTCGTTGGTTATTTTGTGATGGGCACATTTTTCAGTGCAATGATCAGGCAAGACATAGATGTTATGTTAAGAATATCAACAGGGGTTGTTGGAGCATTGATCTTTGGATTTTTATTTGGAGCAATTAATAGGAGATCTAAAAATGCCTAGTTATCCTGCAATAACATCAAAGACAATTAAGTATGATTCCCCATCAGGAAAAGTTAATATTGGAAAATATATTCCTCCTTTTGAAAAAGTTAAAGATGGTTTTGGATTTATGGGGGTTGTTGTAGAAGATGAGAAAGCCAAGAAAATTCAATGCCATATTTGTGGAAAATGGTTTCAACAATTAGGACAACATTTGAATCACACACATAAAACAAATAGTGTTGAATACAAAAAGAGATTTGGATTATTATGTTCAACTGCATTAAAAACAAAAAAAATGCGATTAAGACAGAGTGAAGTTATGAGTGATATGAGAAGAAAACATAAGAAACACAGATTTAAATTTAAAAAGAATAATAAATTTGCAGGAAATAGAAAAGGAGAAACAAAAGCAGTTGAAAGTAAAAATAAATATGGAGTTTGTGATTTACAAATAATGCAAAAGATAATTGAATTAAAAGAAGAATTAGGAAAAGCACCAACACTCACAGATTTAAAAAATAGATATGGAGATGCGTTTATTTTCCATATTCAAAAAAGATATAAAAGTTATGTTGATTGTTGCAAAGAGATTGGATTTCAAGCAGGATATTCAAATTTTAATCCAAAATATAGCAAAGAATATTTTATTGAAAAAGCATTAAGCAATGAGGCCTCATTGAGAATTTTCACAATCAACGAGGAGAGGGCATTTTACAAATATGTTAAGGGTGGAGTTCAAGAATTAAAACAACTTGTTGAGGTGCATAATGCCTGAACAAACAATGACAAATCCATTGGGCATGAAAAGTATAAATGAAATTAAAGATAAAACTTATGGAGAATTACTTGGAGATATTATCAAAAGAATTTTCACATGGGATTGGGTTTTTACTAAATATTATGAAAAAATAATTGTGATTGGATCAATTGCATATACCCTGATTAGTATTTGGAGGTGGATAATATGATTGGATGGTTTATTAAATTTCTTGTTATTGGTTGTGCAGTTATTGGAGCAGTAGTTATTTGGAGGTGGATATTTTAAATGGTAAATAAAAATAAGGAAATGCAAAAAATAATGCAACAAACATATAAAAAACCTTTTTGGGATCAGTTTAAAGATTTTGTTGGAATCTTTTTTCTTGCAATATTTGCTTTATTGTTTGTTTGTATGATCCTTTTTTTGATTATAACTTTAATTGAAAATCCTTTGAGTTTAGCAATTCTTTGTGCAACAACTTTTTTAATATTAATATGGGTGTGGGGAAATAGATAATGGGATTTTTTAAGAAATTATTTTCAGGTGAGGAGAAAGAAACAAAGTTAGAGAAAGAAATAAAGCAAAATGTAGAGAAAGGAGCAAATTATTCTCATGTAACGAGAGAAAATAAAATCATGTGCAATGGTTGTAGCGAGGAGATTGAGGGAAAACCAAGAATTAAAAAACATGGTGGTAAGATGCTTTTTTTTCACAAAAGATGTTGGAAAAGGATGTGCAAAGGCCAATTGCCAATAGTAAAATGAATAAACAAAAACAAAAAGAATATACAAAATACAAGAATGAACAATTTGAAATCCTTAAAGGACACTTTGAAAGAATCATGCTTAGATGTCATAATAAAATGATGGAGTTGGAGTTTGGAAAATGAGTCTAAGTGATAAAATCTATAATCGAAGCAATAGCGACAATATTAAAATTGAAGATGTCAAAGAATTCATTAAAGAATTGAAAGAGCATTTTACTGTTAAACAATGTGTTTGTGTTCATTGTAAATGGTGTAAAAATAGGATTTTTATTGACAAACTAGCAGGAGATAAATTAATATGACTTTAAGTAATAAAATTAATTGTTTTAAAGGTATTGATGATTTAACTTATTATGGTTTTAAAACTAAAGATGTAAAACAAGCAATCAAAGAAGAATTAGATTTAATGGAAGAATTTGGTTTTATTTGTGATTGCAATTTATGTAAATCATTTTTAGAGGAAAGACAAAAATTATTCGGAGATAAATTAATATGAGACAACCAAAAATAACCCACACATTACAGGAATTAATTAAAGCAGGTTTTGAAGTAGTTAGCACATCACCCTTAATTTATTTACGAGAGGAGAAAAACGATATAATGGTTTATGAGGAAGTTCCAAGAGCAAACAAATTTGCATTACAATGGTATGGTAAATTTAGATACGCCCCAAATATGGTTAAGCATTGGGCGAGGAGTGTTTGAAATGAAAATTGATATTTTATCTTTTTGCTTAGGAGCAATATCTGTTTATTCAATGTATGGCTGTTTTTATATTGTTGCAAGTTTATTAAATAAATTATATAATAAACAAATCACGACGGAGAAAAAGAAATGAATTATAGAGAACACTATACAAGACTTATGGAAAGTGAATTAGGAGAATTAGATTATGAAGATAAAGAAGTTTTAGAATCAGTAATTAATTTTAATAGAATAAGCGATAAAATGGAGAGGTTATTTTAAATGACTTTCTTTAGGGAGAATACGAAATGAAATCAAAAAGTATATAAATAGAGTGTGTGTAATTATATTAAGATGGAAAAAGAGGATGAGAAAAAAGATAACAAGATCAGATGTTCAAAATGTGGATCTCTTTTCGGATATTTGAAAAGTAAGGAAAATATTTGGAGATGCAGATCTTGTGGCAACGAGGATAAAGAGGTTATTGCTTAATGGCCGAAGTAAGTTTGGCATCGGTTAATCCTTTTGGAGGTGTTGGAGGAATTGGGTTAAGTTCTTTTGCAACAATTATTTTAATTTGTTTTATTGGGGTTTTTATTTTAGCATTGATCGGAGTTTTAGTTTATTGGAGAGTTATTAAGAAAAAGTTTTGGATCAAGATTCATGTTTTTAGATTAATTGGAAATGTGCCAACAAGGACAGCAATTTATTCTGCGTGTGAAGTTCCTTTTGGAATGGCAGGAGATAAATTATGGAAAGTTGCATCAGGAATGTTGAAAATTAAAGCAATCAAATGGTTGCCTGTTGGTAAAATTCAAACAGCACCGAGAGAGTTTTGGTATTATATCAGGGAAGATGGAGAATGGATCAATTTTCAAATGGATGAGTTGAATAAGATCTCAAAGGAAATGGGGATCAGGTTTGTTCAAGAGGATATGAGATTGCAAAGATTAGCAACAGAAAGATTGTTGGAACAAAGATTGATGGATAAAACTTTTTGGGAAAAGTGGGGAACAACTGTTATGTTGCTTATTGTGTTTTTGGTAGTTGCAGTTTGTATGGTTGTTATATTTTATCAATTCTCAAAACTGTTGGATCAATTTGGAGAGGTTGCAAATGTTAATGCTCAAACATCTAAACTCCTGTTGAGAGTGTTTGGTGAAAATTATATCACATCAACAGGAAATTACACAGGAGGAGGCACAGGCCTTGTGCCTGTTTAATTAAGATGGCAGATATAACGTGGGTATCAGGTTTTTTAACTCCAATTGTTAAATTTATTTTTCTTGCAGGATTTTTTGGAACTTTTGCATATTTTGTGATCAAAGCAGGTCATAATGCGTGGAGTAAATCTCTTAAATTTACTTTCCAATATCACCTTTTAAGAAAACCTTATCCTGTTGAAACTGTGCAGTGGTGCATGGATTGTATTGATCAGGGAATTGGTTGGTATGATGCAAAGAAACTTTTGATGGTTAAATCAGTTCCTCAAAAACAGATCAATGAAACTTTGTGGATTTATGATCACCTAATTATAGAACTAAAAGGAGGTAGTGAAAAATATGGCGGAAAGTTTAAAGGAATTAGTGGAAAAACTGAAAGAGCAAAAAAAGGGAAACTCCCCAACACCAACAACTCCAACTCCTGAAAAAGCAGTTGAAGTTCCACAGGAAACACAGGTTGCAGAGGAAGTTCCACAAGCACCACAAGTTCCACAAGCACCAAAGGTTGCAGAGGAAGTTCCACAGGAAACACAGGTTGCTGAAAAACCCACAAATGATGCAGATACGCAAAGAGTTTTGATGGAAATGGAAATGTTGCAAAATGATGGGAGATTCAGAGTTGAATTATTACATCAACTTCAAGAATTAAATAAAGCAATGGTGCTTATAGCAGGGGTTTTGGTTAATCGTGAAGATGACAAAAAATAGTGAAGATTTTGAAAAGGCAAAGCATGACATGAAGATGGAAGAATTAAAATTTAAGCGAGAAAGCGAAAGAATTTATCATGAACATGAAATGGAAAGAGGCCGAATTAAAAGTGCAGAGATCAGAAAGATGCAAATGAGAAAGGAGGCAAATAATTCATACAGGCATTAAAATGGAAAAAAAAGATCTTCTATTTTTTACAGGAATAATCGTGATCTTAATATTATGTGGGGTGATCTTAACCATAATGAAAATGGAAGTCACCCAATGTTTGAAAAATCCTTATGTTTACGGAGCATCCCATATGGGAAATGTTGAGTGTTCGTGCCAACAAAATAATAATCCAAGATGTCCTGCAAATTTCTTTTTCAATGATACATCTTTTAAAAATCCTCCAACAATATGTGAGAATACAAAAGGCCTGATCACAAAGGTTGATTGGGATGCTTTGAATTTCACAGGATAAAATGGAAAAAATAAGAAATCAATTAAGATGCACAGTTTGTGGAGCAGAGGTTTACACAATATCAAAAGAAAGAAGTTGTTATAAGTGTGAATCAAACATGATCTTTATAAAAACTGTTGAAAAAAAGCGAGTTTTCAGAAAGACTTAAATAGTTTCACACACACTATTTATTGTCTATAAGACAGGAAATGAAAGGAAATGATTATAAGGAGGTATAAAAAACATGGAACAACAAAATCTCGATAATTGGGATGGATTTCTTGGATCAAATTTTCTAAAAGCAGAAGATCTTGAAAACGAAGATCAAATATTTGTCTGCGTTGGAGTTGAAATGGATCAGGAAAATGAGAGGCCAATGTTAATTCTTGAAACAGATGAGAAAAAAACAAAGTTTGGGTTAAATGTAACCAATTCTAATTTTGTAAAAAATACAGGAATTAAAAGTCCAACTGAATTAATTGGAAAAAAGATCCAATTTAGAATTGTTCAGGCATTTTCACCCAAAGCAAAAAAGGAAGTTGATAGTTTAAGAATCTCAAAGGTTGAGTAAATATCAATAATCCGTAAAATTTATATATTTTATTTTCTTTTTTTTATAATCACCTCTTTTGATGGGGGGATTACTTAAAGGAGTTGATCAACACATCCAAACTTGTGCAAAGATCGTTCCTTTCCCCTCATTTTTTTAATAAATTTGCCTCAATTGTTTCAATGCTCTCCTCTCCCGACTTATGCAGGTAAATCTCTGTTGTAGCGATCCTACTGTGTCCTAAATAGTTTTTGATGTCATCTATTACAATTCCCCTCTTTTGCAGTTCTGTGGATCTATGATGCCTTATTTCGTGTGGCCTTATATCTCTACCTAAAAGCCGAATTGATCCTCTCCTGATAACATCATAAACATTTTGTTCATTTAAAGGAGATCCATTTTTCTGTGCAAATAATAATCTCTTTGATGCTCCTAATTGTTTCACTTGATCCCAACTTTGAACTCCATCAGGGAGTAATTTATTCAGTAACTTTTCAGCAGTTTTGGGATCAATTAAAACCATCCGTTCTTTGTTTCCTTTTCCCAACACAACTAATCTGCACATCTTTTCAGGATCTTCCATCAACTCCTCCCACTTGAAAGATCCAATCTTAATTGATATAATCTCAACTCTCCTTAATGCACCCTCCAGAAGTAAATCAAAGATCATGCCTTTCTGAAATTGTTCTGCATAAAGTCCTGTTCTCATTATCTCAATTTCCTGTGGGGTGATCTTCCTGATCAACTTCTTTTCCTTGTTGCCTCTTGCAATTTTAGGGGGAACATATTCCTTGCTTTTCATATCACAATAATTTTTAACCATCCCTCTCACAACAGAACAATTCTTATGTTTAATAATAAACTTATTAAGATACTCATCACTCTCCCATTGATCAGGATCAAACTTTGAATAATAATATAGATAATGTTTCACAGTTCTTTCCTGCAATTGTCTGATCTCATAGAGGTATTGGATGAACAGAAGTGCATCCTCTTGATCCTTGAACTTCACCATCCTAAATATAGGAAGATGGTGTTTAAATAGTCTTGCTTTCTAATGGTATATTAGCATGTTTGGTATGTATATCAATTATTTTTGGGGGGTGTGTTGAAGTTATCTCTCCAAGTGCCATTGCCGAGTGAAAAATCCAATATGCCCAAATTTGGGCTTTTCTGCCCTTAATATGCCCAAATTCTTTATAGACTATCAAATTGTTTGTCATCTGTTTTCTCTTTTTTTGTTTTTCCATACAAATAATTTGAGATCAATCGTGGTTTGCCCTCTTTGATTAATCGTTTGGCCAATCTATGCTTGATCACTGTTGCTGATAGTCCAATCGCATCACCAAATCCAATGATCTCATCAGAGTTCTTGACACTGCCCTTGACAAGTCGCTTGTAAAGTTTTGTAAAAGGATCATCTTCCTTTTTCTCCTCGCTGTCGATGTTCATATCATCTTTCAACACGATGCTCCTCTTGTCATTTTTGATCTGTTGATACATCGCCTCTTGCTTTTTGGAGAGTGGAGGGAATCGAATTAAACCCCTAAATGTTGTGAGTTTGGAGTAGTTAGGATTTCTTATTTTTTTCATAATCCAATCTCTTTCAATTTTCTCATTAGTCGCTTGGTCCCAACGATCCTTGCAATAGACAACAGAATTTGGAGTGTGAATAATTGCAACTCCTCTCCTTTTAACAGTGATTTTCATTTTTGTTAAATTCTTAATCTGATTATCAATCACCTGAAAAGCAGGAACACATGAAAGAGATAAATTCTCGTGATCACGTAGCATATTCAATTCTTTGATAATGTTTTTTTGTTTTTCAGATTGAAAATCACGATTGAAAACACAGTTAATGAGTTCATCAGGGATTGAAATTCCTTGCCATCCTGCAAGAAATTGTTGCAGATCATCTTGCGTATAGATCAATGAAACTTGTGGAACAAATTTATATTTTTTACCCTCTTTAAGTTTCAATATCTTTGCGATCCACTCCTCCTCAGTTAAACCCATTTTTCTCCCAACTCTTTCATAATAATATTCAAGTGTTTCAAGTCTTAACATATATAATCTATGAAATTCTTTTGAAACTTTTGATGCAATGTGAAATGCAAGAGTTGATTTTCCTGTTCCTGTTCCACCCTCGATCACACAAAAAAAATCATATTTATTTAGAAGTGTTGCAACAATTGTCCTCGTTAAAGATGCAAGATTCCATCTTAAAACTGATTTACCCATTTAATCTTCCACCTTTTTTTAAATTCTGTTCAGCAGTAAGCCATTGATGATTTTCAGGTGCAAAGGCAACTTTGATTTGTTTATGATCTGTTAAGTCAAAAGAACAAAGGGGAATTATGTGATCAATATGATATTTTTTAATATCTTTTGGAAAAGGTTTAAGATGATTTATAATTTTTTTATAATTAATTCCATATTTACTTGATGGAAATTGTTTTCCATTTCCATATTTATCTAAAACCACCCTTAATCTTGTTCGTAACCTACACCTCATTTTAAAATCAGAATCTGTTTTTCTCCTTTCCATCTGATACTCTCTCATATATTTTTTAACTTTATTATAATTTTTCATTTAATATCCATCCTCAACAGATCTCATTATCTCATCAAGATCAAGAGTGTCGGAAGTTCGGAATATTAAACCTGCACGATTCAAAATAAAGTTTAACTCATCTTTGATTGATCTTAAAATATCAAAACACTTTCTGAAATGTTTTTCATTAATCTCCAAAGTATCCTCGTTTGTTATTTGATTTGTGATCCACTTTGCAGATGCACTTACATTTTCCTCAACCATAACTAATCTTTCAAAAAGAACTGCCATCAATTTCTCATCATAACCTTTTTCAATTGAAAATTTACAATTCCCAATTAATTGTCTTAAATGAAAAATCATTTTATCCATACCCTCAACTCTTTTTTCAGGAATCTTTTCAGTAGGAATGTTATCCATATCATCTTTCTTTCCGAACATTGCGATCTCCTCATTTAGATCAACTTGAATTAATAATCGCAGGATCTTCACTTTCATGTAACCCTCGCTGACATTCCATGCCTGTGTTCCAATACCAACAGAATCCTCCCCACTCTCTGAATTTTTACTGAATTTAGCCATATAATAGTTCACCTTTTTCACTAAAAATAGTGTGTGTAACTTTATAAATCTTTTAGTTATCCAATAATCTTAAATAGTAGTTATACCTCTGTTATACATGGCAACAGGAAAGTTATCACAGCAAAGATCAACGAGTGTTCAATCAGCAAGATCAACAAGATCACAAAGAGTTCAGCAAAATCAAGCAAATAAAAGAGCAAGATTAAAATTTGAGAGATCACAAACAGAGGCACAAAGATTAAAAACAGATGTTTTTGTTGAAAAAGATGTTGTTTCTAAACAAAATTATAATATTTATAGACCAAAAAGTTATTCTGCAAATAGATGGGCAAGATTAAGTGATTCAGGTAAATCAAGGGCAATGAGACAATTCATAAAAGGGAGAGGCCAAGAGTGGAATTTTAGAAAAGGAAATTTGGTTGTTGATCGTGTTGCACAAAGAGATGTCACAACTAAAGATCCCTTTACTTTTCAAGAATATACAGGAGAATATAAAAATTTATCTCCTGATGTTAAACAATTTTTCCAATCACCAACAGAGATCACAACTGAAAAAAACAGAAAAATTGAAGTTCAAAGATCAATTGTTGATGCAAGGTTGGTTTCTCTGAATAAAAAAGTTTCAAATAAGCAAGACAGTTTAAATGATATAAATAGTCGAGATTATAGTTATTCCACAAATCCTGAAACAAGAAAAAGACAACAGGAAAGCAGAAAAAAAGACATTAAAGATAAAGAAAGAGATCTCCAAGAGGCACAAGCCGAACTAAGATATTTACAAGGAGAGGCAGGAAAGGTTGATACAGGATATTTAGCAGGTGATCTTATTGGATATGCACAAGATAAATCAGATTATGATCGCAGGAGATGGGATTCAAAAGGTCGTGCAATTTCCGAATTTAGATCAAATTTAAAATCAGGAAATTTGGATTTAGATCTTTCAAAAATTTATAAAAGTGGATCACAGGACAAAGCAGGTTTAGAGGCAATAAAAAAACAATTAACTTATAGTAAATACCAAACAAAAGTTGCAGGTTTTAATAAAAATGTTGCGATCAATAAAGGTTTAACAAAGTGGGCAGAGAAAGTTGGGTATACAAATCTCTCCCCTGAAAATCAAAAAAGGATCAATCCACAAGCAGTAAAGTTTGCAGAACAATATCCAAACGAGGTTTTATCATTTAATAAAAGTGGGGGAATTGAATCAATTCAAAGTGAGGCATTTGGAGAAACATTATCAATTGCAAACTATAATGCAAGAATTGAAAAACAACAAAAAAGAATTGCAGAGGTTGGGATTGATCAATTTACTTATGAGGAAACTTTAAAAGAAGTTCCTGCCGAAAATCAAAGAAGAAAAGAGGAGAGATTACTCGCCGATCAAAATAAGGAATTACTCGCTGAACAAAATAAGGAATTACTCGCTGAACAGAATAAATATAAAAATATCTTTGATGATACACGTGATAAAATTATTGCAGGGGAAAAATATTTATTTGATGTTGGAAAAATAGGTCTTAAAAAACTTACAAGTAAATATCCTGATAAAGTTCCAACAATGAATTTGAATACAGGAGTTTATGACTTAGAAGATCAAACAATTCCCACATCAGGAGCAGAACTTTTATTGCTTAAAGAAGAACAGAAAATTGGTGCAGGAAAGTTTGTGGTAGATCAAGGACAAAATTTATTTGATGTTGGAAAAATAGGTCTTAAAAAACTTACAAGTAAATATCCTGATAAAGTTCCAACAATGAATTTGAATACAGGAGTTTATGACTTAGAAGATCAAACAATTCCCACATCAGGAGCAGAACTTTTATTGCTTAAAGGTGAACAAAAGACAGGAGCAGGAAAATATTTAGTTGATACGGCCTCCCCAATTGTTAAAAAACTTACAAGTAAACATCAGGTATATGATAAAGTTCCAACCTTTGAGGGATATGGAGATATTAAAGATGGGGGTGTAAAGTTTGCAGGTTATGAACAACCTCCAATGTCAGGAGCAGAATATTCAGCACTTAATGTCTTTGAGGGAGGGAAATGGCTTAAAGAAAGAGTTCATTTTGAATATGCTGAACAACCCCTTACAATTGGGAAAAAGTCGCCAACATGGGATCAGGATATGAATTTTATAGGATATAAAAGAAATATCAAAATTGGATCTCCTTTTTCTTATGAAAAAAATGAATTTCCAATAATGTTTGGATCACCCCTAAATATTAAGTTTGGAAAATCAGAAGTTCCAACAGATTTTGAACAAGATCATATTGAGTTTAGAGAAAAGGCAACAAGTGAAATAAGACCTCAATTAATTAATTGGGGAACAGGAAAAGAAAAAGTTGCCAAATTTGACAAAGAAAAAAGATGGAAATATGATGATGTTTATCAAGATGCTTTTATAGATGCAAAGTTGTATGACATGATTGTTAATAAAACTTCTTTTGAGGAGGCATCATCAGATTTTAAACAAAGTGATGTGGCCAAAGATATTCAACAACAATATTCAAAAGAATATGCAGAAGATTACAGACAATTACAATTAGATGCAGGTTTTGGATTTAAACAAATTGTTGCAGGAGTTGGGGTTGTTGGGATTGGGTTGGCAGTTACAGGATCAAAATTAACGGACAATCCCGTTGATGTTGTTGCAACAACAGGAGCAGTTTATGGTGCAACAGCAACATTGGGAGCATTGCCATCAGCAGTAAAGTTGGGATTATCAGGAGCATTTGTTGTTGGTGGAACAATTAAAACATTTGATCCAACAGCAACATTTACAGAAAGAGGAGCAGGATTAACAATGGCCGTTATTTCGGGAGCATCATTGGGTTATTCGGGAGTTAAATATCTTAGATCTGCAAAAGTTCTCCCAAGAGTGAATATTAAACCCCCAAGAATTTCTGTTAAAGCATCTCAAACAATTGGAAAAAATCTTCAATTTAATAATAAGGCAATTTATGGATCACAGAAAGTATCTCAAACAGTGGGAAAATTAGGGAGTAGACAACCAATTACAACAAAAGGAAGATTTTTAACAAATAAATATCTTGGAACAAACTTTAAAAATATTTATGAGGGTATTCCTGCAAATCAACCTGCACAATATTCAAGAATAACAAATTTTGCAACAGGACAATCCTCTTTAATTAAAACTGCACCAAGTGGATATGAAAATGCCTTTAAATTATTAAAGAAGTCGGGATTTTCAACCCCACAGGCAAAAGCAACATTGGTTTACAATGCACCAAGAGTTTATAATCTTCAATTGGAAAAAGGCCTGATCAGTGTTGGAACAAAGAGTGCAAATGCACAATTCACTCTCACACAAAGACAACCTGTTATTGAATATACAAGTGATGGGGTTAGAGTTAAAACAAGAGGTGCAAGAGTGATCCAAAATAAATATACTATTAATAGAGAAGTTCTTAAAGTTAGCAATAAAAATGCTTTAATTCAAGAGAATAAAATAAGGATTGGGAGTTCTTTAGACAGTAAAGGCAATGTGGTCAAGTTAAAAGACTTTGAATTTTCACAATCAAAATCTATTGTCCACGCATCAGATACAAAGAAAGGAATTGAATATTTAGGGAAAAATAAATTAGGAGAGGATGTTTTCAGATCAGATGCACAATATAGGAATCTTATTTCTATTTCAAAAAATGATTGGTCATTAAAATTCACTCCAAAAAGAACAAAAACAATTGTTGAGGCAATAAATAAACAAACAAAAGGAACTTTTACAAAATCAACATTATATGATTGGAAAGCACCAAATTTATTAAAAGAAAAATTGTTTACACTTTCCTCATCAGGAGAGAGAACACCATATTTAATCACAGGGAAAGACACAGGATTAAAATTAATGCAGGGATCAGGAAAAATACCTAAATTATCAACATCCTCATACGGATCAGGAAAAGATATGAAAAAAGTTATTGATAAAATAGTTAATCCCACAAAAACAACAGGAAAATCATTAATGTTTAAACCTGCAAAACAAAAAGAACTTTTCCAATTGTCCTCACAAGAATTATTGAAAGCACAATTAAAAACAGTAGTCGCACCCCAACAAATTCAAATAACAAAAGTGGGGTCAATAACAGCACCAACAGTTGCAACAAGCAGTTTATCATCATTGGCAACAGGCCAAGAATTAGCAATTGCAACACAATTTGGATCTAAAACAAAAACAAGAACTGATTTAGCATTAAAAAATGTGTTGAAATCAATGAATTTAACCAAAACAGCACAATTAACCAAATTGGCACAGGGAACAAAGACAGCACAGGGAACAAAGACAGCACAATTGCAGACATTTGCAACCACTCCAATATCTCCAACTATTAATATATTAAAGGGGGTAACTTTTACTCCAACACCGACACCAACCACACCATTTGTTCCTCCTGTGATCATTGCAGTTTCAAAAAAAGTGCAACAAAAAAGGAGATCAGGTAGAAATAAATTATCTCCTGAAATGTTTGGTTTATTGCCTGATTTCACATCAAGGGCTATTGGATTAAAACCCCAAGAATTTGGATCAGCAAAGGATGTAATCAAAGAAATGAAAAAATTACAAACAGGTTTTGGAATTAGGAGAGGTGCAAGATTAAAGAAAGTAAAGAAAAGTTCAACAGTTTCAGAAAAGAACTTATTGAAAGGAATTATGAGATAATTTATAAACCTCATCTACCTTAAATAATAATGGATACATGTTATCCAAGTTAAAAGATGGTTGTAAAATTAACTAATCAAGATTTAAAAGATTTGAAAGCACAAGGTTTTGGAGATGCCGAAATACAAAAAGCAGTTGGTGAATTAGAAAGAGAGGATTTGCAGGGATCTTTTGCACGAACTAATAATCCTCAACAACAAGATCCTAGAGCAAATTCACAAATGAGTGCGTTTGCATCAAGACAAGAAGATAATATTGTAAGATGGCAGTTAGAGTTAAATGATATTTTGGAGAGGGCAGAACACATTTTAAGAGGGGATGTTCCAAAGTTTGATGAGGGTCATATTGTTTGGAAAGAAAATCCTAATCCTGAAAACAACCCATTAAATGCAGTTGGTGTTCAGGAGATCATGAAAGTTTTATCTCTTTATGTTAATCGAAATAAAGTTCTTGCAGATTATTCAAATAAAGAAATTAATTTGAAAGTTTTTGATTTTGGGAGAGCAGTTAATAATTTAATTTTTATGAGAGACATTGAATTTGGCATGGACACCGATGAAAAAAGGAAAAATTATGAAATGTTAGTTACAGAATTAAAAGATATTATTCATGATACATACAAGAGGGCATTGGATGGTGCAGAAAAGAGATCATTAAGAGAAATGATTAATGTTACACAAGCGACAAATACTCAATTGGGAACAGGGATGCAAGTAAGTGAGCAGGGAGTTCCAATGAAACAAAGAGGAATCCTAAATCCTCTTAGGTATCTTTCGGGAACAACTAAATAATAAAATGAAACAGAAATTGTAATAAGAACAAACCACTCAAATGGAAAACAATAAATTAAAAATTGCATTGATCTGCATGGTTTTTCTATTTGCAATTATGCCAATGATCAGTGCACGTCCTCCTGTAACAACAGAGTTTATTGGTGATACAAATTTGGTTATTGAGGCAAATGCAATGCCATATTATAAAATCAATGAGGGTACATCAATATTTATTCATGTATTTAATAAATCAAATGGGGTTTCTTTAGATAACACACAAGTTAGTTGTGAGGTTGAATTAACAAATCATAATGGAACATTGCTTTTGAGTGGAACTCCAACATATACAGGTGATTATTGGACAATGACAAGGCCATCAACAATAATAACAGAAAGAGGAAAATATGCAGTAATTATTCATTGTAATAGTTCAGTAACAGCAGGATATAAAACTTTTTTCTTTCAGGCAAATGGTTTTGGTGATGAGTTAGACACAGCACACAGCATCAAATTTAATGCCTCAATGTTTTTTATGTTGGCCTTTTTATTATTATTTGTAACAGGAATCTTTGTGTTTAAAAATCCTTTAGGAAAAATGGCCTGTTATTTTACAGCACACTTAATATTTATTGCAGGAAATTTTGCAATATGGCAATTTAATAATGGATATACAACCCAATTCACAGGCAGTGCAGTGGTTTGGGAAATAATGTTTTACTTTTCAACAATTGCATTATTCCCAATGATCTTAATAGCAATTGCAGGGATGATAATTTATTATGCAACAGGAAAAGAAATAACAAGATTAATAGATCATGGCATGTCCGAAGATGAGGCAATTAAAAGACAAGGGAGGAAATTTAAATAATGGCAAAGAAATCAACAAGATCGCCGATGCAAGTTTCTCACGAATTTAAAACAAAATTAGATCAGATCCAAAAAAAGATCATGATGGCACGAGGAGAAAAGAGATCCCTTAGAGATTTAACCACAGACATTGTTCAATCACAATCTTTTGCAGATATAGAAAAAAACATGATCAAAGTTCAAAAAGATATTGATAAATTAGACATAAAAATTAAATTTGATATGAGGAAAATATGAAATCTTTAATGAGAAACAAAAAAGGTGGCCTCACTGATCTTTTTATATTTATGATCATGGCATTTTCAATCATTTTAATAAGTGGAATCTTTATTTATATGAGCAATATCACAAGTGAAAAGTTGCATGAAACAATGGATGATATGGTATTTGGATCAGGCCAAAACGGATCAGAACTATTAGATGACACCTTTGATCAAGTTCCAAAAACATTCCAATCACTTTATTGGATCTCAATTTTCTTAATAGTTGGTATGATCATCAGCATCTTTATTGGATCTTATTTGGTAACAACAAAACCAATATTCTTTATTCCATATATTTTCATAACAATAATTGCAGTTATAGTTTCAGTTGGAATAAGCAATGCCTATGAGATGATTATTGAAGATCCAACACTTTCCTCGACATTTGCAGGATTTATTGGTGCAAATTTCATAATGTTGCATCTCCCGATGTGGATTTCAGTAATTGGGATCACAGGAGCAATAATTATGTTTGTCCGTATGGGATCAAAGGATGATGAAATTTATGGAGGTGGAATTTATGGATAAAAGGATCTTATTTGTGATCATGTTTGCAATGTTGATCATGATGCCATTAGTTTCTGCATTTGAATTTGATGATGTTAAAACTTATGATGAGAAAACAAAAACCTTAACAATAACAAATTGCCAAATATGGTTGGGAATATGTTGGAATGAGGGAGAGAAAATTGCAGAGGTGGAGTTGAAAACCCCACAAGTTAATTATCTTATTAGAGGGAAAGATAGGAAATTAATAGAATTTGAGGTTACTAATGAGAAAAATGATTATTCTAATTTTTTAAGGCAAATTGATTTCTATGATGTTAAAAGAGGCATGGCGAAAATGCAAAAAGATTATGTGATCAAGTATAAAGTTGAGAGAACAGAAATTGTTGAGGATTTTAAAATACAATGTAAGGATCAAGAGATTTATAATGCAAAAAATGATACAACATCCATTGAAAAGGTTGATTGTAAATCAGTTAAAGTTGGAGAACATGAGGTTGATATTTCTGAATGGGTTGTTTTAGAGGATAATGTAAAACAAAAATTGCCATTAGGATCAATAACCATTGGAGTTTTTGGAGAGGTTTTGCCTGATGAACATGGAGAATTGATCCCAACATTATTTGGAAAATTAGTGCCTGAATGGGCAGAATGGAAAGATAGTTATTCAGTTGGCCTTGTTAGTTATTGGGATTTTGAAGAGGGATCAGGAACAAATGCAATTGATAAAGTTTCAGGAACATATAATGGAACAATAACAGGAGGAACTTATGATGTTGGAAAGATTGGTTATGGATTAGATTTTGTTGGAGATGAAACAAATTATGTTGATTTTGGTGCAGGAACACAATTGGGAGGAGATACAACTCCAAACACAGTAACTGTTTGTGCATGGATCTATCCAACAAATAGTGCAGATTATCCAACAATTTATGGATCAAGTGATGGAACAACAAATGGATTTGTGTTTGCATCATCAGTTGGATCTAATGGAAAATTAGGATTTGTTTCAGCATCTAATTTATGGCAATCATCAACAACAGGAATGACTTTAAATCAATGGAATTTTGCATGTCTTTCTATAAGTGCAGGAACAGGAACATTTTATGTTAATGGTGCATCAGATGGAACAACAGCAGGAGGGCAGAATTGGGGAGCAGGAGCAAATTGGAGGATGAATTATTATGGTGCAAATCAAGAAATAACAGGAGATATGGATGAATTGGCAGTTTGGAATAGATCATTAGGAGGTGCAGAAATTGAGGATCTTTATAATGGTGGTGCAGGGATACAATATACAGATATTTTCACAACTCCTCCAACAATTACTTTGGAAAATCCTGCAAATTATAGTGCAATTGCCAAGATCTCACAACAGATCAATTGTTCAGGTTATGATAATGTTGCAATGCTTAATCTTTCCTTAATATTAGATGGATCAGCAGTTAATACAATTTACAATGCATCAGCAGTTGATGTTGATCTAAACATGAGTTATGATGCATCAGGTTTATCTTCTGGGATGCACAATTGGAGTTGTGCAGGTTATGATGATGAGGAAACAGAGGGAACATCAGATTATTTGTGGTGGTTTAATGTTACAGCAAAAGCACCTGATGTTAATTTGATCACTCCAATTGATACATATAATAGTAGTGGAGATGTTGATGATTTTTACTTTAATTTTTCAATGCATACTGATAGTTGGGATAATTTAACATTTAATATTTGGGATAGTGCAAACAATGTTGAGGTTAATAAATTTATAGTTAATGGATCTGTTGATGTTGATTGTTCAGAAATTCTTGATGGAGAATTTATGGAGTTTGATTGTGTTGGGCAGGGCATCACAGATGATGATGATTATCATTGGAATGTTTATGTTTGTAAGGATAACACACTTTGTGCATGGGCAGGATCTAATTCAACATTTACAATTGATGCAACTCCTCCAACAATTTATGGTGCAGTAAATTTAACAAATCTAACAACTTTCTCATTGCCTGTTAATTCAACATGGATAATTAATGCAACAGATCCTCATTTATCAACATGTTCTTATGTTTCAATAGATCATGGAACAACAATTGTTGATTGTAATTCAACAATTCAAACAGAGTGGAATTCAAGAGGAGTTAAAACAATTGATTATTATGTTAATGATACTTTTGGATGGCAAACAGATGGATCAACAACAATCACAATTGCTTATTTTAACATAACTGCAACAGATAATCCTGATCCAATTGGAGAGGGAGGATCTGCAACATTTACTCTTAATTTAGAGGCAACAGGCATAAGTTCTAATTATGCAAATACTAATGCATCATTTACTCTTAATGGAGTGGATTATGCAACAGATACAAAAGATGTTTCTGATCCTGATAAAATTATCATAACAAAAACACTAACAATTCCAATTGGTTATGGAAATTCAACAGGAAAAACATTGAATTGGAATTTTGATTGGGATATAAGAGATAGTGGATCTCTTGCAACAGGATCAACAGCATCAGATATTAAAGTTTATAATTTAACAATTTCAGATAGTTGTGCAGGGAAATATGCTTTTTTAAATTGGAGTTTATATGATGAGGAAAATATTGGAACATCACTAAATATTACAGCACCAAATGTTCAGAATGTTGAGATAGATCTAACAATTACAAGTTGGGCAGATCCAACAATTTATTGGGAATATTCAAAAACATGGACTAACAATATCACAGGTGGTTTGTGTGTTGAGGATGCTTTATTGAATTACACATCATATAAAATGGATTGGATCATTGGTTATGATGCAACAGATAGAGTGAGGGAATTCCACTATTTAGATAATGGAACATTGGATAAAACAGGAGTGATCAATTCCTTAACAACAAAAACAAGTGATTTATATGATCTTGAAAGTGCAGATAGCACAACTTTCTTGTTTACATATACAGATAAAAATGATCTTGCAGTTCCAAATTCTATTGTTCACACTTATAGAAAATACATTGGAGATGGAATTTTCAGAGAGGTCGAAAGATCCAAACAAGATAATAATGGGGAAACTCATGTGCATTTGGTTGAGGAAGATGTGATTTATTATTTCATAATTTCTAATCAAGGAGAAATAATTTATACTTCCGATGTTTATAATGCAAAATGTTTATCAACAATTTGTGAATTGAGTTTGACAGGATCGGCAACAGAAACAAATTGGAGCATATATGATAACGAGGGTGGGAAATATGTGATTACTCCTAATCCTGATACAAGAACAGCAACAGTGACTTTTGATTTAGAGACAATTGGAACTGTTAATGCAACTCTTTATGAATATGAGGCAGGAGAGGTTACTTATATTGATACAGGAAGTTTAACAGCAACATCAGGATCAATTGATCTTGTTGTGCCTTTGAGTTATAGCAATTCAACATATTTTGTAGCAATTGACAGAGATGATGTGTTCATTAAATCAGGATGGTTAAATTTGCAAGAGGGTGGAAAAGATTATTTTGGAACATTTGGTGCATTTTTGGGTGGCCTTGTTGTTTTGGCAATGGTTTTGATGGCAATTTCAGAGGGAATTGGATTGGTTATATTCACAATATTGGCATTAATTGTGATCACAACAATGGAATTGGTTGAATTGTCCTCCCTTGCATTAGTTTCACTCATCTGTGCAGGAGCAATAATAATTTGGAAATTAGTAAAAAGAGCAAGGAGGAGAGGATAATGGCAAAAGAGGGAGGATTTCAAAATTATTTGATAGGATTTGTATTGGTTGCATTATTTGGTATGCTGATATTATCAGCAGTTGTTGATATTGGAACTGAATATGATATGGATACAACAGAGGTTGTTGGAGGAGCAATGAGTTTGGATGAATTTAATGACAGTATTTCCTCAATTGAAGATAATGCACAGGTTTTAAAGGCAATTTTTGAGGAGCAATCAATTTGGAACACAATTGCAGGAGTGGTTGTAGAGGGGATATTTGGAATTGCCTTAACAATGATATTAATGATCTTCTCACCATTTACATTAATTAAAAATATTTCAGAGGATGTTTTGCACGTTCCTGTTTATGTGACCTCCGTTATATTTGGGCTATTGATCTTTTCAATAATATTTTCAATTTGGAGGATTTTGAAGATAGGTGACTAATCACTAAAAAGGAATAACAAAATGGAAAAAACAAAAATAAATAAAATGGAGAAAAAGAAATAATGGCATACCCAAGTCCATCAACAATAAACGCCTCAAAAGGATTCGGAGAAATTATGGTTTATGTAAACAATGTTACAAATTTTTGGTTATCCAACATGATCTTAATTGGAATTTGGATAATTGTTTTAATGGGGTTTTATAAATCTCAAGATGATTTTGCAGGTGGATTAGCAGTTGCAGGATATGTGACTTTTGTGATAGGCATTTTCTTTTGGCTTGGAGGAGCAATTTCTCCACTTGCGTTTGGGATCACAGTTGCAATGGCAATTATAGGAACAGTTATTTTGATGATTGATCAATCATAAAAGTGGATACCCCATATCCCCAACTATTTAAAGAAAAGAGTGTGTGTTATTCTATGATAGGGATTATAATGATCTCTTTTGGATATAATTATAAGGAGGTATAAAAAAGAAATGGAATACAAAACAGATAAGGGTGTAGCAGGTTTAACAATTTTGCTATCATTAGTAGTAATGCTTTTCATAATCGGTCTAATCGTGATGATTTTTGCATTGATGAGTGCAGAATTACAAGATGCAACAACAGATGTAACTGCAATCGGAATAATTAATGACACAGGGTCAGCAATATCATCAGTGGTTGATTGGTTTGACATCTTTATTGTTATTGGAGCAATGGTAGTTCTTATTTTATTGACAGTTATAATCATAACTGCAATAAGATCAAGTGGTATGATTGCAGGTGGATCAGCATAATTGCTGAACACCCAATGACAAATAATGTATTTTAAATCGGGTGGGAGGTAAAACTCTCACCCATTTTAATTTAAAAATGCCATATAAATTTAAGCAGGATAAAGGGGTAGCAGGTTTAACAATTCTTTTCTCACTTGTAGTAATGCTTTTCATAATAGGATTAATTGTAACGATTTTTGCCTTAATGGGAGCAGGTATGCAAGATGCAAGTTACGACACAACAACAGTAAGTGTCGTTAATGAGAGTATTGCAGTTCCATCAACGACAGGGATCACTCTCGCAGGAGGATCAGTTAGAGATGGAGCATGTGGAACAGTTGTTATCACAAACGGAACAGGTGCGGATGTAATTGCATCAGCGAACTACACACAAACAGGTTGTGTCTTGGTGAACAACACAGCAGATTTCATTAACTACGACACACCATTAGTGACCTATTCATACATTTGGGAGGCAGATAATACTGCAACAAGTGTTATGAATAAAACCACAGTTGGAATTAGTGGGGTTGTTGATTGGTTTGACATCTTTATTGTGATCGGAGCAATGTTGGTGCTTATCTTATTGACAGTAATTATAATTACTGCAATTAGATCAAGTGGCATGATTGCAGGATCATCAGCAGGTGCGAACAGTGTTGGAACTGCATAAAGTTACTTTTATTTTTTTCTTTTCTTTTTTTTCTTTTCAAACAGATAAACTTAAATAGTAGTTATACCTCTGTTATACATGAGAAAAACTGATGGCAGATCAAAGAAAGAAAGGATCAAGAAATGGATCAAAGAGGAAAGAGCATTTGGGAAAAGATTAAAAATATCTCCATCCATAACAAATCAACATATTAAAATGGAATTTAAAGAAATAATAAAAAAACAAACAGATAAAAGAGAATATCCAATCCATACAGTCTGGCTTGTAACAGACCAAGCAGGTTTTATTATGAATAAAGAGAAAATGTATTCTTGTAAAGAAGAAGCAGAAAAAAGAATAAAATATCTTAATTCTCCAAAGTTTAGTGGAGAAGCTAGAGTTCATGTTGGAGAATATTATTTAATAACAGACTTACAGAAATTAAAAAGGAAGTTAAAGAAGAAAGATTCGCACAATAAAAACGGAGATAAAAATCAAGATCCTTAAAACAAGGAACAAAGATTATTATACAATTTGGAGGAAAAAGAAATAAAATGAAAAAGAAACAAACATTTATGCGAATTGATAAAACCC
>Ga0307928_10000534_pt1 | contig 28574 bp, 39 predicted proteins | sample AceLakmetagen232_FD_201815 | JGI IMG/M metagenome (GOLD analysis project Ga0307928, IMG submission 201815) | Saline water microbial communities from Ace Lake, Antarctica - #232 | ecosystem: Environmental > Aquatic > Non-marine Saline and Alkaline > Saline | place: Antarctica: Ace Lake... | reverse complement strand
TCACATCACCGCTTGCATCAGATGAGGTGTTAGTTTGTGAATCCATGTACGAGTTAAAGTCTAACCGCTCAAGAAATAATCTAATGCCTGTGTTAACTTCGACTTGCTCAAAGATAGGCGAGGTTGTTACTGCTGCTGTGGTTCGTTGAATACGTATCCAGAACTTATCTTCAATGGAGTTAACATCTCCAGGGCCCCAGTTTGACACGTCAGTAAACGCCCAGGTAATTGAACCGCTTCCGGTTAACCCTGTCGTGTTGTCGGTCGGCGTAAACGTTTCCCATGATTCATTAATATCTAAGTACTCAAAGACTAAACCACAATCGCTTGATGCCACGGTATCTAACGTAATATCAATTGCTGTAAATGGAACGTCATTACCAAAAACAATGTAGTCATCTTGGTTTTCAAGTAGCGTAACTGTTGAACCTGAGCCTGATTCCAAGTCAACTTGAACATTATAAAATGCGGTCATAGCTGGATTGCTTGAGTAAGCGTAGTCCATTGGCGTTTCAAATGTAGTTAAGCCTAGATTTATTTGACGCTCAACAATTGTCATGGCTTCTCTGCCATCACCAATAACCTGCTTGTACTTACCGCGCGTAGTTCTAAGACTCCATGCAGATATCTTTTGCTGAAGCAGTGTGTTGTACATAAGCATTGTTCCATCTGCTTGCGTAGCCAGATAAAGTTTAGCTGATATGTTATCAGGCTCCCATGTACCGTTAGAGGTAATGGTTTGGAATAATTGGTTTGATAATAATCCCGCTGGATACCCAACGTAACGTGCGTCACCGGTATTAAATACAAGCTGCGTTACCTGGGTTTTATTCCCTGACGGATAAAATATTTGATTGTCTAATGCGACCGCTGGTATCTCACTTGCTGGCTGCTGGCACTGAGGTGAGAAATAAAAGTTAGTCGCGGTGATTGCTGTTTCAAATAGTGGGCTCTGCGCAAAGACTCGATTAGATGTTACGAATATAATAGAATCATCAGCGATAATAGACTCGACCGCTTGCTCGCCACGGCCATTAAATGACGCACTGAATGATGATATTGCATCAACTTCTGAATCATCAAAGCTATCATAAATTCCTGCGTCAGAAAACCACACAAGATTCTTAAGAACAGGTGAGCGCCCCAAAATTAAACGGTTAATAAAGAAAGTGCCTCGCGTCGGCCATCCTCTATCTGAACCTGCTGGTGTTCCTGCTGTAGAGTCGCCCCATACTCGCTCACTTAACGATGAAAGCAAACCCGAGATAGCAGACGTTGCATTAAAAGCTGTGATTGTTGTTACTGTTGCAATTGTACCGCCTGAGTTAACTGCGGTTATTCTAGCTACGCCACCGTTCCCGCGAAAAATTCCACCAACGTGTCCGGCTGTATAAATAGCACCATTGGCTGTGATAGTTGTTGCACTCGTTGCATTGGGTGTAAACGTAAACGTGCTCAGCCGGTACTGCGTTCCACCTAGCGTTGTGAAATCAAACGTAGGCATGTACGGTCCAGTTGTTGCTGTACCAAACCAAGGGAGTGTTGATAGTGTCCAGCCTGAATGTGCAGATGTCCGCACTAATTGTTTAATGGCAACTGACTCATGAAGTAATAATATTCTATCGTTGCCAACAACATAATTTACATTGCTGATTTGTGCGTTTGTGTAACCTGCACCGGTAACTGTTGCTTGCAGTACGTCATTATAATAAATATCAATTGCGGATACGGCGTTAGACTGCCTAAGAATTATTGTGTAGACCACATCGTTCGCTGCATCAAACAATAAATCAACGCCATTAACATAGTCGGCGTTAGAAATTACTGCGTCTGAGTTTTCTCTATCTACCATGACATCAACGTAAACAGCGCCAGCCGCTATACGAGCTGCGCCAGTCCAAAGCCCAATCATGTTACGAAGCTTTCTAGCTCCTTTGGTATACACATCAACATCAACACGTGCGTACAGTGTAGGGTCTAACTCGCCGTTGCTGAAGCTATTGTTTGCTGTTCGCATGGGCATAGCTTAACCTCGTCTAGTTCGGTATTGGTATCGTACGTTAACCCAAGGCTGTGAGCGTAGGCTTTCTGTTGGTGTATTTTGACCGTCAGCAAATAAAGCCCTTGAGTGCCATAGATTTTTTTGTGCTTCAATCCTAGCTACCATTCTGTCTGAGTTGGTAACAGACATACCAAGCATGGATGCTAATTCAAACACCATGTACATGCTGAAAGCTGGTGGCCATTTTGAAACGGATAGGCTCTCTGAGTATACGGCATTAAGTGTTGTTTGGTTCGTATTAAGTAAGACTCTATCACCAAAAACTCTATAGTTAACTTGAGGTGTCACATAAAAGAACATGAGAACATCTGCTGGCATTTGCCAATAGTATTCCCAGCCATCAAACGTAGGAGTAAGGGTATTAATAACACTCATTTGTTGAGAGGCTTGTGCGAAGCGCCATCGATTAGAACCCAGCTCTGCCGAGACAAGTGTGTCCAGTAACGCCGCGCCATCTTGCGCAAAGGCACCACCACTAGTAAGCGTGTTAAAACTTTGCTTGCCACAAATTACTGCCGCTTGGCTTACAATTTCGATGGTCGTTGTTGGCGGTGAAAAAGTCATGTTTTCCCCTGGGAGTTTGAGCCGGTGACAAAATGTTACCGGCTCAAGGTATTACTTAAGCTGTTGCTCTTAGAACTTGGTACGTTACTACGGTTGAAGCGCCAGGGTCGCCAGACAATAACACGGTTACAGTATTGGTTGTCGGGGTTACTTTCTGAACTTCAACTGCATTGGTGCTTGCTTCTACTTGAGCAAACACTAAGTCAGTAGAAAGAGCTCCTGTAACTGTGATAGCAACTGTAGCGCTACCGCCACCATCACTTTCTTTTCCTGAATAAACTACGCGAGCACTTTCACCGCTTAATGAAGCAACGGTAACGTTAGTCGTAATGCTTGATACTACATAGATGGCACTTGTATCGTTACCATGAATGTAGATAGCATCACCAACAACCAACGGGCCAACTTCGCTACCACTGGTTAGCACTTGTTGAAACGAGTTAAAGTAAGCACTTGCTGCAACGGTTGCCGCTGTTTCGTTCGTGCCTGAAGCGGTTGCGTTGTACGACCAAACATTTAAAGCTTGGTTGTTAGCGCTAGTGTTTACTCGACCTAAATAATTTTTGTCAAAAGCCATGATAAATCCCCTTGGTTATTAAACGGTGTAAAGAATCTCAACTAAACCGCGTGGGTCAATGACGGCTGAACCGGCTTCTAACCACATGTTGATCAAGTAAGATGTCTTGACGTTTTCCCAAGAAATATCACCACCTAAACGTTCTGAAGATGCATAGCCAACTGCCATCTCGTTATACATGTAAGCTTGACCAGCTGTTAAGCCGTTCTCTTTCATGTCTGGAATAACAAGGAAGTCAACGCCCATGATTGTCATGCCGTTTAAGCCATCAGCTGCGATAGCTTTGTTGTTAACGTAGTCGGAGCTGGTCAACTTGTCTTCATTCATCAAGTCACTTTCAGCTTCAGCGTCGATTAACAAAGTTGTTTTACCACGAGCAGAAGCACGTTGACGCATGAACTTCCGGCTTTCTAAAAACTTAGCAAACGTAAATCCAGTGCCGCCGCCATTAGCTACCTGAGCACCCTGTAAATCTGTAGGCGTGGTTGCATATGTAGCTGCTTCGATTGCGTCAATTAAGATTTGATCTGACCGTCGACCAATGGCCCAAGAACACATCTTGGTATATTCTTCGACTGCATTAACGGCAATTTTGTTTTGGAATGAACGGTCGGCGTACTCTGGCGCATACCAATCTTCAATCGTAACAACTACGTCACGGTTAGAAATGTTCATTGGTGTTACATCATCTTGAGGTGCTTTTTGATTAGCAATACCATCGCCAAAAACTGGGAAGTGAACGCTTGTTCCCTTGGTTCCGGTCTTAACGCGTACGGTATTCTCAAGCAAGAAACCTTCGGATTGGAATTCTGCGTGAGCATCGCTTAAAAATTGTTCGATTTCGATTTGACTAAGATTCAATGACATAGTGTGTCCCCTGATTAAATAAACAAACGTGTGTTTACAACCAGGGTATCCAACTATCGGCCAGGCTTGCGATGCATTGCAAGGTGTCCAGCTTATTTCGGGCCTGCTTAAACTACTTACAATTATAACACTAATGACTACAATTGAAAATCTTTTACAGACTTCGTGTCTCTCGAGTCCTAGCTTCACGGAAACGCCTGGCTAAATCGTCCTCGTGATTTCTATCAACCACACGTATTTTCTCTTTAAGTTCTTTGCGATATGTAATCTTATCGTTCTCAACTTCTTTGGATGATTCAAATTTAGTTGCGCTTGAACCCATAGCACTAGGGACATTTGTTTTAGGTGCTGCCATCAGTCGCAAGTTATTAAATAACTTAAAGTCTGCCGGTGTCATCAGCCAATTGTTTTGAACTAGCTGTGTTTCTTCAGCCGTTAAGTTTTCGCCCATCCACTTTTGACTGTCGCGGTAAGACTGAGCATTGTCCACGGTCAACTCTTTCTTTAAAGCTTCCTCGAACGTCTTGACCATAGCGGTGTTAGCGTCCATGTATTGCTTAGCAAGATGGTTTAAACCTTCCTGTGAAAGCCCTAGCTCTTTGATAGCTGGTACAAGGTTACTTAAGAGAGGGTCGTCTTTTGCAACACCTTCTATGCCTTCCAGGCTGTAGTCGTCGGACGGTGAACCCCAGTATTTCCCCATCTTTTTTTGCAGCTCGAAAGCGGATTTAGCTTGCTCCTCAACTGATTTGTACTTGTCTTTCATAAACCATTCTGGCGTTTCTTCTTCTTTAGCTTCTTCGGTTACAGGTTCAGGTGTTGCATCAGCTACGGGTTCAACGGGTTGTGTCTCTGTTGCAGGCTGTGTCTCTGTTGGTGTTGTATCTGCTGCAACTTCCTGTGCAACTTCTGGCACAACTTCTGTTGATTCGTCAGTCATTAAATTTTCCCTGCGTTTAAGTGTGATTGAATACCGACGGTGAACGAACGTATGAGCTCATTCTTTCCTTCATTAAAGTACGCCCAACTTGGTTCTTTGTTCGGGTATGCTACTGGGCTTCTAAAGTAATTCTTTTCTAAGTGAGCAAGCAACTCTTTGCCCTGAGGGTTTTTGTAAAACACTGCAAAGCAAAGTTCATCAAATTTATCATGCCAACTTACATCTTCACTGTTCATTTATGTCTACCCCTTGCTGCTCTGCTACCTGGTCGGCTGCTTGACCTGCTGCTGCCATGAGTTGGTCGAGCTCATCTTTAGACTTGATGTTTTTTAAATCAATACCCATATCTTCGGCTGCGTTAATAACAACGTTCGGCACGTCAAGCACTGCGGTTGCACCCTCTGGCCCAATCATAGATGAGACTGACTGATAGAAGTCCATCAAAGTGGTGATTTTTATTTTGCCGCGCTCAGTCATCAGAGGTGTTTCATATCTCAAGTCAAGTAACTCGCCATCAAGTGACAACATTTTACTTTTAATTTCTGGGTCAATGCGCCCGAATGTATCTGGCAACACTTTGTTAATAATCCACATGCTGCGCTCAATCACTGGCGTAAAGAACTCGCTTTGCAATCTTGGAACCATGGCCGCAAACGCTTCTAAGTTTTCAGCGTTACGAATTGAAACCTCAGTTGCAGTACGGTCAGGGGTGTTAGCTATGTTACCTAGTGGTGAAGAAAACATAAGCTCATTAATTTGCTGGCGTAGGTCATTGATAACCAATGCTGAGAAATTAATATCACCGGTAGCAGGGAAGCCCTGGATAGGCCACTGCCCCATGACCATCTGAACGGGTACAACTGCGCCTGGCTTAGCTGTAAAGGTTCGCTGGTTAAAGGCTGAGTCACTAGCTGCCATGTACATCGGGTTAGCTTTAAACGCTGCGGCTATCAACTCATCTTTCATAGCTTCGTTAATCGTAGCGGCTGTAGGATACGCTTGCATTGATGGCCCACGGCCACGTGTTTCACCGGCAAGTTTACGCATACGATACACAACCCATGGCCATGACGGATTGGATTGCTCTAGCAAAATCTCTTTGCTGTCGGTCATCACCACGTACTTATATTTCTTATCGTCCGTAGCGTCGTTGTCTCTATACGCACATTCCCAAATTGTTACCTTGTGGTCTGCGTCTTTATCTTTTGGAGCATCAGCACCAGGCCACATCTCTTTAATGTTTTCAACGCGAACGTTATACCAATCGCGAAACACTGCATCGATACCACCCTGCGCATTACCTTCAAACATAATATGACTGGCTGGCACTGCTTCAAACTTCAACGGGTCTTTGCGTGTACCTTCGTTGATTGCAAGTGCGCCAGTTGATATCAATACATCATTCAAGCTTTCACCAACCGCTGTATAAAAATTACTGCGGTCTAAGATTTTGTAAAACTGATCGGTCATCTCTTGTGTTGCTTCAGCTGCTTGCATATACAAGTCTTCAGTCGGTGAACCGAATGCATCGCCTGGTTTGAATTTCATCCACTGCTGGCCTTGAGGTACAAGCCCCATCAACATTTTATCAGCCAGTCTTTTGTGTGCAATCACTAAAGTTAAGTCGTAAGTGTCAGCACTGTATTGTTGACCAGGAGCAACCGCGCCCCCTTGCCCAAAGTTCTCGAACGGATTGTAGTCAGGCATGGAGTAATGATAAGCCGTCTCAAGTAATGAACGCCACTTGTCCAGGTCTGATTTAGCATTGCTACGTCGGCGACACAAACGGTTCACATCCAAAGCTGGCTGGCTTGCGTCGTTAATATCTTTAAACACCTGGCGGTTATCTCTCCGCTTGAGTAGTTTATTTACGTCAACCATTATCCTAGCACCCCTGTTGAACCTAAGACACCGGAAGAGCCTGCGCCTGAGGTTGTGTCACTAAGAAAGAATCCGCTACCGCTGCCCGCTCGTAGTGAGCGCATAAGTAAACGCTGAGCTTTACTTGACTCCAAGGCTTTACGTTCATTAAGCGTTGCTGTTTCTTTTGCGAGCTGTTGTGTAACGACGTTTGCTTGCTGAGCGGCCTGGTTTGCTTGCTGCGCTGCTGCGTTAGCCTGTCTTCTAGCTGCTGATTTTCCCGACATAATCGTCCACCTTGATATGTGTTGGAGGTTTATTCTTTAGCTTAGTATACAGTGAGTGCGGCGTGAATATCCATGGCCAGTAAATGCCCAGATAGTATTGAACAGAACTAACGCAACTGATTATTCCAGGCCGAGGATAGTTAGATGAATTCGTTGGCTGAATTGTGAGGTGAAGAATAGTTGCGCCTTTATGCTTGCCGTGGAAATGCTGCATAACCTCAGAAAAATAATCTGCTGGTAATATATCAACAGCAATATTTGTACGTGAAGCATCAAAGCATATCCATCCTAGTGCGCTTCGCTCAATAATAAATGCATGTTTGAACCCCACCGTCATGTATTTACTAAACCTGTACTGCGTGTCGTCGTGAAAAATAACGTACACATCCCTGTCCGGCCTAAAGTCTAACGACAATTGTCACCACCTTGTTCATGTTGTTACCAAATACTTTTTGTTTAATAACCTCATCGTCTTTTGTGACGATCAAGCGGCTCGTTACTTTGCTAATCAATCCATCATGTAGCTTGTCAATACGAGCGCGCAAGTTAGCCACTACGAATCCATGCCTTCAGCTTCTCTAAATTCTTTCATTGCCAGCTGTTGCATATCGATAGGATACAAACAGTACTGACATCTCATCTCAACGGCTTCCCGTCTTATGCCTGCTGTGTTCCAGCGCGTGACTGTGAATCTATGCTTGCCATCCCTACAACTAGCCGACACTGCAATTTTCTTTTTTGTTTCTGTCATGATCATCCTTGGTTATCTTCTTCGTGCATTGTAAACACGTGGCCGTGTTTGTCTACGTGCCTTGCGCTGTTGATGCTTGTTAATTAAATGGTCAGTGGCTCGATGCGCAACTGCGCCCGCCGTGCCTGCCGCTGCCCCTGCAACCGCTGCGCCCGCCATGTGTTCCATCATGCCGCCGCCGTCATCTTTTTGTTGTCTTTCTTGCTCATCAACAACCTTAACTGGGGCTGGTGGCATACCACCGTCGCAACCGGTAATTAAACAAGTAACAATAACAGCGATTAATAGCCTCACTTAAACAACTCGCCACAATGAGCACATGTATACATCATGTAGCCTTGATATGTATGCACAACATTCTCTGCGGATGCTTTGTGTTTGCAGTCCACAACGTATTCTTCCATGCATTTAACACACATGTGAATGCGACATTTTGAATCAGGCGTTTGCGATACGTGATTGCATTTTACTCCACCGGGCTTAGGTATTAAGTTAAACATCTCAAGTCGTTTGTCGATGTATTCGTTTAAACAATCTTCGTTAATAGATATCATTGCTTTCATCTGTAAAACTCCCCGCATTTTTTGCATTTACTTGCTCGCTCAATACCAGGGTTCGGCCCTGAAGTCTCAAGCCGAAACTCTTTGTCATATTTCACGTACGACTTGCCTTCACTCTCATGCTCGCATTCTTCTTTGCATTCTTCACTTGTACCGGCATGAACTGAACAGCAAGATGATTTGGGCTCGCTAGCAACAAACCCAGGATCGCTAATGAGTTTGTAATGTTTCTCTTGAATAACCACATATCTTTCGGCGATACCAGCAAACTTTCTTAGTATTTCTTTTGTCTCAATGTCAATCATGTCTTAACATCTCCAGTCTCACTATCGCATGATTTATCGCTTCACTCTTTGAGTCAAACACGCAATCTTTATCAACTTGAAATTCATAAGGCCACACAAACACAAACACTTTTTTCCGCAGCCAAACTGATGTTAACTCAAGTTTATATACGCGCCCGCTCCTGACACATAAATCCCCTTTTTTGTAATCAATCCACCAAGCCATATCGCCTATGTTGTAGTGCTTCATTCTTCGTTAACCCTATTTCCATCATCGTCAAACTGCCAGGCAATCTCTTTTCTCACAACTGGAATTGTTCTAGGCGCATCAATACCAACTCGGTGCTCACCGTGTGAACCCGAGCCTAGTAATGTAATCACAATGTCATCGCCGATTAAAATCTGCTCACCTTTTTTTCTTGTAAGTATTAACATGCTAGCTACACACCCGCGTGCAGTGCTGGCCTACGGGCGTGCTTTTACATTTCCAGTGACAGTTATCTGCTGCAAAAACTTGAGCGCTTAAAGATACTATTGCTGTCAGTACTATCATTCGTGCCATCATTACTTAATCCTTGTGGTGGTTTTAATTTGATAGTGAGCCGCAATCGACGCACCAAGGGAGATACCAAACAATATCCCCGTGATTGTTATAAACGCCAAGTGCCAATGGGCCATGCATATCATGCCGTTGCTTCCTTGTTTTTTTTAAGTCGCTCGATAAGCTTCCTAAGTTTTTCTTTCCAGTCCGGTTCCGCAAGCTTCCCTTTGCTCTTAGCCATTACACGTCCTCTAGTTTTTTCAGTTCATTAATAAAACTATCTGCTTGTACTTGTGTAAGCTGCTCCATGGCATCAACTTTATAGTGAGCCAACGCTTTCTTCGTTCTATCCGCATCAAAGTCTTTGACGGCAATTAGAAACTCAATGTCTTCTAGTGATTTATCGCCTGCAAGTTCGCCGGTCTCCGCTTCAACCACTACACCCTTGGCTTGTTTGATTTTATCCATGAGGGATTCTTTAGTAGCTGGCGCTTGTGCCATGCGTTGTGGAACTTCTTCTTCAGCGTAAGTGCCGCCCAATAAATCTTGAAAGGTTGCACGTAACCCTTGAGACTCAGCCACCTTTTTAATCATTGTCTCAGGCTTGCCGGTGTTAGGATTCCATAGACTTTTACCTGTTGAATACTCAGATAACTTTACCCAGGTGTACGTCGGTCGGTTAGAACCTTTGCGCTTAGCGATACAGTAAGCCCCAATCAATTCTCCACGGTCTTTCATATTATATTTATGAATTGGGTAGCCTTCGCGAACGTCAAATTGAAACTCATCATTGGAGTACACTGCATCAACTTGGTGAAAGTCATAGTCTTTGTCACGCTGGCTAGCTTTTCTATATCCATCACGGCCAATGAACACCTGGGCTGGCGCACTGTCTTGGTACTTAACGCTCCAAATTTCCCTGGTGAACGGGTTAAGTTGTGCCGCCTTACCTAGCCCAACAAAGAATTGGAACTCGCTATCGGATAACTTAGGTGCAAATAGCTTTCGTATCTCTGCAAGCTTCTCTTTATCTTCCCACATTATTAAATCAGTGCTCATTATTTTGCTTCTCCAATGTAGTAACCCTGCTATCAATAGCTCTTTGTAAAGTAAGCATGTACTCAACGCTGGCCGTTAATGCCATCATGCCCTGCATTACATCCTCAAGAGCTAAAGCTAATGGGACATCTTCGGCATGAATTTCTTTCCCAGTTTTTTCTTTGTAACGCTCACACCACTTTTGTATACCAAGTAACTCACTCATTATTTAGCCCATCCAGGTACGCTGAGTTCTTGTAAAGGGTATGACGGCCAGGCGTTAGAGTTCAAGCAGTCTTTAAGTTTAAGCATCAGGTCATCAACTAGCTCTATTCCGTAGTCAATAGCCTCGGCATCAAGTTCATGTATTGAAATGCAATAAGGTTCAGTCTTCTCAACACACACAAAGATAAAGCCTTCCATCTCTACGCCAATTGATGCCATGGCTTTATGACAAAACGCTGCTTGCTCATAGTAACCATAGTTTGATGCGCTATGGCTGAAAGCGCGAGGGCTGCCGTCAACTGTAGTTTTTAAATCAATACCGATAGGGCCTACCATGATGTCCGGACGGGCCTTCATTTGTATACCCGTTGCCTTATCTTCAAAGTATATAGAGCGCTCAACCAGGCCGCTGTTAACAAGCTCCTGAGCTGTGCTGTCACCCCATACCGCATCACGCATAGCAGATGCTTGCTCGTACATGCTGTTGGTAATGACTTGTTTGTTAGCCGACATCAATTGAAAGTCTGCCATTAGTTTTTCGTTGGCTATAGCTATCGTGTCGCGCTCATATTTATTTACTTCAAACAGTGTGCGCCCGACATCTTTAAGCCTGAGTGCTGGTGGCATAGGTGCAAGCTCTGGCTTGATCATGTACTCATGATTGAAAAGGTGAGGCTCAAGGGTCATTGTGTGAACCATGCTGCCCAGTAAAAAAGCAGGGGGCGTTGCTGGCTTGACGTAGTTAGGGTTCAAATGCTTGTGATAAAAGTGCGCTGGCGTTCTGCTTAAGTCCATCAATTGACTGCGAGATACACCCTCGCTGGCATGATAAGACTCGTTACTAATGCTGTGAATTCCGTTATTGTATACAAATTTCATATCTTAATCTCCAATAGTTTCATTTGCTATGTTACTATTATTTTAGTAGTATGTCAAACATGAAGTTAAACTTAGTAAAGGGGAAAGAATGAAGCCGCAAGATGTTAAAGATTATTATGTAACGTGGGCGCATGCCATGCGTAGCCTTGGCCTTGGCATAACAACCTATCAACACTGGGTAAAGATGGGGTACATATCTATCAAAGCTCAACGTAATATACATAAGATAACCAAAGGTAAACTTAAATCTGATAGCTAACAAAGGGATACTTATGACTAACGATATGACACAACGAGAGATATCTTTACGAGTTATGATTCTTGATGAACTGATATCAAATTCAGGTAAGCAACTCGATTGCTATGCGATTGGAGATATCACTAAAAAGATTGTTGATAAAGTCGTAAGTTTGGACAAGGATTTTTTAGATAGCAACAAAGATTAATTGAAGTGCCGCAACAATCGATCAAGGTTAAAGCGGCACTGTCGCCCAGGAGAAACGACTTGGTTAGTGTAGCACAAAACTAAGAGGGTGATTAAATTGTACGAAACATGCGTGTTAAAAGATAAGACAATAGAAATTAAAGCAAAGTATTTGTACATGTACTTGACTGGAATAATTGAAACAACTGGCGATTCTGGTGAGCTAACAATATCAGCCCAGGATTTAAGTTGTGCGCTAGGAGTATCATTAGCAATGCTTTATAGGGCTAGAAGCATTTTAGTAAATCTTGGAATAATTAAGTACACTAAAAAGTACTGCGAGAATACAGGAAAAAAAGTAAGCGACCAGTACAGTGCTAGAGAGCCGAGACACTAATAAACACTTTCTTTTGAAGTTGACTTTGACTTCAAGAAAAGCTTTAGCTTGTTGTCTCTATATAAAATAAGCCTCGGCCGCAACGAAGTGAAGGCGAGGAAGCAAGCGAAGCGCGGTAGGGTATTGATGGGAGGTTAGTAATTTATTGGAGTCGAACTTGTGGGCCAGCGCCAGCGAATCGTCAGTACTTTAGTAAAGGATCTTAGTATCTCCCTCACCAGTGAGGGTTGTGTGCCTCACCAGTGAGGGTTGTGTGAAATGTTTCACGGACATAAAACGCTCTCTATCCCTCACCAGTGAGGGTTGTGTGGAACAATCTGCCCAGTAAAATACGCCTATTGTATCCACGGCCAGTGCATATTAAGAAGCCAAGTTTTCTTAACTTGCACATCTGTCTCTCTATTGTTTTTATAGAAACCTGACACTTAATTGCTAGCGCTTCGTTAGAATAAATAATTATTGGTTTATCTTTTAAGACTCGGTATATGCATATCATGACACCCCAGTCGGCAAGGGTTAGTTTTGGGTGCTCTGTAACTATGCGTGGAATTTGATCATACTCAGCGTTGCAATTGTTGTTAGCCATTAGGTATACTACTCCTGTAGTTAAGTCCTACGTTTTTAAAGCCGAACACATGGGTGGCAACCCGTTCGGCTTTGTCTTTACATCCCTTATTTCCTGTTAATACTTTAGTTACCTTTGCACTCATGTTATACTAGCCCTGTAATTAAGCGTTACATAGAGCCCACATTATGAGCGTCAACTCTAGTGGGCTTATCCTTATCCCAACAACATACTACACTAAATAAATAATACCAACCCATGATTAATGATTGAAACATAATCATGTTGCAATACGCTGAGAGCTTCACTACGCCGCGATAATTAAACGAGGCCACCCGAATGCCATTTCCCCCGTCAACGTACAAACACAGGGTTACACAGCGTGCTAACGTAGCAACTGAAGTGTTATCCAGCACGGTTAAAGCCTTTTCAATCCAAGCAGCTATTCCTTTCAAGATTGGGCAGGCATCAACATCGGCTTACAGTTTCTTTACTAATAACTTACGACCTGCTGAAAGAGTTGTTCAAGCAATGCAGGCGTGCATATGTACGGCACATGTCGGCGTGCTGATTGCTATGCTTTTTAAAGATGATGAGTGTAGCTGTACGCAAAGCGATTTATGTAATACCGTCATTGTTGCTGATTTAATCTACCAAGGTTTGCTCGTGAGTTCGTACGGGATTAGTGAAGCAATAAAGGAGCAGCGTGAGAACGCTATACATGAGCCTGTTAGCCCTGAACCTGGTGTATAAGTTGTACAATATGTAGGCTAGATGGTTAAAGTGAGCAGGCTTTGACACACCGCATCCAGCCTAGCATTTTACAACTTACTAACAGTGTTATCAACAGCGTTTGTGGATAGCTTTTTATCATTGCAGCGGTTATAAGCTGTGATGAATCGCTTGCAAAGAACGGCAAAAGAATCCATTGCGTCAGGGTGTACCCCCTCCATTATTATGTCCTGGTCTACCTCATCAGACACAAAGCCCACATCGAATCCGAACTTAGGATTATTGCGCACATATGCATAGTAATCTTCACCCATTAAGTCATGAAGTGTTACGTGCTCTTTCATACCTCCCTGCCCCCATACACCAACTGCTCAACCCCTTTCATGAAGCGGTCACACTCTTCGCCATTCTCAGGGCCTATATCTGGTATAATCGCTTTAATACAATCTCGCTGCCCTTGGATAATAGTTGTGGCTACTCCAAGTAGGTAGGAGGCCGTGTTCATTTTGTTTTGTAGTTCTTCATTGTTCATTACTTACCCTTAAATTTCCTGACCAATTCACACGCACCCCATATCAACGCTGATATAAGCACGACTTGAAGTATTGCTATTTGTGTTTTCATGCTACCCCCAGATTGAAATGCAAGTCAGGCTTGCAAAGAATGATATTGCTATCACACCTAATAATATAAACGGCCACTTGCTATTCATCACGCTGCCCTCTTGAGTTTGTTTTGTTTAGTGCTTGCCCTGTCACTACCGTACACGGCACGGATATCATCCATGCTTTTGCTGCCACGGCTAAAAGATTTGTAATCACTCGGACGATAGAACCACATTTTTTTCTTCATAGCCCACTTGTATCCAGCTTCTTTTAATACATCTTTGTGAGGTTTGGTATCACCGGACACCCACACCCAAGCGCCGCACACTTCAACATCTAAACCTAAGTTAATGATAGCAGTGAGTGCCTCAAATAATTCATGGCCGTACTGTATGCCTACTGACTCGCTGCCGGTGTGGTCTTTAAGTGCTGCGTAAGCTTCGTTTACTGCTTTCATCATCTCAAGCCCCGCCGGGTTACGGTCTGGATGATACATTGAACAAGCTTTTCGGTAAGCTTTTTTTGTAAGCTCTGGTGTTATGTCACCGGTGAGCCCTAGAATTTGGCAAGCGTCATTAGTTTTCATTGTAGTACCTTCCGTTTGTGTTGTGTTGTGTGGTTATGCTTGAATTAACGCGCTCGACCATCTCAACAACTTCAAGCTCTGACGGCTCCAACTCCATAGCATAAGCTATATCTTCGCAAGCACTCATTGCATCATCAAGGCAAGTAAATCGTGATGTATGAATAGCGCCATCACTTGTATCTCGTATTGCAAACCTATAATTACTCATGTGTTGCTCCAATTGTTTTGTGTTTCTCAGTAAAGAAATGACATTGTAATGAAAGTTTCAGTAGAAAGCAAGGGGTAATTTTATTTATTGTTGAGTTAAAGTTTCATGTGTATATGTAAAGTTAAAGCTAAGTGTGGTATGATTATTGGTATAGATATTAAGGAACGGGGTGTGTCAATGGCTACTAGTTGGAAGAATGAAAGCCCCTTCAAGCAGTCTATGGTTGCAGAATTACCCAGGCGTTTCGAGAGTGGCGAGACAATGGAAGAGTTTTGTGCCGACCATGATATATCAGAAACAACATTCTTTAAGTGGATTGAATCAAAGCCAGACTTTGCCGCCGCTTATGAAGCTGCAAAAATGAAAGCTAAATCATACTACTTGAAGCTTGGCAGAACATACATGATCGAAGAGCACGAAGGCGCTCGCTTAAACCTTGGCTTGTATAATCGAACTATGAATACTCGGTTCAACTTGCCGCAACAGAGGCGCATCAAGATAGCCCAGCTGGCTGAAGCAAAGAGCGCTAATGATAAGCTCGATGCAATACTTAAAGCAGTTGAGAAGGGAGAGCTTACATCTGTGGAGGCTACTCAGATGTCACGCTTGATTGAAACTGTGGTTAAAGTCCAGGAGCATACAGAGTTCGAAGACCGACTCAAAGCTGTTGAAGCTGCAAGTGATTCGGGTATTAGCGATACAGAATTCAAAGAGGTTTGATTCTAATACCTGACTCTTGCGTATTCTTTTTGCTGCATCATCTCAGGCTTGTTGTAGCTATCAAGCCAACCGACATGGCCGTACTGGAAGGCTGCACTAGCATGACTCGACCAATCATGCACCTCGTCTGCAGTGAAGGCTTTGAGGTTGTAGTCGTACTTTGCTCGAGCAACTGATAAAGCCTCAAGCCCCTGCTTACATGCATCTTCTGCAAAGTAACACTTATGGAAAGCTGAGCGAGCTATCTGCACACGCTCAATGACCTTGAGTCTTGGCACTGGCTTGATGTTCACACCTTTTTCCATAAGACTTTGTAGTCTTGTCTTGCCGCTCGACCACTCAGTTTGTGATACATCATGCGGTAAAAAATGATTCCCGTACCCACTGAAGCCGTACTCCTCTCTGATTCTGTATAACAAAGCAACGTAGTGGTCAATGTCACCGTAGTTATGGTCGTAGTGATAGAAGTAATGGAACTCTTGAGCTCCTGGTCTACCTAAGACCTGGAAGAACCAAATGGAATTAGAGTCGCGTGATCCTAAATCCCAGGAAGTGTGCACAGCAATCTTAGGATAGATTAATAAGCTAGGCTTAATCCTCCCTTGCTCGCGCGCTAACTGAAGTTGCTGAGAAAAAAATGTTCCTTTAACCGCGACACTATCATCACAATAGTATTCTTGCTGAATAAGCTCCTCATCCATTCCTGAATCACGCTCCTCCTGTATCTGCTCAGGGCTAAATATGTAGTTACCTTTATCGTCTCGCGTTTGGTCGACTGTTAACTTCTCAGTGTACCAGCTAGGATTGTCTTGGTTTTTTTTCATAAGTTGATACGCGTGCCCCTTGCCAAGGCTTGTAAAATTAAAACAGGCAAAGCCATCGGAGCGTTTAACGATTGGCCTCAAGTAATCCCATGTCTGTGGTGCGCAACGCTGAAACTCAGAATAAAATATACCCTTAAGGTTACTACCTAAGTGACTACCTAAGATGCTGTCTGCACCAGTAATATGCAACATCGAGCCTGAAGTAAAATACAACTTTCTCTCTGTGTTGTTCGGGGGCTTGGCTAACAAGTGCTTGGGTATGGATTCAATCCACCTTTTTCCATGGAGGTCAGTAGCCTCCCATATAACAGACTTGGCTTGTTGAATTTTAGGAAGCAGATAAATATAGTTACCCCTATTTATACTGGCATTCAACCAGGCGAGGGAGAAAAGACACGCATCTTTTCCACACCTTCTGTGCCAATTTAAAACATATCTATTGTAATCTCCACTAAAGAAAGCTTGGAACAATTTCTTTTGATGTTCGTAGGCTGGAAAGATGTCCTCAAAAAAATCAATTCTTTTTTCTAACACCTACTTACCCCCTAGTCGCCTGCATGTCATTGAGCAATACTTTGTTTTATTTATCTTGGAAAACATAACATGAAATATTTTATCACAAGAAAGGCAGTTCTTTTTAACGCTTGGGTTAGTGTCTCTCTTGTTTCCTTGCTGCTCTCTAGCCAACACCCATTTGCAATTGCTAGGAGAGTAACCCAATTCATTGTTAACCCTGTCTATGCTGTGCTTAGGTGATGGTCGTTTCCCCATGTCAGTTATAAAATTAACAAAGCTATTAGACCAGCGCTCACAAACTTTAATGCCACGCCCACCATAACTGCTGTAGTTGCTACTGTTTGAGTTGTTGCACCTGGTTCGCATGGTGTTCCATACATTATATTCTGGCGTGTAAGAGCCTCCATGTATAACTGAGACTATGCACCCACATGATTTGGTATGTTGATTTCTAATAGAGTCGTAGCGAGAGGTGTATTTATTCCCGCAATCACACAAACACCTAGCTTTTTTTCGTACCGGTGGATGGCCTGGAACAAGATACCCTGGAATAACTTCTAAGATTGTTAGCCTGCCTACTTTATCACCGGCATATAGTTTTGTTATGATGTTCTTAGTCACTTCATTCTCCCTAATAGATTGATTTGATTTGCTGGGCATGGGGTCAAGGTCATGCCTGGTATACATTATATCATGTCTCTAGCATACAGAAATAAATACCTTGGCTAGACCACCTACAATATTGCAGCACCGAGTCACGACTAACTTATCTATTTGCTCATCATTGGGAAAGACTTCAGCGTGCTCTAGCACATCTTGCAGCGCCTTCAAATGATTATCTATGTCCCTCTTTCGCTTGTCGGGGGCGTGTAAATCAACACTCATATGCAATCGTTCAAACTCAGTGAATGCAAACTTATACTTCTGAAGCAAAGGAAGCATCTCGCGCCGGTAAGTTCGCCCGCGCTTGTTAAGCATGACTCCCGAACTAGTACGTGTGTAATAATTATTTATGCTTGGAGGCCATGGCATCTCAATACAAATCATGTAGCTTTAGCCGGTGCGTCTTTGGCGGGTTCGTCAGGGCTAAAGTCATAGTCAATAGCGTACATCTCAAGCACTTGTTCTACGACCTGTTCCATCTGACTATCATTTTTCTTTGTCACATACTTGGCGGAGTAACCTGCGGCAAACAATATTGAAATAACAATAGCAGCTGTTGCAGTTTTTGCGCTGGCTTTCTCTCTAAATAACTTCTTTGCTTTGAGTAAGAAATTCATAATGCACCTCAGTAAGTCCAGATAGCTTTTTGATATCTTGCCTCAAGTAAGTCACCAATGCCAATATGAATAAAGCGACCGCTCATGATGCCGCCCTTTTGATGAACTCCAATCCTTCGCACACCTAGGTCAAGCGCGTGGTGTATAACCTGCAATGCCTTCTGACCCTGACATATTATATCAGCTGCCATGCCGTCATTGTGTTCGCCTGGTTTATCCTTGTTGGCTTCTACTGGATGCTCAGTGCAACGATAACCGCTTGAGATAGCCATTGGCTGGCCTAACCTGGTTCGTATCTCCTGAAGCATTGCGACAAGCTCAGGGCGTACCCCGTCCTTGCCGCAATGTTTACATGCAAACTCAGAAGAAACAAAGTTAGAATATAAACTCCAATCCATTATTTCTTACCACTTTTTTTTACAGGTGCAGGCTTAGCTTTTTTGTCTTTCATTTTATTCGGCATCGTTATTTACCTCAAGTTCTGGCTCTGGTTCAACTTCTTCTAATGGCTCACTAATTTGTTCAGCCCTGCGAAGCGCTTCAATCAAGCCAGCAACTTCTTTGTAAGGGCGCTCAACTAAATAGTTTGCTATAGCATTAAAATCATCATCTTTTATATTAAACATTTTCTTCCTCAAGTTTTGGTTCATCACGATTTTCGATAGCTATTAAAACAGCCTTTTCAATCTCAACAAGGCCAGCGGCAGCGTTCTCAACCTTAACATATTGATGGTCATTGATTGTATGAATCACTTCGCCGTCACGCTTGATAACTGTGCGATAAATAACTTCAACACAGCCCGTGCCGCAATCAATATTTTTAATTAACAACGGTAACTTTTCTTCTGTAATCATTTTAATCTCCTGTTATCGAACACGTCGTGCGTACATGCTTCCGTAACCATTCGCTGTATCTACCGTGAACCCAACTCTTGAACTTAGGTAAATAGTAGTCGTAGAGGACAAGGAAAATCTTTTTGAAGCGATAGCTAGTCCGGATACAGCCCCACCCAGAGCTGGCCCTCCTGATACATCATAGGATATTCTTGATAGATTCTCAGCACCAGGTAGCGAGGCAGATGATGAACTAACCCAGCAAGAAAAATAAGCAATCTCAGTGGTTGCAGCTTGTGTGAAAGCACCGTTCCCCCAAACTTCCCAGTCGCCAGCGGTTAAGCTAATAGTTAAGATATCAACGGCTGTGTTTGTTGTTAAAGAAACCGATACCCCTGTAGCTTTAGTTGCTGTTACATACTCCCCAACACTGCCCGCGTCGGCGTTATTGTTCGTTGTGGTTCCGATTATGCCTGCGGTTTGAGAGGTGGTAAGCGAGCCACTCAATGTTGTATCGCCACCGCTAACCGTCACCGCACTTCCTGTGGCATCACTTAGGATAATCTTACCGGTTGCCCGAGAATTCCTAATAAATAGATTCTCACCTGTGCCGCTAAGCGTGTCATTCTGACCAGCGTATACCCCACCTAAGTTTACGGTATTTGCTCTGTAAAACAAAAGACGAGGATTACCTGTTGCTTCTGCGCTTCTAACTTGAACACCCATGTGGGAAAGAGAGGATAAATTAATATCTAATTCATTACCTGCGTTAGGCGTCAACTGAAGGTCGGCTGTGGATGTGTAGACACCCGCTGTAAGTGTTGCAATAACACCTAGCTCAGTAATATTATTCTGCACCGTACTGGGCAGCGTTGAGCTAATGCTTGGAACGCCAGCGGCGGAGGTAACGAGTGTGCCGCTATTAGCTGTGGCTAAACCAGCAATCGTGCTTGTCGCTGAGCTGTAAAGTAATTGGTTTGTAGTTGTAGAGGCTAAGCCTGTGCCACCTGAAGTCACCGCAATAGATGTCGCGCCGTCGGTCTGGAGCGGAAGCATGTAGTGCGTTCCATTCCATCGAGCGCGAGCAAAGTTACCGGGGTAGATTGTGGCATCACCACGGAACCCTACTGGAAACGCTGCGCTCCCAATCGCAATCCCAGGGCCAGCATCGCCAGAGGTAGCTCCGGTGGCTTTAAGAGAAACAGCGTCCCGACCAAGAGATAAGCAACCAATCGCTGTAGCAGAATCAACACCTGCTTGATAACCAAACACTGAGCAGCTACCTCCGGCGACAAGCGCTACTGCTCCAGTTGCTCCGGTAAAACCAGTTTTACCACCAATTAAAGTGCTACCATCACCACTCAAGGACTCGCCTGCACTTCGGCCCATCGTTACATTATGGTCGCCTGATGCGCCAATTTGTGCCCTGTATCCAATGCCGATTGAGTTAGACGGGCTGGGAGCAGAGGACATAGCCAGTGAGCCAATTGCGACGCATGTGCCACCGCTACTTGCTGAAGACAAAGCCAGATTACCTAGGGCTGTATTTGATAAGTTATCAAAATTACCACGACCAACCGTTAGACCATTAACTGTAATATCAGCAAGGATGTCGTTGCCAATACTCGGAACCCCAGCGGCAGATGTTACGAGCAGTCCGTTGTTAGCTGTTGCTAACCCTGAAACGGTATCACCTGAGGCAGCATAGAGACCAAGCTCATTGATTAAGCCATCGTCTACCGTTCCACTTGCTGCGTTACCACCTGAGGCGACGTTGTAAACCTCAAGCCACTTTAAAAACTCAGCTGCTGAAATCATTAGACCACCACCCATGCGCTAATAACAGTTATGTTTGTTCCGTCATTAGTAAATGTTTGACGGTATGTTTTAGCTTGATAAACAACTGTAATCGTTTCAACAAAGCCAGCATTGTAAGTAAACGTTTGCTGCAACGAGTCAAGCGGTATGTCTGTGCCATTTGCTTGTAGTTCTAGAATCATTTTGTTCCCCTTAAACTAAAACATCCGGCATGAATGCTTTTATTTTGTCTGGTGTATCCAACAAACTCATGTCAATATCTTGCGGCATGTCTCGAAGCGCATTTTTTTTAGCTGCAATATTGTCCTGCATTACTGTATCTTTATCTTCTAGCGCACGTTGAAATGGAACATCTAGCTCAGCAAGCTTTTCATTCCTCACTTTACGCAAGCAGTCGAGATGAATTCCACGTGCACATTCCATATCAACATACACCCCGGCGTTTAATTTCCACGCATTCCGGAAGTAACGGTCGGTGGGGATGTCTTCGCATTGATGAATTTCAAAGTGGACACCCAGCGGTAGTGTTTTAATCAACATATCAATCGTGTTAGCAGGGTTAGCGCAAAACTCAGGGGTAGGCATTAGAACTGATACGCCTCCCTCTAAATCTCTGTAAGCTATACGAGTATTAATCATACTTGCTCTCCGTAAGCTACGACACTGTGTGAGTTAAGGTCAATCTGGCTAGTTAACTGGATAACAGTAAACTGAGAGGTTCCTGCCGCTCTTGCTGTGCTGCCCACGCCGATGAGGTTATTTCCTCCCCCGGCTGATGGACATGTTGCAACGGCTGAATAATTTGCATCTGAAAAATCAGTGGCCCAGTTTACGGTGTAGATTCCAACACCATTATCTGTGACGCTGGTTACGTTATACGAAGCAACAACACTTGGGCCGGTTAATTGGTTATAATATACCCAACCTTTAGCTGCACTTGGGTGATACTGCTGAACTGCTGGCGCACTAAATATAGTTGAGCTTGAAGCTGATTCCATCTGTGCTTGAGTTGCTGCTACTGCAACAGTCGCCGCTACTGCTTCATACCGAATGCACGGAAGCATAACAAGTGAAGGCTGCATGATAGTGTGTGCTGTATCACCACCTGTGCTACCCGTATTTCCGCCCACTGCTGTACCGCTTCCACTGACTAAGCTATCTCCACCGCCAACGCCTGCAATTACATTAGGATGTATATGCGCTGGCATTTCTGCGGTTGTGAGTGTGTGCGTTTCTGAGCCACCAGTATCACCAACAGAGTTACCTAATGTCGCTGTACCTGTTCCGCCTGAACCAACCGACACACTGCGTTCAGAGTTGGGAAGGTTGAACGTTGTAGAGCCATCACCTGCGCCCCAGGTTGTGCTAATAACAGCAAACAAAGCTGAGTATGTTGTTCGACTTACCGCCGCGCCATCACGAAGCAAGCAGCCTGCTGGTAATGATGTACCACCAAAATCAACAAAGTCACCAACGTTACCACCACCGCCACCACTTCCTGTATCAACCCATGAGGTATTGCCCGCCCCATCAGTTGTTAAAACCTGATTAACTGTGCCATCTGCTTGCGGCCACTTAACAGAGTCCAAGACTAAATCACCTGTGCCATTGGGCGTTAAGTTCACATCCCCATTAGTATCTTCGCTTGTGATTGTGTTGCCGTTAACTTTAATGTTTCCAGACTGAATAGTTCCAGGCGCAATAAGCGTACTTGATAAACTCAAGACTGGGTTCGTTCCATCCGTGCTATCAACATCAATCTGATTGGCTGTGCCGACTACTGTATTAACAAGCCCACCAGTCGCGGATAAATCATAAGGAACAATCTCAGTTACACCGGCATTCATAGCCCACACTTGATTGGCCCCAAGCTTAGGGAGCCATCGGTCAACGGTAACAGTGGGGTCTTGTGAAACCTCAGTATAAGGTGCGTACTGCATCTGTAATAATTCTTGCGTGGTTTCTATCTGCTTGCTGATAACAATGTCACGGTTGAAGTCATTGTTTAAATCACTGCCGGTAAGATTAGATATAGTTGCTGAATAGATGGACGTTCTATCGATAGGTGTTGCGCCTGATATGGTAATGACATCACTAGCGATTGCACCAGTAACAAGCGTCGCTGTTCCACCTGAGGCTGTGTTTGCACCGGCAACCGCGTACTCATCTGTACCAGTTCCCTGCACTAAAAGAGTTTCGCCTTGATAGAAAACAATGTCTGAGTTCTCAAAAAAAGGAAAAGGAATAGCGAACTCAGTTTGAGAAGCCGTAGCCGTGTACTGTATGCGCTGTGCTACATCTTGAATCTTAATGTTTGCCATCTTTTATCCTTATTTTGATGTGTGCAGCCGTTTTAATTCCTCATCCATCTCAGGAGTTTCAATGCCGCCCAGCTTAGCAAGCCCACCCTTGATAAGTTTCTTAGGTATCTCTAATGATGTTGCAAGATTCTGTAACGGGAAAAGCCTCATGAATTTATCGAGGTCTTTTTCTGTTACGTCTTCTTTCTTCCCTGTGGCTACGCTAGCAATGTTTTGTAGGACGTTAGCTATCTCACTAAATGAACCGGCGGATGGCCCTAACATAGCTCCGAGTTTATCACGGGATTGATACCGTGTCGGCACTCCAACGCCGGTTAATTTAGAACCTATATTAAGCATCTCACCATAGATTCCAAGTAGTCCACTACGGTCAATAGATTCATGAGCCATCTTATCAAAAGAAAAGTCTATCTCTTTACCTTTAACCAATGACGTGGACATGTAACTAAGTGAACCTAAGGCAAGCATAACCGTAATTCCTTGGTAAGTTTCGGCTGCGCCACGGTTTTGAATTGCTGGCACCATAACTCTATTGGTTGCTGCCATTAAAAATGTTTTAAATTGAAACAACATCTTGCCAAGTGGTGCGCCTGCAAACTGGGCGTGTGCTGCTAACGGTTTGTCTCCAAGCCCTGGAAGAATAACAATCTCTTCAATCTCTTTAGCTACACTACGCTGGAACTGTGCCAATGCTTCGGCCTGGTCTTTGGATTTAATATCCCAGTTACCCCAGTCAGCAAACAAAGCACCATCTGTATCTTGGTTATCTTTTGTAAACTCATAGATGGTGTCAAAGTTTTTTGTCTCAAGCCCAAGCTTGTTAAGCCTCAAGATTTCTTTTTGAGATACACGCTCACCATTAACAACTGAGTGGACCGTTTGTAATGTTCGGTTGATACCTATGTGCCCTGCGATAGCTTCCATCATATCATTCCATGGATTCATCAAAGACAAGTTACCAAACTTCTGTGTAAGAACATCCATACCTTTAGTGAAGGGGCCAGGGTTAACGCTCAAGCCTGCGGTGTCTGCGTATGATGCAAGGCGTGAGCCTAGAATAGTATTGACCGCGTAGCCTATCCCCTGGAGGTCGCGCTTAGCAATGCTTCGAGCTTCAGAAGTTGCACGCATAATCCCGTCATGCATAAACCTATAGTAACCATGCGTAAAGACTTGAAGCCCAGCATCGGGAAATGAACTCATGGTCATAAACCCTAGCATCCTGGTTGATGTCCACTTGAGCCAATTTTCCCAGAACGTTCGAGCTGAGTTATTTAAAACATTAGGGCCGTCACCATACACGCCTTCGATTAACTCAAGCGTTGCGGTCATGTCTGCAAAGTCTCTGTCCCTCATGGTGCGCAAACGCTGGGCTTCCTTGCCTGTCTTGCCTTCAGATTTTTTATTAAACTCTTCGGTGATTCCTTTTTCCAACATGGATTTAAAGTCGTTGATATCTTCAGCGCCATGCTTGATTGCGAATTCATTCATGTGAACCAGTGGCGACACGGCTTTTAAATAAACTTCTGCTATCTTAGGCACGTCTGTTGATTGCCACTCTTGAAGTTTAAGCTGTTCAACCACAATCTTTCTGTGCTTGAGAGGTGAGGCCCCAATGCTTTTAATTCTTTGCAGGATTGGATTAACTAACTTGCCCTCAGTATCGCCTAAGATGTTATCAATCGTTTGTTCAACGCGTCCCCACAAAGCATCATCATCAAGCATAGGCCAGAACTCACCTTTAGAATCTAAAAGGTGTGGGGGTGTCGTGTCTTTTAATTCCTGCTCAAAGTTTTCAATTGTTGATTCAAGCTCAGCCTTAAGCTCTTTTGGTAGCAACTTATCTTCTTCAAGACGTTTAATGGTTTCTTTAATATCTTTAATGCGCTTAATAAACTCGTTGGCTTCTTCGCGCGTTGGCTTTTTGCTTTCGTTTAGCTCTTTAACTTTCTTTTCTGAAGCTATAATTTTTTCTTTTAAGCCAGGAATGCTAGGCGCTTCTTGCTTCTTAAGCCCTTGGATGCGCTTAATGTCGGCCTTGATGCTTGAGATACTTGGTTGCACACCGTCGCGTTTTGATTTTAATCCGGCAATGTTCTTATCTAACTCAGCTATTACAGAAGGAATTTTATCTAGCTCTGATTTAATTGCAGCGTAAGTTTTTGATGCCTCACCTTTAGACTTAATTCTTTCCTGTAAGACTAATTTTCGCTCACGAAATTTTTGACGTTTGGTCTCAACTTTTTTTATGTCTAAAGTAATCGGCGCTATTTTCTTTTCAGTAGAAACAAGCTCATCTTTAAAAGATTTAATCTCGCTAGTAAACCCAGCTTCAAATTCTTTTTGTACTGTCTTTGTGTCAGCCTTAGCTTGTCGGCCTTCGCTTTGAGCTTCGCGAACTGATTCATTAATTTTTTTAATGTCTTCTTGCGGGCGAGTTGTTTTAGCTCTGTCAAGCTCACGTATTTTTTTATTAAGGGGCGTTATTCTTTTGTCGATAGCTTTGCGTTCTTCAAACGTTGGGCCTTTAAGACGTTCCTTAGCATTACTAATGCCCGCTTCAATTACTTTAAATCCTGGTGACTCTTTAAAAATACGTACTTGATTTTGTACGTCCTTGAACCCACGATGCAAGGTGCCAGGTAATGTGTTATCACCGCGTGCACTGCGACCACCTTGCTCGATAATCTTATCTTTATTGTACAAAGACATTACATAGTTAGTAGCGTTACGCAATTTAAACTCTTCTGGCAGCTGCCCAATGTCAATCAGTCTTTGCTTGAACGGGTCAAACACATTGTCGCGCATCAGCTTGGCGTTAGAATTTACATGTGAATTTTCACTAGGAATATCTGTTGATAATACTTTCCACACCTCAGCGTCGAACGCCTCTTTAGTTGCCGCGTTGTTACCTTCTATCTTGGCGCGAGTACCAACAAACGGCCCTGGCTTAATGCCAATACTGTCGTAGTAGGTGTTATCATAATCAATTAGAGTCTTATCTAACTTCCTGCGGTCAGTTCTTATTTTTAATTCTACGGATTGGTCTTTGATTTCACCGTTAAGATTTTTGTTTAGCGTATAATTGTTGTCGTACATCTGGCTTGAAAACCATTTACTAAAGCCGTACTCACTTCTTACCAACCTATTCATGCTAGTAGATAGCATGGCTTTTTGTAGCGTTGGATTTAGCTTTGCAATGGCATCATCTTTCAATGTACCTTCTGGCGTAAGCTCTTGAAAGGTATCCATGTAAACATCTTTAACCTCTTTACCTAAAGCCATACGAGCCTGGCGCTGCTCAATGTTTTTAACACGCCCGCGTGTGGTAACGCCTTGACCAATGCCACCAAGTGTTGCACCAAGAATTCCGTTTGTTAAGATATTGTAAGCGCTCTCTTCAGCTGTTCGACTGAGTTCATTACGTGTAATGATTCCTTCTTGAGCAATGCCGGCGGCAATACCTGTGGCTCCTGAGCCTACGATAGCCCGAGCCAAGCTTGAGGATTTTTTTGCCGTGCTAAATGCTTCACCAAATGGCAGCCAGTTGATTGGCTCAAGCGCGCCCTGCTCAACAATACCAATGGCAAAGGATGAAAAGGGACGGTTGGCTATAAGCTGTTTGCGTTGAGCTTCTTTGTTTAACGACTCAGTAACCAAGGGATAGTCTTTAATGTCCTTACCTATGTACGCATCTGCATTATTAATATTGGCCAAAGGTATGTGGGATATCTGCTGTTCAAGCGTAGGCAGTGGCTTACCTGCTTCTAAGTCCTTGGCGCTCGTTGAGTTCATAAACGCGCCGATAGCTGTTGTCTCTGCAAAGTTTGCTTGCCACAAAGAACCCTTCAGCTGTGGGTCGGGTGCATTAGATACTAAAGGAACAAAGCCGCGCTCTTGTTTAGAACCAAAGCTTGCGTACAGTTCATTTTGTTTATCTAAGCTGCTGGTGTCGCGCTCTTCTTCTGTTGGCTCAAGGTCTTCATTAATTAAATCAGCCATTAGTTACGCCCCTTTAACTTCTTAGCTTCGCTTTCATGAAGGTCTTGCGCAAACTTATTGGCCTGCTTTGCAGTCTCAAACACCCCAAGGTTTTTACCTGTATCCTTTGCAATCTGAATAGCTTCTTTATTTGATGCAATACGACCATCATCTGTAACGGTAGGAAGAACAAAATGCATGCCATCCATCTCAACGGTAATGCTCCGTACCGTGCTAATGCTTCCATCTTTATTTTTTACCTGGGGTCTATTAGATAAATCTATATTCCCAGCGCTAATTATTCCCTCAGGCTTAGCGCCCGTGTCTGCCGCTATCCCGACGTTGTCAGACTTAGCTGCCTCATCTTCTGGCGCGCCTTGAATCCTTTGGCGTAACAATTTAATCGCGCCTTCGATATCATTGCCATCAAGTTTAGCTGCAAGCTCTTTGGCTTTTTCAGGATTGGACTGCGATAACCTAAGTATGTCACCCATCTCGTCTTGCCTGGAAAATAATTTGCTAAGCATATTTTCTTTTGGTAAGGAATCCTTAAGGAATTTAAGCTCACTAAGTGCACTTTCACGCTGAACTTTCGTAGCGATTTTCTTCATATCATCTGAACGATTGCTTTCAAAGATATCTGGCGCGTACCTATCAAGGCCAACAGGTGAGAACCGTGCTACATTATCAGGCTGCCTAGCATCAGGCACGGCTTGCGGCTGTCCTGTTTGGTCAGTGTAAAACAAAGCATAAGACAAACGACTTCCTAACTCTGATTCGTTGGTAGGCTGCCAATATATCTCTGTATTAAATCCATTAATCTTAACCGGTATCTTGCCTTGAGCTACGGGTGCATCCTTCTCACCGGTTGCAGCATCAATGCCTGGCAAGTCTCGTTCGGTCGACTCCCTTGATTGCTGCCGTAACGTCTTGAGCATCCCGCTCATGTTACCGAATACCCTTTCATCGTCTGTGGTTTCATCAGTTACGTTAACGCTTTGTTGCTCTGGCTTTACCCATTCAATCTTAAAGCGTGCATCATCAGGCCCAAGTGATGCTTGAACGTCAGCGTTAGAGTTAATAAGTAACTGGGTAGATATACCAAATTGATTTTGAAGTGAGTTAGCAACGCCAAAAATAGGTAAGCTTTCAGGTCTGTTCTGAGCAACCATACCTTCAGGATAGTAAATGGATGTGCCAAAATCTTTCATAGAAAACTTGTTGGATAGCGTAGCCGCTTCCGTATTACCTGTGTTTTGAATACTAAGCTTAATGTTTTCTTTCATCACGCCCATGGTTGCATCAGACAATCCAGGAACAAACTTTGT